>JACCED011264906.1_pt1 | contig 14294 bp, 12 predicted proteins | sample 7455021 | NCBI WGS metagenome assembly JACCED01 (sample SAMN15323456, study PRJNA562643) | freshwater metagenome | isolation source: river surface water | place: USA:Blue River Watershed | collected 2017-08-19 | reverse complement strand
GTTGGCTCTCATACCATCATGGCCAATGCAACACAGCTTGCTGGGCATGTGACAGTCGGTGACTGGGCCATTCTTGGCGGGCTCACTGGTGTGCATCAGTTCGTGAAGATTGGTGCCCATGCCATGACCGGCGCGGGTACAACGCTGATTCAAGATCTTCCACCCTATGTGATGGCGACGGGGAATCCTGCTTCTGCCCACGGTATTAACTCGGAAGGTCTCAAGCGACGTGGCTTTACCGATGACCAGGTGTCCATACTCCGTCGTGCTTATAAGTTACTTTACAAATCCGGACATACGTTATTGCAGGCGATGGCGCTTCTCGCAGATCCCGGACAGCTCGGCGCGTCCTTGGAAGATCATGAGAAGGTTGTTGGTCCTCTGCTGGCGTTTTTAGGGTCAGCCACGCGTGGCATCGTGCGATAGGCTTGTCGCTGTTGCAGGCGAGGCGTCTGGCGATCTGATTGCCGCGCAGGCGCTCTCTCGACTGGTTCAGCAGCGTCCGACCCTCTCGGCGTCGGGCATTGGAGGCCCCTTGCTGAAGCAGGCTGGACTGACCGCCTGGTTTGACAGCGATACGCTTGCAGTCCGGGGGTATGTCGAGGCGTTGTCCAAAATAGTCTCGATTCTTGCTATCCGTCGAAGCTTGATCCGTCAGGCTAAAGACTGGCCGGCCTGCGTCTATCTCGGCGTGGATGCGCCTGACTTTAACCTTGGGGTTGAAGCGAAGTTGCGATCGTCGACGTGCCGAACGGTTCATTTGGTCAGTCCATCGATCTGGGCCTGGCGTCCAGAGCGGATTCGGCTGATTGAGAAAGCGGTCGACCACATGCTCTGTATCTTCCCGTTCGAGCCCGACTGCTATCGGGGGACTTCGGTGCGGGCAACGTATGTCGGTCACCCTATCGCTGATCAAATTGCGATGCGGGTCGATCAGCAGGCGGCAAAGGACCGGCTCGGTCTCGGACCTGGTCCTGTGGTGGCGGTATTGCCCGGATCCCGTCAGGGCGAGATACGACATAACGGACCCGCATTTTTTGGCGCAGCGCGACAGTCAACCGCGTATGCACAGGTAGTGATCCCAGCTGCATCATCGATGACCGCAGATCAAATGAGGCGTCATCCAGATTTTCAACAGGCACAGGACGCAGGGGTTCGTCTGATCGTGCAGGATCAGACCAGGATTGCGGATGGGCCGATCTCTCATCTGGTGATGGCTGCCGCGGATGTGATTCTTGTTGCCAGCGGTACGGCCACGCTTGAGGCGGCGCTATTTAAAAAACCGATGGTCATCGGCTATCGAGTGCCCGCGCTGACCTATCGACTGATGAAGCGACGTGCCTTGATCACTGACATCGGTCTTCCCAATATTTTGCTGGGCCGTCGACTCGTTGAAGAGATTATTCAAGACGAGATGACCGAGTCTCGGCTCGCCGCATCGGTGCGTAAGCTCCTCGATCACCCAGAACAGAGCCGGGCAATGATCGAGGCATTTCACGAACTGCATGAGCAGTTGCGGTGTGGCGCCGCAGAAAGAATTGCTGCACTCGTATCAGAGGAGCTTGATGATGGTCATCATCGGGGTTGATGAAGCGGGTCGTGGCCCACTGGCGGGCCCTGTGTGTGCGGCTGCGGTCTGTCTCGATGCAAGTCATCCGATACCGGGACTTGCGGATTCTAAGGCGCTGTCGGCTGCGAAGCGGGAGCGGCTCGCGCCAGTGATTCGTGAAGAGAGTCTGGCCTATGGCGTGGGCTTTGCAACCGTGGAGGAGATCGATCAGCTGAATATTCTCCGCGCGACCTTTCTTGCGATGGCGCGTGCGATGGAGGAATGTTTTGTTCGACTTCAACAGCGGATCGAGAACCTGGCGGTGCAAACCGTATTGGTTCAGGTCGACGGAAACCATCGACCGAATGACTTCGAAGGACCTTGGCAGTGGCCGTATCCAACAGAAGCCGTCGTCAAAGGGGATCAGAAGGTTGCCGAGATCTCAGCCGCATCGATCCTCGCCAAGACGACCCGAGACCAAGAGATGCACCGGCTCGATCAGATCTATCCAGGCTACTATTTCGCTAAGCATGCAGGGTACGGAACCGCGCTGCATCTCGAACGGTTACGGCAACATGGGGTGTCTCCTGCGCATCGGACGACCTTTGCACCGATTCGTCAACTTATCGAGCAGTCTTCCTTCGACGCCAAATGATCATCCGGTTTACAAAACATAATGCCCGCACTCCACGACCTTAGCTCTCGGCAAAACGCCCAGTTCAAGCAGCTGCGTGAGATCGTCTCGGATCCACGGACGCGACGTCTGCTGCAACGCGCCTGGGTGGAGGGCGTCCGTCTCTGTGAGGCTGCCTGTACGCAGGCGATCTCGCGACAGATCTCCTTCGATCTTGTCGTTCGCGAAGACATCTCGATTCCTTCGGTCATGGGCACGTTGGGCATCACGGATCACCAGGCAGAACAATCAATCGCTCAGATCTATCGACTGTCGCGTGCGCTATTTGATGAGATCGCCCAGGTGGAAACCTCCGTGGGCTGGGGGCTTGTGATGGCTATTGCGCCGGCCCAAGCCCAGCCTGGGGACATCGTGATTGTCGATCGGGTTCAGGATCCAGGAAACCTCGGGTCACTTTTTCGTACAGCGGCTGCGGCATCAATACCCCAGGTCTGGTGCCTTCAGGGGACAACAGATCCCTGGTCCCCGAAAGCGCTGCGTGCCGCGATGGGAGCCCATTTCGCCTTATCGATTCGTGACCAGTTAACCGAGGCAGCGCTGCTGTCAGAGTTAACAGCGCGCGGAACACCTTGTTTCGCGACTGCGAATCATCCGGATGCAAAGCTCCTGTACGCGGACTCGCTTCCGCTTAAGAAACCCTGCGCCTGGATCTTTGGGCAGGAGGGGGATGGGGTGTCTGAGACCCTCATCGCCAAGTCCATCCTCGTTCGAATCCCGCAGTCCAAAGAGGTCGAGTCCCTGAATGTCTCGCACGCGGCAGCGGTCTGTCTGTTTGAGATGCAACGCAGACGGCAGTACCGAGGCTAGCGTCCGATATTCAATACCGTCAGGATCGTGGTGGCGATCTCTTCGATGGATTTGGTCGTTGTCGACAGCCAGCTGATCGCTTCCCGTTTCATTAACTGTTCCGCTGAGCTGACTTCCATTCGGCAGTTCTCTAAAGACGCGTACTTCGATCCAGGGCGTCGTTCATTGCGAATCTGCGAGAGCCGATCAGGATCAATGGTTAGGCCAAAGAGTTTTGATTTAAACGGAATAATGGTGGACGGTAGGCTGTTGCGCTCGAAATCCTCAGGGATCAGCGGGCAGTTCGCCACCTTCAGGCCATGCTGCATGGCCAGGTAAAGACTCGTGGGTGTCTTTCCACTGCGCGAGACGCCAATCAGAATGACATCTGCCTCCTGAAGATTTTTCACGGACTGGCCATCGTCATGCGCCAGTGAGAAGTTAATGGCCTCGATTCGATCTTTGTAGGCATCCGTGTCGGTCGCGTGATGAAAACGGCCAATCGTATGGCTCGATTTCATGCCAAGTTCTCGCTCGAGCGGCTCGACAAAGGTCTGGAACATGTCCAGATGCAAGGCGGGAACCTTCCGGATACGGGCAAGGATCTCGGCATTAACCAGGGTCGAGAACACGATGGGGCGCTTTCCGTCGTCCTGCCCTTGGGTGACGATCGTGTTGGCGGCCTGGTCTGCCTTCTCCAGGCTGTCCACAAAGGGGATACGCCGAAGCCTAAACCGAAGGCTGTCGAACTGGGCCAGGATCGACGTCCCAAAGGTCTCCGCCGTGATGCCCGTACCGTCAGAGACAAAGAAAACCGTCTGTTGTGCCGGTTTAACGGGGGTTCCGGGCGACTGCGGGGCGTTGGTGTCCAGGGCGGAGAAGGGCATGGGCGAAAGACTAGGTAGAATCCCGAGTTATCTGCGTTAGCCCCATTATCTTTTAGGTGGTCTGAATGAACAACTCGGTTCAATCTTCCCAGCGTTGGGTGGTTCCCTTCCAAGAACTCCGCATGACCGATGTCGATTCGGTCGGAGGCAAGAACGCATCGCTTGGCGAGATGATCTCTCAGCTCGACAGTGCTGGCGTTCGGGTACCCGGGGGCTTTGCAACAACGGCTGCCGCGTTTCGCGCCTTTCTCGATCATGGTGGATTGCGTGACCGAATCAATCAGGCGCTCGATAAGTTAAATGTCGATGATGTTCGTGAACTTGCCCGTTGTGGTGACGAGATCCGACGCTGGGTCGTTGAGACGCCGCTGCCCGAGGCCTTAGAGACCGAGATTCGTACCGCCTATCAGAAACTGATTGACGAAAGCCCCGGTATTTCGGTTGCGGTTCGCTCGTCTGCGACGGCGGAAGATCTTCCCGATGCGTCGTTTGCAGGGCAACAGGAGACCTTCTTAAACGTGGTGGGTATTGAGGACGTACTCGATAAGATCAAGCACGTCTTTGCCTCACTCTACAATGACCGCGCGATCAGTTATCGGGTTCACAAGGGTTTTGCCCACGCGGACGTGGCGCTTTCTGCGGGTATCCAACGGATGGTTCGCTCAGATCTTGGTGCTGCGGGGGTGATGTTCACGATGGACACCGAGTCGGGTTTCCAGGACGTCGTCTTTATCACCAGCTCTTATGGCCTTGGTGAAACCGTGGTGCAGGGCGCTGTCAACCCCGACGAGTTCTACGTGCACAAGCCCATGCTGACCAAGGGAAAGTTCCCGGTCATTCGTCGCCAGCTTGGCAGCAAGTTAATCAAGATGACCTTCTGCTCCAATGCAGAACGTGCTGCATCAGGAAAGGCCGTGAAGACAGAAGATGTCTCTGCTAGTGATCGAAGCCGTTACTCTCTGACGCATGAGCAGACGATCGAACTCGCACGGTATGCGCTCATTATTGAAAAGCACTACCAGCGTCCCATGGATATTGAGTGGGGTCTAGATGGTCGAGACGGTAAGCTCTACATCCTTCAGGCGCGACCCGAGACGGTAAAGTCTCAGCACAAGGCCGGGGATGCCCAGCAAAAGTTTAAGCTGAAGGCAACGGGTGATGTTCTCGCCCACGGCCGGGCCATTGGTCAGAAGATTGGTGCAGGTGCTGTCCGCGTGATTCAAGATGCGCGTGAGATGGAGCGTGTACAGCCTGGTGATGTACTTGTGACGGATATGACGGACCCCAACTGGGAGCCGGTCATGAAGCGGGCCTCTGCCATCGTGACAAATCGCGGCGGACGTACCTGTCACGCAGCGATCATTGCAAGAGAGCTGGGGATTCCGGCTGTAGTGGGCTGCGGAGACGCGACCGATCATGTCAAAGATGGCCAGATGGTGACCGTCTCCTGCGCGGAAGGCGACACGGGAAAGATCTATGACGGACTTCTAGAGACTGAGGTCTCAACCGTTCAGGTCGGTGAGATGCCGCCCATTGACGTAAAGATCATGATGAACGTGGGCAACCCGCAGCTGGCATTTGATTTTCAGTCGACGCCCAATCACGGGGTCGGTCTTGCACGACTCGAGTTCATTATCAACAACAACATCGGTGTTCATCCCAAGGCGATTCTCGACTATCCCAATGTCGATGCTGATCTGAAGAATGCTGTAGAGAAGGTCTCGCGTGGCCATGACACCCCGAGAGATTTCTTCATCGACAAACTTGCTGAAGGCGTAGCCACCATTGCTGCGGCATTCTGGCCCAAGCCGGTTATCGTTCGGTTATCCGATTTCAAGTCCAATGAGTATCGAAAACTGATTGGCGGCTCTCGATATGAACCCGAGGAAGAAAATCCCATGCTCGGTTTCCGCGGGGCCTCGCGCTATCTGGCGTCAGACTTCGAGGCCTGCTTTGAGATGGAATGTATTGCCATGCATCGCGTGCGCGAGACCATGGGCTTAACCAACGTCGAGCTGATGGTGCCCTTCGTGCGAACGGTGGCGGAGGCAGAAGGGGTTGAAAAGCTGCTCGCACGATATGGTCTGAAGCGTGGCAGCGGTGCTGATGCCTCGGGTCAGGGCGGGCTTCGTCTGATCATGATGTGTGAGCTGCCTTCAAACGCACTGCTCGCCGACGAATTCCTAAAGCATTTTGATGGGTTCTCGATTGGGTCTAATGACCTGACCCAGCTGACCCTAGGCCTTGATCGGGACTCCGGCCTGGTTGCCGCGGCCTTTGATGAGCGCGACCCTGCCGTGAAGATCCTGCTCAAGATGGCAATCGATGCCTGTAACCGTGCTGGGAAGTATGTTGGGATCTGCGGCCAAGGGCCGTCGGATCATCCTGACCTTGCCCAGTGGCTTGTCGATACGGGGATTCAGTCGATCTCGCTGAATCCCGATACAGTCGTCGAGACCTGGCAGGCGATTGCCAAGCACTAAGGGTTACGAACGCTTAGCGGTGTCCCGAAGAAGTCGTTGCTTCTCTCGGGCCCATTCGCGATCCTTTTCGGTATCTCGCTTATCGTGCTGTTTTTTCCCCTTCGCAAGACCCACCTCGAGCTTGATTCGGCCGCGCTTAAAGTGCATGTCAATCGGGACCAGCGCATAGCCGGCTCGCTCTACCTTGCCAATAAGCTTTCGAATTTCATCCGCATTCAACAGCAGCTTTCGAGTCCGAACCGGATCAGGTCGGATATGGGTGGATGCCTCCGGCAAAGGGGAGATGTGGGCCCCCAGAAGAAAGACCTCGCCCTGGCGCACAATGACGTAAGCCTCTTTCAGATTGGCCCTTCCCGCACGAATCGCTTTGACCTCCCATCCTTCCAAGACCACCCCAGCCTCATAGCGCTCCTCTATGAAGTAGTCGTGAAAAGCCTTCTTGTTCTGGATGATCGACATAAAATACGCAGATGCCTGCCGTTTCGAAAACTGTTTTAGTGCCCCATTCCGCGCAACAGATGTATGAGCTTGTTGCGAATTGTGAAGACTACCCCGCTTTCCTGCCCTGGTGCGCGGGAGGGCGAATTCTAGAGCAAAAGGGGGAGCACGTCTTTGCGGAGCTCAAGATCGACTTTAAAGGGATCAAGCAGTCGTTTAGCACGGATAACGTGAATGTTCCCGGGGAGCGGATCGACATGCGACTTCGAGAGGGCCCCTTTAAGTCCCTGGAGGGCCACTGGCGCTTCACACCGCTCTCAGACGATGCCTGTCGGGTCGACTTCAGCCTGGAGTACCACTTCGCAAACGCCATCTTGGAAAAGGTGGTGGGACCTGTGTTCGGGCATATTGCAGCCACCTTTGTCGATGCCTTTGTGAAGCGGGCCGATGCGGTTCACGGCGAATAGGCCGATTCCGTGCTCCTAGAGATTGAGATCTGTTTTGCCACCCCGGATCGAGCGGTTCGGCAGCGGCTCGTCGTCCCTGCCCAGACCTGCCTTGGGGACCTCCGGGCCCATCCCGAACTGCTTCCTGAGCTCGCGGCTGCCTGGGATCAGGCAAGCGGCATAGGGGTCTTTGGTGAGCCCCGGGGGCTCGATGCTCCACTGGCCCCAGGAGACCGGGTAGAACTGTGGCGGCCGCTTCTCGCGGATCCGAAAGAGGCCCGTCGGGAGAGGGCACGTCTGAAGCGTGAGGCCCAGAAGAAACCCCCTCGCCGCTAGGGAGGGCCGGTCGGTATAATTCGGCTTTGGAATTTTGGAGCGCCCATGCGCCTGCTGCAAAAAGCCCTGACGTTTGACGACGTTCTTCTAGTCCCGGACTACTCCCAAGTCCTTCCCCGCGACACCTCGCTCGCGACAAAAATCACTCGTGAGATCGACCTCAACCTGCCGGTGGTGTCCGCTGCGATGGATACCGTCACCGAGGCCCGCCTGGCGATCGCCATTGCGGAGGAGGGCGGGATCGGCATCATCCACAAGAACCTCACCCCTGAGCAGCAGGCCAATGAAGTGGCGAAGGTCAAACGGTTTGAGGCAGGGGTTGTCAAGGATCCCATTACGGTCTCACCGGATATGTCGGTTCGTGATCTGCTCAGGCTTAGCGCTGAGCGCAAGATCTCGGGTCTTCCGGTGATTAAGGACGGCAAGGTTGTGGGCATCGTCACGAACCGCGATCGTCGGTTTGAGACACGCCTTGATCAGCCCGTGTCAGCCATCATGACCCCGCGCGAGCGGTTAGTCACCGTGAAGGAAGGGGCCAGCGTCGAAGAGGCGAAGGCCCTCATGCATCAACATCGTATTGAACGCGTCCTCGTCGTTAACGATGCATTCGAGCTTCGCGGACTGATTACCGTCAAAGATATTTTCAAAGGGATTGAGCATCCTCAGGCCTGCCGGGATTCACAAGGCAAACTCCGCGTTGGCGCTGCCGTCGGTGTCGGTGCAGGCACCGAGGAACGTGTGGCGCTGCTAGCGGAAGCAGGCGTGGATGTCATCGTGGTGGATACTGCCCACGGGCATTCGGCGGGCGTTCTAAACCGAGTCCAGTGGGTCAAGAACAACTATCCGCAGGTTCAGGTCATCGGCGGCAACATCGCCACAGCGGAGGCCGCCCTTGCGCTTGTGAAGCACGGGGCCGATGGTGTGAAGGTGGGCATTGGTCCTGGATCCATCTGTACGACTCGAATCGTTGCAGGCGTTGGGGTCCCCCAGATCACTGCGATTGCGAATGTGGCGAAGGCACTTGAGGGCACTGGTGTGCCGCTGATTGCTGATGGTGGCGTTCGATATTCGGGCGACGTTGCTAAGGCCTTAGCTGCGGGTGCTCACGCAGTCATGATGGGCGGGATGTTTGCAGGGACCGATGAGGCGCCTGGCGAGATCATTCTGTTCCAAGGCCGCTCCTATAAGAGCTATCGAGGAATGGGGTCGGTTGGCGCCATGCAAGCCGGATCTGCCGATCGTTATTTCCAAGAAGGCGATAATCCCAACCCAGATAAGTTTGTGCCTGAGGGTATCGAAGGACGCGTGCCGTATAAGGGAAGCGTCAAACAGATTCTGTTCCAGTTAGCTGGTGGGGTTCGCTCCAGCATGGGCTACTGCGGATGTGCGTCCATTCCTGAGTTTCATGCCCGCGCCCAGTTTGTTGAGATCACAAGCGCCGGTATTCGTGAATCGCATGTCCACGATGTGCAGATCACGAAAGAAGCCCCCAATTACCACATCGACTAACGACTCTAGATGAGCCTGCTGCACTGCATGCGGGTCGTCTAGGAGCGTCCCGCCCCATGCATTCAAAAATTCTGATTCTTGATTTCGGTTCTCAGCTCACCCAGTTGATTGCACGGCGTATCCGTGAGGCGGGAGTGTTCTGTGAGATCTATTCCTGTGATGTCTCGGATGATTTCGTCACCCAGTATGGGCGCGAGGGCAGCACGGACACACTCAAGGGGATTGTGCTTTCCGGGGGGCCGATGTCGGTCACAGAGCAAGAGACTCCCCGCGCTCCGGCAGCCGTGTTTCATCGCGGTGTTCCCGTATTGGGCATCTGCTACGGGATGCAGACCATGGCCGAGCAGCTTGGCGGTAAAGTCGAAAACGGCACTGTGCGCGAGTTCGGGTACGCCCAGATTCGGGCGCGAGGACACACCCGCTTATTCCAGGATATTGAAGATCATCGCAATGCAGAAGGTCATGGGTTACTCGATGTCTGGATGAGTCATGGCGATAAGGTGACATCGATGCCAGAAGGATTTGTGCTCATGGCCTCGACAGAGAGCTGTCCAATCGCTGGTATGGCGGATGAGACCAAAGGCTTTTATGGCGTTCAGTTCCATCCTGAAGTCACTCATACCAGGCAGGGTGCTGCGATCCTACGTCGTTTTGTTCTAGAGATCTGCGCCGCAAAAGCGGACTGGAATATGCCCGACTATGTCGATGAGGCCGTTGCCCATATCCGTCGACAGGTGGGCAATGATCAGGTCATTCTTGGACTCTCTGGGGGTGTCGATTCATCGGTTGCTGCTGCGCTCATTCACAAAGCGATCAATGATCAGCTGACCTGCGTGTTTGTCGATCACGGCCTGTTGCGCTGGAAGGAAGCAGACCAGGTGATGGAGACGTTCGCGAAGCACATGGGGGTGAAGGTGATCCATGTGAATGCGAAGGAACGCTTTATGGCGGCCCTAAAAGGGGTGTCCGATCCGGAGCAAAAGCGAAAAATTATTGGTCGTGAGTTTGTGCATATCTTCCAAGAGGAGTCTGCCAAGCTCTCCAATGCCAAGTGGCTTGCCCAGGGGACGATCTATCCGGATGTGATCGAGTCCGCTGGGGCAAAGACCAAGAAGGCGACCACAATTAAGTCGCATCACAATGTTGGCGGTCTTCCGGATACGTTGAAGTTATCGCTCCTTGAGCCGTTGCGTGAACTATTTAAAGATGAGGTACGACGCCTTGGGGTTGCGCTTGGATTGCCCCCTGAAATGGTCTATCGCCATCCATTTCCCGGTCCGGGTCTTGGCGTGCGTATTCTTGGAGAAATTCACCCAGACTACGTGGACTTACTCCAGCGGGCGGATGATATTTTCATTCAGTCGCTTCGGTCTACAACAGCACAGCCAGCAGATGTGGCTGCAGGGCTTTGTGAAGAGAAGGATCTGGGAAAGAGCTGGTATGACCTGACCAGTCAGGCGTTTGCGGTTTTCCTGCCAGTGAAGTCGGTTGGCGTGATGGGCGATGGCCGAACCTATGAGTGGGTCGTTGCACTTCGTGCAGTGGTCACAAGTGACTTCATGACCGCGCACTGGGCTCACTTGCCTCATGGATTGCTGTCACAGGTATCGAATCGCATCATTAATGAAGTCAGAGGGATTAACCGCGTCGTTTATGACATCTCAGGAAAACCGCCCGCCACCATTGAGTGGGAGTAGTCAATTAGACACCTGTCCTGCGCTGTCTGATCCTTCTCTATTATCAAAGAACCCTGAAACACCAATAAACCTTCTTGACGTCAAAGCATTTGCCCGCCTAGCAGATGCGACATCGTCGGTCTCGCCGATGTCCCTGTTATTGGCGTCAACAGACTGGGCTGGACATCTTGCACTATCGCCCGGTAAGCGGCTCGATCTGTTGCTCTTAGCACAGCGCCAGTTTGTAAGTCTCACCGTTCAGTCGATCCGCGCCGCGAAGCCTCCCGAAACAGATCTCACAGGACCCGATGCCGCCGATGCGCTATTCGATAAACGGTTTCAGTCGGAGCAATGGACGCATTGGCCGTTTAACCTCTACGCGGCCTCCTTCACGCTTCTTGATCAATGGTGGCGGGCGGCAACAACGGAGGTGCCAGGCGTTGATCGTCATCATGGCCATCTCGTGTCCTTCGGCGCCAGGCAGATGCTCGATCTTGTATCGCCAGGGAACTACCCGTGGACGAATCCTGTGGTCCTTCAGAAGACCATCGATACGACCGGACAAAATCTCATGTCGGGGTTTGGTAATTGGGTCGAAGACATTACCCGGCTATCCCAGGGACGACCCCCACACGGGGTAGAGGAGTACCGCGTTGGACATGAACTGGCCGTGAGCCCGGGAAAGGTGATCTATCGGAACCCGCTGATTGAGCTCATCCGTTACACACCGACAACAGAGACGGTCTATCCCGAACCGGTGCTTCTGATTTCTGCTTGGATCATGAAGTATTACGTGCTTGATCTAACGCCTGGACAGTCGCTTGTAGAGTATCTGGTCAACCACGGTCATACGGTCTACTGCATTTCTTGGAAGAATCCTGATATCGACGAGAGTCAGTTCGGAATGGAGGAATACCTTCAGCTTGGACTACGCGAGGCGATTCGTGTGATTCAGGACTGCCATCCGGACGTAAAGATTCATGCCGCGGGCTATTGTCTTGGGGGAACCCTGCTCTCAATTGCCAATGCCGCATTTAGTCGAGAGCCTAGCAATCCGCTCGGCTCGATGACCTTGTTCACTGCACAGACAGACTTCTCAGAGCCTGGTGAACTGGCGCTCTTCATTGACGAAAGTGAAGTGACACTACTGGAAGCGCAAATGCAGGAAAAGGGTGTTCTAACGGCCGGGCAGATGTCCGGTGCGTTTCAGATACTTCGCTCAAGTGACCTCATCTGGTCACGGATGGTGCAGGAATACCTGATGGGAGAGCGACGCGCGGTGACCCCGCTAATTGCGTGGAACGCGGATGCGACACGGATGCCGGCCAAGATGCACAGCCAATATCTGCGACGACTGTTTCTGAACGATGACCTGACGGAAGGGCGCTTTGTTACCTTAGGGCGCGTGATCTCGTTGGGTGACATCACAACGCCAATTTTCTGTGTGGCGACTGAAAAGGATCACGTCGCACCCTGGCGTTCGGTCTATAAACTGCATTACGTCACACCCGCGGAGATCACCTTTGTTCTCACGGATGGGGGGCATAACGCAGGCATTGCGAATCCGCCGGGTCAGCGACAACGACACTATCGACTCTGGTGTCGACCGTCTCGCTCGGGATTTGTTGATCCGGATCAATGGTGCGAGACAGCACCGTTACAAGATGGCTCCTGGTGGCCTGCGTGGCAGAACTGGCTCGTCGCCCAGTCTGGTGCTCGGGGCCCGATTCAGACGTGCGAGGATCGTTATCCTGCCCTAGCGGATGCCCCAGGGACCTATGTCTTAGCGCGTTAGGCCAGCCTCCTGTCCCCGATGGTGGTCTCGGTTAAAATGGTGACAACAACCGCTGATCCACCTTAACGAAAGGGCTAGCCGTGTTTCCTGAATACCGCGACCTCATCACCAAGCTCAAGACCTCTGACCACCATTTCTCGCGCCTTTTCGATAAGCACAACGAACTCGATCAGAAGATCAAGAACATGGAGGCACATATTGAGCCCGGTTCTCATGAAGAGATTGAGACGCTGAAAAAAGAAAAGCTTCATCTGAAAGACCAGCTTTACGTCATTCTCAAGAAAGCCAGTGCCGAGTGATCGTCAGGCCGTATGGGCCCTGACACCAGAGGCCATCGTTGCAGTTACTGAATCAAATGCAGGTTCAGGACTCAACGATTCCGAGGCTTCCCAGCGTTTAAAGAGCGTTGGGCCCAACACCTTGCCGCAGGCGCAGCGTCAGTCAACCTGGCGTCGATTCCTGCGGCAGTTTCAAAATCTTCTCATTTATCTTCTGCTCCTTGCGGCCGGCGTAACGCTATTTCTCGGGCATTGGCTCGATAGCGCCGTAATTCTCTCCGTTGCCCTGATTAACGCGGTGATTGGGGTTGTTCAAGAGGGTCGGGCAGAGGCAGCGCTTGATCAGATTCGCGCGATCCTGTCGCCAAACGTGACAATCGTCCGAGAGGGGCGAAAGCTTGTGCGTCCGGTAGCGGATCTTGTACCTGGCGATCTGGTCGTGCTTTCTGCAGGCGACCGCGTACCGGCAGATCTTCGACTGCTGGAGGCGCATCGACTGCTAGTGGACGAATCCGTGCTCACAGGGGAGTCTCTTGCGGTTGAAAAGCATCACCGCGCTGTAGCCGAATCGGCCTCACTAACCGAGCGCCACTCGATGCTCTGGGCGGGAACGCTGATCACGTCCGGGCAGGCAAGGGCTCTCGTCACTGCGACAGGGCTTCAGACGGAGCTCGGTCGGATTAGTGGTCTGTTGCGTGCAGTGGAAGAACTCCAGACACCGCTGACGATCCGCATGACGCGATTCGGTCAGATTTTATCGATCGTTATTCTTCTCACTGCCGCGCTGCTGTTTGCGCTAGGTGTCTGGTGGCGAAATTTTGCCCCTGACGAAATGTTTATGGCCGCGGTGAGTCTGGCCGTGGCGGCGATTCCCGAGGGGCTACCGGCCATCGTGACGATCACCCTGGCGATTGGCGTGCGTCGAATGGCGAATCGTCGTGCCATTATTCGACGGCTTCCGGCTGTGGAGGCGCTTGGCGCGGTCAGTGTGATCTGTACCGATAAGACGGGGACGCTCACACTGAACCAGATGACCGTCCAACAAACTATTGGTGACGCTCAGACTCGGATGGGCCGAGTCGCAGCATTGTGCAATGACGGTGAGCTTGAGATCGGTGAGGGCGGTCAAGACGGTGTTGGAGATCCGACGGAACTAGCGCTGATTCGTTTTGCAGAGACAACTGGAGAAAATGTCGTTGTCCTGCGCGAACGCTATCCGAGGAGATCGATCATTCCTTTTGATCCTGATCTGCGTTGGATGGCGACACAGCATGTTGACCCATCCTCCGGCCGGACGCTGATTTTGATGAAAGGGGCGCCCGAACGTGTGCTGGAGCACTGTGATCGGGTGGCGCTCGATAACGGAGAGCATCCGATCGATCGCGCCCACTGGCAGGCCCAGGTGGATGCCCTGGCC
>JACCED012373106.1_pt1 | contig 14296 bp, 7 predicted proteins | sample 7455021 | NCBI WGS metagenome assembly JACCED01 (sample SAMN15323456, study PRJNA562643) | freshwater metagenome | isolation source: river surface water | place: USA:Blue River Watershed | collected 2017-08-19 | reverse complement strand
TTGATTGGTACCTCTGCGATTGCAGGACTGGAGACTGAGGATTTGGCTGTTTTGACAAGCGCTCAGGTCATCGGGCTGTCCACTCTGCAAATGGGGCTCTTCACGAGCGATCAGGTGGCGTCAATCAACTCGAGGGCGATTGGCGCGTTGCGCTCGCAGCATATCGCGGCTCTCAGTACTGAAGGAGTCCAAGGTCTGACGCCTAGTTTGATGTCTTCCCTGAGTTCCGCACAGGTGATTGGGTTTGAGACGAGAGATATCGCAGTGCTTTCGAGTGAGCAGTTCGCCGCGATTTCCACCAGATCCCTCAGAGCTTTGCAGACGGCTGCAATCCGGGCACTCACTACGGATTCATTGTCCGGTCTCAGAACAGATCAGGTCAGAGCCCTGACCACTGTTCAAATCCGAGCGCTTTCATCCGCTGGTTTGGCGGCGGTTTCCACGACTACCTTGGGGGCTCTTTCGTCTTTGCAGGTTCTGGCTCTCACCAGTTCTCAGTTCACGGGATTGTCGAGCGAGTGGCTGAATGCAATCGCATCGGCCGTTGTTTATCGCAGGTCTTGACCGGTGCTTTTTGTCGGGAGACGGCACTGGCATCTCCCAGCTCTATCATTTGAACTACCGCCTCACTCGCCCAGTGCCTCGGTTTTGCATGAGGTCTTCGATCTCGGAGGCAGAGGCAAGGTTTGCGTCGCCTTCAAATGAGTGGGCGAGCACCGCGGCGGCCGTTGCAAAATGAAGGGCTAGCGAAGGTTCGCTGAAGTCGTTGCTGACCAGTGCGTGGATCAGCCCCGCGGCAAAGGCGTCACCGGCCCCTACGCGATCCACGATGGAATCGATGTGGTACGGCGTAATCGCTCCCTCAACACAGGGCGCAACGATGGGCCTTTGTGAGCCCTTAATCGTCAACATCGCCGAGTAGTGATTATTGGAGGAACTCTCACCACTTCGGAGTGAGGTTGCTACGCTGAGCAGATTTGGGAACTGGGTGAACAGAGTTTGCGCGAGCGCGAAGTTTGATTCGACCCGGCCCTGGAGAATCACGGATTCCGTTACGGGCGGCAGCGAGCACGGCTCGGGAACCGTACCCAGCATCGTTGCTGCGCCCTCGAGTCCAGCAATCAACCAGTGCACGCGGCTGACAATCTGTGGCATGACGGACTGAGCCAGCTCGGCGGGGGATTTCGAAGGGTCCCAACGCCATAGCTTTGCGCGGTAGTTTAGATCGCAGGAAATGGTCAGCCCGCGATGGAGTGCAGCATCCATTGCCGCGATCAGCGTTGTTGCCGCAGTGCTGGAGAGCGCCGGGGTGATCCCCGAAACATGGAACCACGCGGCATCAGCAAAGATTCTTTCCCAGTCGTAAGAAGAAGCTGGCAAGTGGGTTATCGAGGCGTCATCACGATCATAAATGACGTTTCCCGGACGCTGACTGGCGCCTTTCTCGAGGAAGTAGAGCCCGAGGCGTCCACGCGCGGTTCGCACGATGCACTCTGTGTCCACGCCTCGAGAGCGGAGACTCGCGATACATGCGTCCGCGATGGCATGGGTGGGGAGGGCTGTCACAAACCGTGATGGAGTGCCGAGCAGTGCGAGGGAGGCTGCCACGTTCGCTTCGGCGCCAGCGAACTCGACCTGTACATTTCCGGGGAACGATTGACTGAACCGAAGGTAACCCGGAGTCGAGAACCGGCCCATGATCTCGCCGAATGTCACGACGGTCTTCATGCGGTGTGGCGCAGGGATTTAACGATGGAAGCTGCCTCTGTAGCGAGTCGCCGGATGCGGTCCCAATCGCGGCTTTGGATGGCGTCTCTTGGAGCGAGCCAAGAGCCGCCGAGTGCGAGCACGAATGGTTCTGCGAGAAACTCCGCCGCATTGGCGCTGTTCAAGCCGCCGAGCGGGATGTAGCGGATGCCGAGGTGCGCGTAGGGAGCAGCGATGACCTTGAGCGTTTCAAGGCCCTGCAACCCGCCTGCGGGGAAGTACTTCAGGGTCGTGCAACCAAGTCGCCAGGCGTGTTCGATTTCACTGGGGGTGCTCACACCTGGAGCAAATGGAAAATCTTGTTTTGAAGCGCACTCAACCACAGAGGGATTGAGGCCTGGAGCGACCGCAAAGGCGGCCCCCGCATCGCGTGCTTCCAAAAGTTGGTCTGGGGTCAGGACCGTTCCCGCGCCGACGGTGAGGTCGGAGGACCACTGGGTCATGGCGCTGATGCAGGAAAGGGCGTCGGGGGTGCGAAGCGTTAGCTCCACCGTATCGATTCCGCCCTCCAGCAGGACCTCGCCGAGGGCTGCCGCATCTTCCGGACGATCAACAGTAACCACAGCGATGATGCCACTTGCGTGGAGAGACGTTGTGAGTGGAGACGGAAAGTTGGGCGGGAACCGATGTGTGCTCATGAGGTTGGAAGGAGGATTTTCATGACCACTTTCCGCACCCTTCCTGAACCGGAGTGCAGTGCGCACCCGGGCTTATGCGCATCCTGGGGGAGGAAGATCGCAAACTCTCCGGGACGCATCCGGATTGCGGATGGCGCCGAGTGTGGGGCGTCATGGAAAAACTCGATGTCACGAGCGGAATCGTAAGGGATGGAGCTCGTGAGGTGTGATTTGGGAATCACGGCGATTTCCTCCTCGCCTGAGAGGACTGTTTGGATATCGGCGCGGAGTCGGTGGGCCTCAAAGGGAACCGATGAAATGGGCCGCGTGTCGTATTCCTCGACGATAGCGAAAACCACCTCGCCATCGACCGGATGCTTGCCGAGTGAAGCGGTGGCGGCATGGTCACGAATCCATGCGAATGCGGTGGCGAAAGCGGAGGGGAGGCCCGCGTAGGCATCCGCGTTTTCGAGAAGATCTTGGATCATTGGAGGGGGCGCTGGTTTTATTCGGAGAGGAGGCGTGACAGGATATCCCCAGCAATTGCGGGGTTCGCTTTTCCTTGGGAGAGCTTCATCACCTGTCCTTTCAAGAAGTTGATGGAAGCGGTTTTTCCTGCCTTGTATTCCGCGACGGGCTTTGGGTTTGCGTTAATCACTTGCCGGCAGAGTGCCTCGATGGCGCCGAGATCGGATTCCTGTTTCAGACCCTTCTCCTCGACGATGAGCGAGGGGTCTTTTCCTGAACTCACCATCTCAGCGAATACCTCCTTCCCTTGCTTTCCATTGATCGCTCCTGAATCGATGAGACCGGTGAGCGCATCGATTTGAAGGGCCGACACTGGTGACTCGGTGATGGATTTTTCACTCGTAGCGAGTGCGGATTGAAGATCGTTCAACACCCAGTTTGCGAGCTGTTTCGGGCGTTGAGAGGTTCTCGCAGCGGATTCAAAAAAGTCGGCCAATGCGCGATCAGAGGCGAGGACGGAGGCGTCGTATGATGTTACACCGTAATCTTTTTCGAAGCGCTGGCGCTTTTCGTCGGGGAGTTCAGGACGCAGGGCGCGCACCTCGTCCATGAAGACGCGTGTGTTGACCGGTAGCAGGTCGGGATCGGGGAAGTACCGATAGTCGTGGGCATCTTCTTTAATGCGCATCAGGAAGGTTTGGCCGGCGTCATCATCCCAGCGTCGCGTTTCTTGTTGAAGTTTTCCGCCTGCGGAGAGGACATCAATTTGGCGCTGGATTTCAAACGCGAGGGCACGCCGAACCCCTGAGATCGTGTTCATGTTCTTGATCTCGATTTTGGTGCCCAGCGTTTCGGTGCCTTCGGGGCGGACGGATACGTTGCAATCGCAGCGCATCTGGCCTTTTTCCATGTCGGCATCGCTGACGCCGCCGTAGACGAGGATCTGCTGGAGGGATGACAGGTAGGCGAAGGCTTCTTCGGGAGTGTTGATGTCCGGTTCGGAGACGATCTCCATCAGGGGGGTGCCGGCACGGTTGAAGTCGATGCCGGTGTTGGTTTCGAAGTGGAAGGATTTAGCGACGTCCTCTTCCAGATGGATGCGGGTGAGTCGGACCGTTTTGCCGGGTTGGACGATGCTTTTCTGAGCATCTTTTGGGTAGGCCAAATCTGGCAGAGGGACGCCCCCGCCAATGCAGATGGGTTGGTCGTACTGCGAGATCTGGTAGTTCTTCGGCATGTCGGGGTAGAAGTAGTTCTTCCGGTCCCATTTGCAGATGTCGGCAACGCGACAGTTCAGCATGAGGCCGGTCAGCGCGGTCATGCGGAGAGCCGCCTCATTCATGACGGGCAACGCGCCGGGGAAGCCGAGACAGACGGGGCAGGTGTTGCTGTTGGGGTCTGCGCCATATTCGACGGCGCAAGCGCAGAACATTTTGCTCCGTGTCTTGAGTTGGACATGGACCTCGAGGCCGATGGTGGGGATGAAGCGCGTTGCCATGACAAAGGGTGAATGGTGGTTGAGTTTTTGACTGAATGCAAAGACTGGGAGACGCGGACGTGCGTTGCGTGTTCAAGGTGCTGAGGTGGCTTTCAAGCGCAGGAGGGACATCCGTGATGATTCGGAGAGGTTTGGGTGCCGCAGGAGGAGGTTTATCGCGGGGCATCCCTTGCGGGCTTCTTGAGAGTTTCCGAGCACGGGAAGAAGGTGATTTCGCGAGGCGAGGAGTTTTTTTCGGGGAGCGTTTGCGAGGGTATCCAAGGATTCAGGCGACGCGTTCGGGTTGTCGGCTGCGAGAGCTAACCGGAAACGATCGGGGTGAGGGTGATTTTTCAAGTATTGTTGGAGATCATTGGTCGACATCTTGGGCAGATGGCGTGCATCGCGTAAGAGCGCCAACTCGCCGATCGCAATCGTTGCGAGGCGTGTGATGGCCAGAAGACCGATGAGCACTGCGAGACGGTTGTGGAACGGGCCACACCTCGGAGCGGGCATGCGGAGGTCCCGCGAGGCATCAACTCCCCATGCTGCGACGAATGTTAGAAAGGCGTTCGGGATGGTGACGAAAGGAACCAAGGTGAGTTCGAGGGGTGTGGCTGTCTCTGGGCTTTGGCGCAGGGTGATACATTCGAGGATGATGCTGGTGAGGTAGACGCCCGCGGCCACTCCGAGCGCGCGTTGGCTCCGAGGCCCCCACGGAAGAGCGTCGAGGAAGGTTGCGGGCGCGGTCTTGGGGAGGGTTCGATGCAGCGCGAACGGAAGTAGGCTTCGAAGAGCGAGGCCGACCGGAATCCCCAAGGGACCCGTGATGTAGAACGCGAGAAGAGGCCCGAGCATCTTCTTTGATGACGTGAAGAGTGGCGCTGCGAATCCGATCAGAAAACCGATGGCCCCCATGCCCATGCCCCATTTCACAGCGCTGCGCATCTGACGACGGTGCCATGTGCTGTCGGCGAGTGCCGCAAACCAAAGGAGGAATCCTGACAAGGCCGCAGGGATGGTGGCCGTCATGACCGCACTCGCAAATGAAGGCGGGGTGCCGGTGGCGTTGATTGTAACGCGGGTCAACGGAGCGCAGAGCGTCAGGGTGGCAAGTCCCGCAAAGCCGATGGCAACCGCAGCCGCACTGAGGCGGAGGAGTGGATGTGGGGGCTCTTCTGGCGTCGGGTTCATGGGACGGGCACGGCGAGGACCAGTTCAACGCAAAGCGTGGTGAAGAGAAAGACGTGAGCGTTTTCGGCAGAGTCGACGCCGTGTAGGATGTCCTGATGAACATCCACCATCTTGAGTTGTTTTATTATGTGGCGAAGCATGGTGGTATCAGCACGGCGGTCCGCCGGATTCCGTACGGCATTCAGCAACCTGCCGTGAGTTGGCAACTCCTTCAACTTGAGAGGTATCTCGGCGTATCGCTTTTTGTGAGACGTCCGTTTGCATTGACAGATGCGGGCGAGCGATTGTTTCGGCACGTGGCACCCTTTTTCGAGGGGCTGGGCGAGGTTGAGATTTCGGTGAGGCAGGGCTCGGAAGGGGTGCTGCGTATTGCCACTGCGGAGAAGGTTCAGCGGGATTATCTCCCAGCAATTTTATCGCGACTAAAGGAACGCTTTCCTCGTTTGGCGCTTGGCTTGATTACTGCGCGCTTACCGGAAGCGGAGATGTTGCTGGCGGAGCAGAAAGTGGACATCGGGGTGGGGGAGTTGAGTGGAAAGCGGTCGGCGGGTGTGCATGCGATGGAGTTGGTTCGATTGGAGCCGGTCTTGTTGGTTCCAAAGAAGTCGCGTTGGCGTTCGGCTGGCGAGTTGTTGGAGGATGAGGCGCGCGGGGTCACGTTGATTGCGCTTCCCTCGGACGATCCCGTTCGAAGGTCATTTTATACTGAGTTGGGCAAACGCCGTATCGAGTGGTTCTGTGGATTGGAGGTCCAGTCCTTGGATTTGGTCGGGCGTTATGTGGCCGAGGGTTTTGGTGTTGGACTTGGCTTAAAAGAGCCTTCGGGAGAGGTTTTTCCGGGATGCAGACAGTTGCCTCTGACGGGCTTTCCGTCGCACGCGTACGGCGTGATTTGGATGGGGAGTCTGACCGCGGTTCAGATGGCCTTCATCGACGCGTGCCGTGAGTTGATTTCAGGGACGACAACATCCGCAAAGCGTCTCGGGCTGAGGCCGTGAACGCAATAGCGTTCGAGGCGAGGCGGGTCACGGAGTGCGGGGTGAAAGAGGGGCGCGCTTGGGTTCTGGCGCGGGGGACATCGATGCTTGGTGCAAGCGAATCTCGAAGGATACGACAACAGATTCGTGGGTGACGGAGTCCATCGCTGTGATTCGGTGCACCCCCGGAGTGCCGGTTGCGAAAAGCGGGTTGCCACTCTTGATGTGGAGGGTTTCAGAGTGCCAAGTGACTGGGTTTTTGCACTCGCTCTTGAGGGGAACCCATCGGCTTGTGGGGAATGTGTCGTCCACAAGAAAGATGCGGCCCTCTTGAGGAGATAACACCCGTAAACCATCGGGTTGCTCCGCATGAAACCGCGTGTCCATCGGACGCGATTTGATCCAAGCGTAAAACGTCGGACGGAGGACTCGTTTGCCGTCGGGGGTCGTGTGCGCAGCGGTTGTTGGAGGTGGCGGAGTTTCGATGGGGAACCATTCGCGTACTGCGTCTGGTTTTATTGAGAGGGTTCCGAGGTAGGGGTCGATGCGGTGTTCCATGACATCTTTCCTGGCTGGATACCAAGTGGGTGGAGTGCGACGGGCAAGGTGTTGAACGATGTCATGAAGGATCGGGCCGGCGCCGGTGATTCCCGAGACGCCCTCCATCTCGCTCCCGTCGGGATTGCCTACCCAGACTCCGACCGTGAGCGACGGCGTGAACGCGAATGCCCAGTTGTCACGGAAGTTTGTGGAAGTGCCGGTTTTGCAGGCGACCGGAAAATCGAAGTTCAAGGGGGATTTCAGCCCAAACGCGGATGCCCGGGCAGGGTTGTCTGACAGCATGTCTGCGATGAGCCACGCGGACCGGGAAGTTCCGACGGGGAGCGTTTCGGTTGCTGGAGTGAGGCGGAATGGGGCGAAGTGTCCAAGCCGGGCGAGAGCCGCATAGGCATTGGTGAGCTCGAGCAGGCGAACCTCTGGATTTCCGAGCGTCAAACCAAGGCCGTAGTGGGCGGGAGATTTCGTGAGCGATGAGATACCGAGATCCGAGAGCATCGAAGCAAGGGGGGCGGGGCCTCCGATGGAATCGAGCAACCGGACTGCGGGGACGTTGAGCGAACTGGCCAAGGCGCGTCGCATGAGCACGGGCCCCATGAACTGGCGTGTGTAGTTCTCAGGTTCGTAGGGGCCTTCGGGGGTGTTGAACGAGGAAGGAACGTCCTCGAGCACCGAGCCTGGGCTGAGTCCGCGGTCGAGCGCGAGAAGGTAGGTGAAGGGCTTGAGTGCGGAGCCCGGGGATCGCGGTGTCCATGCATAGTTCACCATGCCCGAGGGTGTTCTGTGGTAATCGGTTGAGCCGACCAGTGCGCGTACTTCTCCGCTCGGGTTGTCGATGACGACCAGCGCGGCTTGGGACACCTTCCTCGATGCGAGAAGGGAGATGTGTTTACGGACGATCTGTTCCGCGGTTGTTTGGAGGGCCGAATCGATGCTGGTGGCGACGGTTCCCGAGTGCGGCGTGTCGAGGCGTTGCAGCAACATGTCCACCAAATGTGGCGCGCGGAAGGGGCGACCGTGCGTGGAGAGCGCGAGGGGTTGCCGGCATGCGCGCTCTGCTTCCTCGGGGGTGATCCAGCTTTCGCGACGGAGGCGGGAGATGATTTCGTTTCGTCGTGCGACTGCACCCTCGGGATTCTTAAGCGGATTGAGCCGACCGGGTGCCTGAATGATTCCGGCAAGGAGAGCGGCCTCTGCGACATCCAGCGCTTCGACGTTTTTATCGAAGTAGAACTGGCTCGCTGCCGCAAAGCCGCGTGTGAGGTTTCCGAGTTCAACGCGATTGGTGTACTCGGTGAGGATTTGCAACTTCGACCATTGGCGCTCCAGCTTTTGCGCGGCAAGCACGCGGCGGATTTTTCCAATGACCGATCGTTTGGGGAGATGAGGATCGCGAGGTTGTTGCTGAAGGAGAGCGACTTTTATCAGTTGTTGACTGATGGTTGACGCACCCGAGATGACTCGCCCTTCGCGAGTGTTATCCCATAGCGATCGAAGGGTGCGCTGGAAGTCGATCCCGTGATGTTGGAGGAATCGTTTATCTTCTGCCGCGAGGATTGCGTCGCGCAGGGTCTTAGGGATGTTCTCGAGTCGGTTGTGCGAGGCGTGTTCGGAGTGCGATGCGCGGAGAGACGTCCCGTTGCGGTCGACGAACTCGACTGGCGCAGGAGGTTGTTCGTAGAGGGTTTGGGGCAATGGGGCGTTTCGGACAAGGATCTCGTGGCACACCAATGCGAGGATCAGCGCAGAAGCAACTCCAACGAACCAACGCAGATGAGCGCCGCGGTTGAGGGATTTCGGAGTCGTGTTGTCCCGAGGGATTTCGCTTTCTGCAGTCACGGGATCACGAGGCGTTCAACGGCAGTCTCGGAGAACCGTTGAGGGCGGTACATCTCCTCGATGCGTGCAGCGGGAATTGATGCGTCGCCGGATGCACGGACGCGGGCATAGGCGAATGCGGTGTACTTGCCGGGCGGCATTTCGTCCCAGAAAAAGAGGATCCGGTCCGCGCGCGTTTCTGAATGACTGGATCCCATCGCGGTGGGGACGAGATCTTTTTTTCCGCGCGTTTCAAAACCCTGCAGCGGCTCAAGGAGAGACGGGAGTGGGCATTCCAGTGCGACGAATGCGCTGGGTTGATGGACGTCCACAGTGACCTTGATCTTCACAAGGTCGCCGATCTTCAGGGGTTTTTCGCTGGGTGGAAGGATGACGCGATCGAGATTGAATCCCTGATTTTGAGGGGCTTGGGTTTCGATTGGAGTGGACGACACCTTGATGGAAGCGAAAAGTGGAGCGTCGTTTGTGCGTTTGATCGAGGCGGGCTTGAGGCGATTGTTTTTCCCATTCCAGCGGAGGGAGTGCGTGGAGGTCGGGTTGTTTTTCGTCAGGGTTTCATCGCTTTTCGAGGCGGCGAAGTTCCACGTGAGCGAGGTGGGTTTGTCCCCGACATCTTGAGCGGCCAGATGGAAGCGAGCGGCGATCAAGCGCCACACGTGATCCTGCGTTGTTTGGTGTCTACCGAACTCGGCCCCTGAGACGAGCTCTTGGAAGAGACTCGCCTGTTCCTCCGGAAGCAGGCCGCAGATGGAGAGGCCGAGTAGACGAGTTGCGCGTTCGCGGTGCTGGCTTAGGAAAGGGGTGCTTGTGTCCTTTTCAGGAACGGGTTGAAACAGGGACGAGAGGGTTGTCGAGGATGCGGTCTTGCTTGTGTGCATCGCGATTGCGAGGAGAGCTCGATCTGTTGCATTGAGTTGATCGGCTTTCGCGAGAAGCCGTTCATTGGCAGCGTGATCTGGCTTGCCGAAAATGGCGAGGGCGCAGGCACCGAGGCAGAGGGCGTCATCATCGATTCGCGATGTGTCGGGCTTTGAGAGGAGCGCTTTGAGGTGATCGAAGATGGGAGTCTCCAACTCTTCCCCGGCCGCTTGTGCGACGATGGGGTCTGAGTCTTGGCGGATCAGGGCCAGACCGAGTCCTACATACGCGGTGAGCCAGTTCTCGAGTCCGCGGGGTTGGCGAACGCCGGACGAGTTGATTGGCCAATAGGCGACGCTGCCGTCCGGGGTGAGCATGCTGGAGAGGCGTTGAAGGCCCTGCTGGATGGCGTTGCGTCGTGATTCGTTTCGGAGGTGTTTTACTGGGAAACTCTTGGCGAGAATCCAAGGGAACATGCTCGACATGGTTTGTTCGGCGCAGCCGTAGGGGTAGTGGAGGAGGGAATCAATCATCCCCTCGAGCTGGATCGCAGGATCGCGGGAGAGAGAAATGGCCGCTTCGCCCTGGCCCTCGAGCAACTCGGCGTCAATGGCCTCGGTCGGATCGAATGGCTTGTTGGTTATCCGAGTAACAACGCTCTGATGGCGAGCAGGAAACGGTGAGCGGACGGTGAGGGGAATCCGAAGGCCGTCGGACTCCTTGCCGTCGGTGGATCGCGCAGTCCATTTGAGCTCGATGTCACCGGGCTGGGTGAATGAGGTTCTGAAGTTAAAAGGGGTTGTGGAGTTCTCCGGCAGTGAGGCGGTTATTTTTTTTGGAGAAGAGACCTCGGCGCCACCGGTGGGATCAAATGTGAGTTCGATGGAAATGGGCGATGGGGTTGTGTTTTGGACGGAGCATCGGATTTCGACGGTATCGCCACTCTTCACAAACTGAGGTGTGCCGGGTTGGATTTGGAGGGGTTTATTGACCCTCAGATTCGTTTCGGCTTTGCCGAAGCGGTGGTTTCCGTGGTGGACGACGGCCATGACTCGGTAGGCCGTGACATTATCTGGGACCTTGAAGGTGGCTTTCAGTACGCCTTTGGCGTTCGTACGGGCGGCGGGGATCCAGAGAGGGGTGAACTCGAAGCTATTGCGCATTCCTGAAGCATCCTCTCCACCGCCACCAACGAGGTATCCTTTGTTCGCGAAGCGTTGGCGCACGTCCCATATGTCCCATGATCTGATGATGTTTCGGCTGGATATGTGTTGGAGTGATCTGAATCCGGTCGGGTAGAGAGCGGCATTTGGGTTGGGGGTTGTGTAACCGCTCAAGCGCAGAACGCCCTCGTCGACAGCGAATAAAGTCACTTCGGCATCCGCCACTGGATGGCCGACGGTGTCGGTGACCGTTACGGTGGGAGAGAGTGTCGTCCTTGGTCGAGCGTCTTGCGGAAGGTTTACGATGGACACATTGAGGCGTTCGTCGCTCGGATGGACGATGAGTGGGATGGAAGTGGTTGCTGAGCGAGCCGATTGACCGGCTGGAGTGCCGGGGGGCAGGGATTCAACGATGGTGAGGGTGAGTTGGTTTCCGGGAATCAGGGATTCGGTGACAGGGAGTTCGATTCCGTTGAGACCTGGGTGCACTTGGAAGGTTCGGACCTGAAGGATGGGCTGCGTCCCGAGGCAGAGTGTCGCGGTTCCATGGACGGGGCTTCTGAGCGAAAGAACCGCGGTTTCACCTGGGGCGTACACGGTCTTGTCAGAGACAACTTTTAAGGGGAAATCGCCAAAGAAGAAGCGCGGTTCATCTTCGTCCTCTTCGGGTCTGTCTGGAGTTGGTTGAGTGGTTTGGGCGTTGCCCTCGTGGATGGCGAACGAGAACTCGGTTGAGACCAATCGGTCGGATCCGTCGTTGGTGGTGACCGCTGCGATGTATTCGCCGACTTCGAGAAAACTGAGATCGACGGACTGGTGGGACTTCGGGACGAGAATTTGGTCATGCTCCACCGGAAGGGAGGTCACGGTGACCGGCACGGAGTGAACGGGACCGAGTTCGTAAGAGTATTCCACGCGTTCGCCGCTCGGAGTTTTTGTGATGGTCGATTTCCAGTGGAGCTGTTGGACGCTCATTTCGACGGGATTTGGTGGGGCGATGGATTTTCCGTTCGGGGCCACGGCGATGACGCTGATCGGGATGGATTTGCCTTTTTGGTACCTCCATGCGGCAGGCCGTTTCACGCCGAGGTAAAAGTCGGAGCAGTCGACGAGGAACCCGGTCTCTGATGCGAGGGTTTGATTCTCTGCGTCGGTGATCTCGACGGAGAGCGAGGCTTTACGACGGATAGGGTCCTCCGGCAGGGGCATCGCGATCGAGAGTTGTGATTTACCGTTTTTTTCGAGGACGACAGAGTCTTCGAGGGTTTCGGAGTTGTTCCGGTCCGAGTCTTCCAATCTCCAATCGTGCCAGTTGGTATGGAACGCATGATCAGGGGCGGTGAGGGGACGGAATGGCGCTTTGGTGAGGGTAAGCTTCCAGCGTGCATTCGCAGCCGAGAGGGGTAATCCGGAGAGGTAATGCGCTTCGATATCGACCGTTGCCGGGGTGGGACAGGTCAGGTGTTCGGGTGCTTTCAGGTTGATCTCGAAGGCATCTGGTTCGAACTCGGCGACGGTGAGGAAGATGCTGTTGAAGAGGCGGGAGCGTTCTTCGCCGATGGAGAGCACGTAGGATCCTGGAGTGTCTGGCAAACGGATATCGATGTTTCCAGAGCCTCGGTCTGACAGATCGAGGTGGCCGGAGTCGACGGTTCGGCCTCGGGGGCCTTTTAGGTCCCACGGCTGGCGGGAGTTTTTTGGGGGGCGTAGTGTGCCGGGAGCGGTGTCACGAACGATGAACTTTGCGTGAGCGGTCTCACTGGGACGGTAGATGTTGCGGTCGGTGAATAGGAGGGACTGGATGGGCAAGGCAGATTCATCTCCGTTTTCCTGACCGACGTGGAATCCCCCTCCGGATTGGAAGATGAGAACTTCGTTCTCTCGAGAGGCTTGGATGAAGGCGACATTCCCTGCATCAAAGGTAGCGGTGCCTTCTGGGCCGGTGACGACTTCTTTGATCCGTTTCCATGACGCATCGAATGCGGCGCAGGTGACTCCTGGCAGGGGATTTCCGGAGGTCGCGGAGTTTGCGATACAGAGGGCGGATAGGGTTCCGGAGTTCAGCAGTTGGACGGACAGGTCTGATCGTTGGACGAGTTGTTGGACGCCGTTGCGCAGTGGGCGCTGGATGGTCCGCTCGGGATCAAACTCTTCGGCGGTGACGAGGTACATCCCAGTGCTGTTCGCTCCGAGAACGTTCGACCAAGGGGTACGGTGGATGGTTGCTTCGTCGCTGTCATAGTTGGGTTCGATGATCTGCTCGAAGATTTGATTGCCGCCGAGTTGTTCTGGATCGACTCGAAGTTTGAGGGGGCCTCCTTTGATCCTGGCGAGCGTACGGGTCGGAGATTCTTGAGGTGTTGGTTCAGCACTGGGCTGCTCCTCGGTGGTAGAGTAGGTTTTACTCCACAGTTCGAATGCCTTTGCCGCTGTGGATTTCGGGATGTGGTGGATGCTGAGTCTGACGCGTGGGACTCGCACGCAGAGAAGTTCAATCTCACGCTGGTCTTTCGGAGCGTGTCGGAGGAGTTCACCAGTCAGCATCAAGCGGGGCGCGATTTTGGGCACTCTGCGCTCGATCACGGTTGGAGGAAGTGTCTGTCCGTCCGGCGTATGCAAGGCTGGAATATTGACCTTAAGAAGGTCGCCCGCTTTTGCTGGGGTCGTGATAGCAATCGCGTGATGGGGGCCGCCCACGTTGATCACTGAGGCGGGACCGTTGTTCACGGACAGGGTGATGTTCTCAAGGGCGAGGCTTGAGTCGTGAGCTGCTTGCGAGATCTGGTTCTCTTTGAGGGCGTGTTCGAGTGCGTTTTGTTTGATCGGGTCGGGTTTTGGAAGTGGGACGTAGTGCGAGAGTTGGACGATGAGTTTAGTGGGTTCGAAGGGGATGCGTTCGAACCGCGTGTTCACCAGCCTGAATGGATGGACGTATCCGATGGGAATGGGCTGCGAGTTGCCGACGAGGTTCGATGGAAGCTCGATGCTCCAGCGGCGCCCCGGGATGAGCGGGGATGCGGGTGAGATAAACATGCTGCACGGCGAATGTTTGTTCTCGGTCCATGCGCTAATCCATGGTCGGTCTGATGCTGCCATCGAGCTGAGATGGTTGGGTGGCTTGGCCCCAGCGGCGGGAATCCGCTCGTCGTGATCCGAGATAAAACTGATTTGCTGGATGGCGTTTGGGACGGGGAAGGTGGAGTTAAACGCGACGTAGATGACGGGAGTCCTGCTTGTGCCGAGGCGTCGTTTTTCGTCGTCCTCGAAGGGGTTGAATTCGCGCGGGTGAACGAGGTGTCGCACAAGTTTTGCCGCAGGGGTTTGAAGGCTGGTGGGGCGTGTTCTGTCGAGGTCGACGGGGGCGCCGGACGCGTCTTT
>JACCED011582230.1_pt1 | contig 14303 bp, 11 predicted proteins | sample 7455021 | NCBI WGS metagenome assembly JACCED01 (sample SAMN15323456, study PRJNA562643) | freshwater metagenome | isolation source: river surface water | place: USA:Blue River Watershed | collected 2017-08-19 | reverse complement strand
GGGTTTTTGAAGATTGTGAGAAGAGCTGAAAAGGAAAAGGAATATGAGCAACGTAGAGAACGCAAAGGTGTTGAGAGTGGGGCTTCCGTCCGGATCGCTGCAGGAGCCGACCATCCAACTGTTCGCGAAAGCGGGATTTGCGATTAGCAGTGCGAGCCGTTCTTATAAACCCTCGGTTGACGATCCGGAGTTGGTGATTCGCTTGCTCCGAGCGCAAGAGATCAGTCGATACGTGGAGCATGGTTTTTTGGATTGTGGTCTGACGGGTAAGGACTGGATCTCGAATAACGGCTCGGATGTGGAAGTGCTTTCCGAGATGACATTTTCCAAGGCGAGTGCCAAGCCGACTCGCTGGGTGATCGCGGTGCCCGAGGATTCCGCGATTCGGAAGGTTCAGGATCTTCAGGGTAAACTGATCGCGACGGAAGCGGTTGAGATGACTCGTCGTTTCCTTGAGGCGAACGGCGTCACCGCGACGGTGGAGTTCTCTTGGGGGGCGACGGAGGTGAAGGTGCCTGACCTTGTGGACGCTATTGTGGATGTTACCGAAACGGGTTCCTCGTTGCGCGCCAATAAGCTGCGTATTTTGGAGACGATCATGGAGAGTTCGCCGCAGTTCATCGCGAACCACGATGCCATGAAGGATCAGTGGAAGGCTGCCAAGATGCGGACGTTGGTGATGCTGCTAAACGGGGCGTTCAATGCGCGGGACAAAGTGGGACTGAAGCTGAATCTGCCAGAGGGTCGATTGAGCGAGTTGCTCAAGAGTTTACCTGCGCTTCGGAACCCCACGATTGCCAAACTGGCCCAGGAGGGGTGGGTCGCGGTGGAGACAATCATTGATGAGCGAATCGTTCGCGAAATCATCCCTGGGTTGAAGGCATTGGGGGCGGAGGGGATCATTGAGTATCCCTTAAACAAGGTGGTTTATTGAGGAGGAGCGTCACGGGGTGAAGTTTCGACTGTATCCTGTGGTGGCGCTAATCTGAATCGCCGCATAACGCTCTGGGCCGGGATCGTCTGGTTGCGTCTGAGGGTCTGCCGGGAACGGTGCGTAGGTGAAGGCCAGTTCCATCACCGACACTGTCCCGAAGGCATTGGAGTCGCGGAGAATGCGACACGCCCCCAACGGTGAGATCTCGATCACCTTACTTGTCTCACCCTGGGCAGTTGCACCGCTGACATCGCGGATTGGGATGGGTGTGACGGAGTGGCACTCGGAGTGACCGAGTCGGTAGTAGCGGTGCACCGGCGGACGGGCCATCGGTCCAAAATCAGGGGGAATGGCCGTTGCAAGTAGGCGAAGTTCTGCGAGATGGAGCGTCGGCGCTATGGGGCGCAGATCCTTTTGTTGCGTTAGCGCCCTCTCCCACGACTCTGTGGGGTTTGAGGGCTCTATCCCTCGCCGGCCGTCTGGGAAACTAAAGGATCGGAGGTACAGGCCGTTGTCTGGGACATCGTTCTTGGATGCAACGGCGAGATAAATCCATTCGCCGCGATCGATGGCCCGTCGGCGTGCCGTTTGGTAGGCGGACTCGATGAGGATAGATGCGAGCTTGAGTCGTGATTTGGCGAGTCGCTCTGAGCAGGCGAGAGCGCCGAGCGACACCAGAACGATGAAAATGGCGAGTGAAAGCACCAGTTCGGTGAGCGTGGTGCCGCTGCTTGAAATGGTTCGATCGCGTGGGCGCATGCCCGTTCATCGACCCGCGGTAGGGAGTGGATGTGTCTCCGCCGAGCTCAGTCGGTTTTTCCGGATAACCGCTGGTGCTCTTCCATCGCGAAACGGTCCGTCATCCCGCTGACATAATCGCAAACGGTCCGCTCGAGCCCCTCCTGCTGGATGCGATCGAACGAATCTTGTCCAAGAAGATTTGGCTCTGCGACGTAGCGCTTGAAGACGTAACGAAGGATTTTGCGTCCACGTTCGTTCACATCGTTCAGCGTGGGGTGGCGGTAAAGGTGTTTGAAGAGAAACCTTCGAAGCTCTTGATTTCGCGCGCGAACGGCGGGACTGAATCCGGCGATTGCGGTTTCGCATGAGCGGACCGCTTGGATGGACGAAAACCCACCTTGGACGAGTCGGCGGCGCGTCTCGGTGATTAAGTCATCCACGGTGGAATCTGTTAAGTCACGAATCACCTGACGCTGAAGCGTTGGTCCTTCCAGATAAGGGTGGTGCCTGAGCACGTTTTCCCGTGTTTCCGCCCACACAGGTAGGGTTTCTAGCAACTCATCGTGGAGGAGCCCCTCGTCGAGCCCGTCTTCGATGTCGTGGCTGGAGTAGGCAATTTCATCCGCCAGATTGGCGATTTGGGCTTCGATGCTGGGCGAAGGATACCGTGTCCCGTCAATCGGATGCAGCGGTAGTTTGGAGTGTTTGTGGAGCCCTTCGAGGACCTCCCAAGAGAGATTTAGCCCCGGAAGTCCAGGGCGTTTGCACTCGATGAGGCTGACAATCCGAAGGCTCTGTTGGTTGTGCTCAAACCCGCCGTGGCCCTGCATGCACTCATCGAGGGCATCCTCGCCACAGTGACCGAACGGGGAGTGCCCCAAGTCGTGCGCTAGGGCGATGCTTTCCGCGAGGTCTTCGTTCAGTAGGAGCGCCCGGGCAATCGAACGGGTGATGGACGCCACTTCGATGGTGTGGGTGAGCCGTGTCCGTAGGTGGTCTCCGGTCCCGTTCAGGAAAACTTGCGTCTTATATTCCAGTCGACGGAACGCCCGAGTGTGAATGACGCGTGCTCGGTCTCGTTCGTAACAGGACCGTAGCGGGTGTGCCGGCTCATCCACGGCACGTCCCGCCGTTTGATTGGTCCGTTGAGCGTACGGGGCGAGTAAGTGATCGGGCAGCATGTCACGCCAAATCGGTCAGCAGGCGCTTGTGGATGTTGTCAAAGCCTCCGTTGGAGAAAATCACAATGACATCCCCCGTTTCAACATGCTCCTTCAGTCGCAAGATGATGGCGTCGACGTCTGGTTCGTAGAATGCAGGTTTGCCAGCGGATGCGATGTCGGTGATGACCCGTTCAGGATCCAATCGTTCCCCCGGGGCAAGCTGCTCGAGCCGTGCGACTTTAGAAAAGATGACGCCGTCCGCACACTGGAATGCCGCCGGGAGGGATTGTTGGAAAACAGATCTTCGCGTCGTGTTAGAACGCGGTTCGAAAACCGCCCACAAACGGCGCCCCTTGTATTGATGCCGGAGGGCTTGGAGGGTTTGGTCGATCGCCGTGGGGTGATGGCCGAAATCGTCAATCACCGTGATTCCACGCACTTCTCCGCGAATTTCCTGACGGCGTTTGACCCCTCCGAACCGCGACAGCGCATCGCGGATGGTTTCGACAGGAACGCCAAAATGACGCGCAGCAGTCGCTGCCATCGCCGCGTTTCGCACATTGAACTCGCCAGGCAGGGAAATTTGGAACTTCTCGCCGTCCAGAAGGAAAGACGCGCCAGCACCATACTCTGCCTCGGTGATGCGATGGGTTGCGGCTTCTCCGAACCCGACGGACGTCACGACCGCACGCGCGGTTGTCGCTACTTCCATCGCGTTTGAATCATCCGCATTCACGATGACCAACCCATTGGATGGGACGACATTCATCAGGCGGCGAAACGAGAGTTTTATCTCGTCCAACGATTGAAAGATGTCTGCGTGATCGAACTCCAGGTTATTGATGAGTACAACCTCCGGTAGGTAGTGGAGAAACTTGGATCGCTTGTCAAAAAACGCGGTATCGTACTCGTCGCCCTCAAGGACCACGTGTTCCGAGGGATGGAGAGAGCAGCCTTGTGGCAGATCTTTTGGAATTCCCCCGATGAGGTAGGCTGGATTTTTTTTTGCGCATTCGAGGATCCAAGTGAGTGCTGTGGTGGTGGTGGTTTTTCCATGGGTACCAGTGACGACGGCATTGTGGCGTCCGCGGAGGAAAAACTGTCGCAGTGTCTCGGGAAGTGAGACGTAGTTGAGCCTTCGATTCAGCACTTCTTCTACTTCAGGGTTACCCCGAGAGATGGCATTTCCTACGACGATGAGGTCCGCGGTTTCGGGGAGATTCGCTGGGGAGTATCCTCGGGTGATGGATATCCCTTTGCCCTCAAGGAAAGTACTCATGGGCGGGTACACGTCCTGATCGGATCCGGTCACCGAGAACCCTTGGTCGCGCATGGCGGCAGCCACGGCGCCCATGGCGGTGCCGCAGATTCCGATGAAGTGGACGTGTTGGATGGGTTTCATACGGTCACGTTACCCAGAGTGGGTGAGCGTTCCAGAATGAAACGGCAGGCTGAGGGCGGGATGGTATGGGGGGTGCTCGCATCCCTTGCATGCCGATTTCCAAGAAAATCCGGGGCATGGTTTCCGGGAGCGTTGCGTCCGTCCAAATGGCGGTCGTTGTATTAGCTGCGCTTCTTCCTGGAATGACGGCATGCGATAAGCAGACGGTTCAGGCGGTTGCGACGTCCAATCCAGTTCCGATGGCGCCGGTGATGGAGACGAAGTTGCGGGGCCCGTTCCGACTTGCTGGAGGGAGTTTTGATTTCAACGGTGGGCCTGCGTTCGTAAAAGTGCGGAAAAGTAATCTTTACGCAGGGGTGACGGAGGTGACCCAGAGTCAGTATGAGGGTGTGATGGGGAACAATCCGAGCCACCCGAGCTTTCGGGGGGCGAAGCTTCCGGTGAACAATGTGACGCACACTGAGGCGTTGGCATTTTGCAAGAAGTTGACGGATGCGGCGCATGCGGAGGGTTGGTTGCCGAGGGATTGGAGTTTTGGGCTGCCTCACGAATGGGAATGGTCGACCTTTTACGAGGAAGAGGACAAGGCGGTGCTGAAGGGCGAGATGAAGGACGCGAAGTCGGGTGCGGGAGCGTTCAAGGATTTGCGTAAACTGGCTGTCTGGCGGCGCAATCCGGATGACGGCCCGAGGGAAGTGGGCAGTATGGCTGTGGACAGCAATAAGCTCTTCGACATCCGCGGTAACATGGCTGAGTGGTGCCGGAATTGGGTGGATTCTAAGCGTTTGAAGGTCACGTCGCAGGATGATTCCTCCGATTCGGATTACACTGGCAATCTCCCAAAACCGATCCTCAAGTACTATGAGTTGATTCGCCTCAACTTCTTCCACCCGTACGAGGGACAGAAGCTCTCTTTGGAGCAGTTGAAAGATCACGTGAACCCAGGTGACAAACTGGGGAACGATTTGAAGTTGATTGCGAATGTGACGTTGAATCGGGAAGGCACGGTTGCAGGTGTTGAGTTCACGCAAAAATCAGGGAATGCGTTGATGGATCGGCTCGTGATCGAGGGGGGAGACGGCGTCTCGGGGGCAAAAACGGTTCGCGGGGTGATGCTTTCGAAACCGCAGTTCGAGTTCCTCGAGAGAGAGTTCAAGAAAAAGGATCCCGAGTACGTCGAGTTTCTGCGGAAGCATTATCAGGCGGGAACGCCTGTACCGTTTCCGCCGGACATTGCTGGGGACAAGCACACCGTGCGACTGGAGTATCTCCTCGGGGGATTCCCTGTTCGCGGCGGCAGTTGGGCAGATCGCGATCCGTATTACCTGAGCGAGGCGTTTCGGCTCAGTCCGCGGCCGGGGACGAGGGATCCGCGGTTTGGATTCCGTGTGGTCGTTGTCGGCGTGCCTCTGGATCTCTAAGAAACGCGGTGTGTTGGTGTCTCTCGATCAAGGACTGCGCGACGTGTTTCGCTGTTCCTCCCCTGTTTTCCTGAATCATAAATAGTCATGAGCAAGTCAGATAAATCCACCCCAAAGTCTGCAGAAACAAAGAAGGCGGCCGGACGGCCCAAAGCGGCGACGGAGGGGCTGAGTCGCAAGTGGTCCGCGGAGGTGGTTGATGGCGTTGAGCGTGCGGCATCTCGGGCCATGTTGCATGCGGTTGGATTTAGTCGGGATGATTTTCGCAAGAATCAGGTGGGGATTGCTTCCACGTGGAGCATGGTGACGCCCTGTAACATGCACATCGACCAGTTGGCGCGGCAGGCGGAGGCCGGCGTGAACACGGTTGGCGGTAAAGGCGTGATCTTTGGGACCATGACCATTTCGGATGGCATCTCGATGGGAACCGAAGGGATGAAATACTCGCTCGTTTCACGCGAAATCATTGCAGATTCCATTGAGGCGGTGGTTGGTTGTCAGGGTTTTGATGGGGTAGTGGCGATCGGGGGGTGCGATAAGAACATGCCTGGGTGCATCATTGCGTTGGCGCGGCTGAACCGTCCGTCGGTGTTCGTTTACGGAGGAACGATTCTCCCCGGTTGTATCACGGGGATCCTGGCGGAGAAGCGTTTGCGCAAGGAGCGGGCGGATGCGATCGCGGGTCGCAAGTTGGATATTGTGAGTTGTTTTGAAGCGGTTGGGGAGCACGCGAACGCAAATATCGACGACAAAGAACTGGGATTGATTGAGGAAAATGCAATCCCCGGCGCGGGTTCCTGCGGTGGCATGTACACGGCCAACACGATGGCATCGGCCATCGAAGCGCTCGGAATGAGTTTGCCGAACAGCAGTGCCCAGAACGCGATTTCTCAGGCCAAAGCGCTCGACGCACGCTTGGCTGGCTCTGCGGTGATCGAGCTGATCAAGAAGGGGATCCGTCCGTCGGACATCATGACCCGTGAGGCATTTGAGAATGCGATCACGGTGGTGATTGCACTGGGTGGGTCAACAAACGCCGTTCTGCATCTGATCGGGATGGCTCACGCTGCTGGGGTGAAACTGGAACTCGATGATTTCACGAAGATCGGGAAACGTGTGCCTGTTCTGGCGGATTTGAAGCCGAGCGGACGTTTCCTGATGAGCGAGTTGATCGATATCGGGGGGCAAACCCCTCTGATGAAAATGCTTCTGGACGAGGGGCTTTTGCACGGCGGGTGTATGACGGTCACGGGCAAGACCTTGGCAGAGAACCTGAAGAAGGTGAAATCTTACCCCCGAGGTCAGGAGATCATCCGTCCCTTCTCCAACCCGATCAAACCGGATAGCCATCTGGTTGTGCTCAAGGGGAATCTGGCGCCGGAAGGCGCTGTTGCTAAAATCTCCGGCAAGGAGGGTTTATCCTTCACGGGTAAGGCTATCGTTTTCGAGAACGAGCAGGACGCCCTGAAGGCCGTTCTGGATGGAACGGTGAAGAAGGGACATGTGATTGTGATCCGTCACGAGGGGCCGGTGGGTGGTCCGGGAATGCGCGAGATGCTGTCTCCGACGAGTGCGGTCATGGGTAAAGGGTTGGGCAAGGAGGTGGCTTTGATCACCGATGGTCGATTCTCAGGTGGATCACATGGCTTTGTTGTTGGACACATCACGCCGGAAGCGGCGTTGGGTGGACCGATTGCACTCTTAAAAAACGGGGATGTGATCACGATTGATGCGGCGAAACATCAGTTGAACGTGGACGTTCCGGCGGCAGAACTGGCGAAGCGCAAGTCGAAGTGGAAGGCTCCCAAACCGGTTTACCGGAAGGGGGTGCTGGCCAAGTACGCGCGCACGGTGACGAGCGCATCGCTCGGCGCAGTGACCGATCCGTTGATTTGACGATCGATGAGGGGATGCGGGTTTTGACGTCTGTCAAAACCTCGCCTGACACGCGCAATGCAGGGGGCGAAGCGGTTATCGTTTTTCCTACAAGCATTCGTTTTGCCTTCGGCGCTTTTTGTGTGCGTTAGATTTTTCGTATGGGGCCTGTCAGTTTGCGTGCGTTTTTGCTTTCCCTCTCGCTGTGGGGCTTGAGTGCTTTGGTGCGGGCCTCGGTGGCCGATTCGTCGACGCTTGAAGGGCAAGTGGTTTGTGGTTACCAGGGTTGGTTTCGAGCGGAGGGGGATGGGACGGGCCTCGGCTGGGTGCACTTTGGACAGGGGGAACGGTTTCGCCCCGGACACTGTACGTTTGACATGTGGCCGGACTTGACGGAGTTCGGAGCTTCTGAACGGTTTTCGACGCCGTTTCGTTTTTCTGACGGACGGGTTGCGGAGCTTTTCAGCAGCGTTCATCCGGACACGGTGCGTCGACATTTTCGCTGGATGCGTGAGTACGGAATCTCAGGGGCGTTTTTGCAACGGTTCGGCACGGTCATTATTTCGGAGCGTGATCGTTTGGTTGCGGATCGTGTTCTGAGGAACTGCGTGGAATCGGCGGTCGCAGAGGGGCGAACGCTGACGATCATGTATGATTTAACGAACTTGCCGTCCGAGCGGTTCGAAGCGATTCGGGAAGACTGGGCGAGACTTCGTGCGGCGGGGTGGTTTGCGAATGCCTGCACGCAGCGTCATGGTGGCAAGCCGTTGGTGGCGTTGTACGGACCCGGGTTTGCGGATCAGCCGGAGGCGGTTCCCGAATGGAGTGCCTTGATTGCATCTGTGCGCGAGAGCGGCGCAGCGGTCATGCTCGGGGTGCCGACGCATTGGCGTGAGGGCACTGGGGATGCGAGGCCGAACAAGGCATTCCACGACATTTTGCGTCAGGCGGACGTGATCAGTCCTTGGACCGTGGGGCGCATGGCGAGGGATGTGGACGTTGAGAGTGTTGCGGAGCACATTTGGCGGAAGGACTTGGATTGGTGTCGCGGGGAGGGGAAGTTTTATTTGCCTGTGATTTTCCCCGGATTCAGTTGGCACAACTTGTCGCGAGAGCGTGCGGTGGAGTCCCCGGTGGACGTGATTCCGCGCCGAGGAGGAAAGTTTTTTTGGAAACAGGCGTTGGAAGCAGCACGAGCAGGGGCGAGGGCTTTGTATGTGGCGATGTTTGATGAGATTGACGAGGGAACGGCGGTGATGAAGTGTTCTCCGGAGCGTCCGATTGGGCCGAGTCCATTTCTTGAAGTATCGGATGTGCCTCCGGATCAATACCTTTGGTTGAGCGGTCAGGCTGGTCGCCTGATTCGGGGGGAGGTTTCTGCTGGGGGCGAGTTCCCGAAACGGTGAGCATTGTGGGAGGAGGTTGAGCCTATCGAAGGGGGGGCGGAGCGGTTCGAAAAAAGGGGTTGATTCGGAGGATGGGCTTTGCGAGTCTCACCGTCCGTTTTCGGGGTCTTAGCTCAGTTGGTAGAGCGCCTCAATGGCATTGAGGAGGTCAGGGGTTCGAATCCCCTAGGCTCCATTTCTTCCGTTACACCAAATCCGCCCCAAGTGGCTGGGAAGCTGGCTAGTGATGGGGTCTTCGGAGTGGCTGCAAATCAGTTCGTTTAGAGGTCGCTGCCGCCTTGATGTCCCAAAGATGGGGAGGTGTATTGATGTGGATGTTTTTGCTTCTTTCGAGGGTCTTTGTCCTGAAAATGCGAGCATGAGATTTCTCGGGAATGTTTTCGAGCGGTTGAGAAAGAATCCGAAGCGGATTGTTTTTCCGGAGGGTACAGAGCCGCGGGTCATTCGCGCTGCCGGACGCTTCGTCAAACTGGGGCTGGGGACCCCCATCTTGCTTGGGCCAAGGCTCGAGATCGAAGCTGCGGCAACGGAGTTAGGGGTCAGCACGCAGTTCATGGGAATCATCAATCCGCCGAAAGCGTCGGATTTACCCGTGTTTGTTGAACGCCTAAATCGTCTCAAACGTTATCGTGATCTCGGAAAGGCTGAGGCAGAGGAGACCATGAAGAAGGCGAACTATTTCGGGGCCATGATGGTTCAGTATGGCCACGCTGATGCGATTGTGGCCGGCGCGGGGGAGGAAGCATCCAGCACGCTCCGACCACTGCTTCAACTGGTGAGTCCGCTTCCTCATGTTCGGAGCGTGTCGTCCTGCACCGCGATGGATCTCTCGAACAAACGCTACGGGGAGCGGGGTTTGATGTTCCTAGCTGACTGCGCGGTGATTCCGGATCCCACAATCGAGCAGCTTGCGGATATCGCGGTGGAAACGGGTGTGCTGTGTAAAACGCTCACCGGCTTGAAGCCGAGGATCGCGATGCTTTCTTTCACCACTCACAGCGGGGGACGTTTGCCTCAACCAGCCAAGATGGCGGCTGCGACCGCTCTTGCTCGGCAGAAGGCCGCGCAGAGGAATTTTGAGATGGAAATCGATGGAGAGATGCAGGCTGACACCGCGATTCTTCCAGAGTTGGGTATGAAAAAAGCGCCCCAGAGTTTGGTCGCTGGTCGGGCTAACATCCTCGTCTTCCCTGATCTTGCGAGCGCCAATATCTCCTCCAAGCTTGTTCAGCATCTCTCAGGAGCAGAGGCATATGGCCAACTTCTCTTGGGCCTAGCCCGTCCTTGCGCGGATCTTTCTCGAGGTGCAACTGAGGATGATATCCTCGCGGTGGCCGCCATCATGGGGGTTCTTGCGATCGAGTCGCGGAAGGTCATCTTGCCTTGATGGGGTGCACTTGGCTGATGCGAGTGGCCTGCCGATGAAAGGGTTAGGCTCGGGCTGAGTAAACAGCTTCGAGAATTTCCACCGGGTTCTTGAAGGTTTGAGCGGTCCTTCGTTCCTCCAACTGACTGAGGAGTTTTGGTCCGAGTTTCAACCAAGTGGAAGAGCGTCCGAAGTAATCGGCATCAGAGTTCGCTGCGAGTCTCGAAAGCTCCTGATTTGCCCCGTCCAAGCGTTGAACGATTGCGTCCTCCGAAAGTGGATTGCCCTTGCGAAAAACGCCGAACAGGTTGCCGCCGTCGCCAATCTCCCCACATATCAAGGGGTGAAGTCCGGCACGTAATGCGGTCGCTTCAAGGGTGCGGGCTGAGAATCCGCTCAAGTGTCCACGATGCCATTTATGAGAGAATCTCATCCCTCGGTAGAGGATGTTCGGCACTTCGATGACAAAGACACCTTCCTCCGAGAGGCACGTAGCGAGGCGCGCCAGCTCTGCAACAGGAAACTCAAGGTGCTCCAGCACATGAAACATGGAAATCAGGTCGAAGCGCTTTCCCTCCACCTTAAACTCGGAGAACACTCCGCTCGTCACGTCCAACCCAAGGATTTGCTGAGAGTGGGCCGCGTATCCCTCATGAGCCTCCACTCCTGAGGCCTTGTGCCCGAGTTTTTTCATCAAGAAAACGAACTCGCCGCTACTGGCCCCCGCATCAAGGGTTGAGAGTTTTTTGTCCGCAATGGCAGGGAAAAACTCGCGGATGCGCCCGAATCGATTGAGTGCAACCCGTCCTGCGCGAAGGACATGGCGACCATGGGGGGAAACGGCCCCCTTGTACTCCTGTCGGTACTCCTTCTTGTAAAACGTCTCAACATCCGAGATCGGAATGGGATCGACCCCGATGAAACCGGTGTCTTTCCAGCAGACGTTCCGGAGCGGAGCACCGTGGCGATCAACTGTCGAAACGACGAATGCGTCACGTCCTCCAGTCAGAGGGTTGGGGCGGTGCGTGGTGACGGATTCAGAGAACATAGAAAAGCGCTATCCACTGAGTGGCCGGAGGTCAACCCGTGTGTCCGTTCGCCTCTTTATGGCGGTCCAGTTTGGCGCGAAGCGTGACGCGATTCATCCCGGTTTCACGCGCCAGAACGGTTGGTCGACCGCCGAAGCGAAGTAGCAAGTGGCTGAGTGCCTTGGATTCCAAATCCTCATGCATATCGCGGTACGTGCGCCGTGCTGCCAGTTGCGTGTCCAACCAGTTTTTGAGTGCGTCGTCGAACTCGCTGGCACTGGTCGTCCGAGGCAACGCAGCGATGTCCTCAGGGAGATGATTTTTTTGGATCACGGTTCCGGTGCAGACCGCCACGGAGTGCTCAATCGCGTTTCGGAGTTCGCGCAGGTTACCGGGCCAGTCGTGGCGCAGAAGTGCTGCGATGGCGTCGTCCGAGAGGCGCAATGAACGGTTCGTTGAGGCGAGGAAGTTCTCCGCGAGCCCGGGGATATCTCTCTCGCGGTCTTTGAGCGGGGGCAGATTGATTTCGAGGACCCGTAGGCGGTAGTAGAGATCTTCTCGAAAGCGTCCACTTTTGACCTCATCGCGGAGGTTTCGGTTGGTCGCGGTGATTAGGCGTAGCTCGACTCGGATGTCGGTTCGTCCTCCCACGCGAGTGAATGCGCGTTCCTCGACGAAGCGTAGCAGCTTGGTCTGAACGCCAGGTGAGATGTCGCCGATTTCGTCGAGGAACAGCGTGCCGCCAGCGGCGCGCTCGATATGTCCGATTCGTTCGGAGGTTGCCCCGGTGAATGCGCCGCGTTCATGTCCAAAAAGTTCACTCTCCAGCAGATGTTCCGGGAGTGCGGCGCAATGAAGGGTGATGAACGGGGCATCTTTTCGCGCCGAATGCTGGTGGATGGCGCGAGCGGACACCGTTTTGCCGGTGCCTGTGGGACCGGACAGGAGGACGGGCGCGTTGGTCATGGTGGCATGGGCGATCTCGAGGAAGACCCGTTGCATGGCCGGAGTGGATCCGAGCAAGTCGGTGAGTGGCGCCATCGGATGCTTTCGACGTTCTGATGGGGACGATGTTGCAAGGATTTGCTGCATCGCTTGTTGAAGATCCGTGAGATTCAGGGGTTTTACCAAGTAGGCGGCAGCGCCCAAGCGACGGGCTGTGACGGCATTTTCCAGGGTTCCGTGTGCGGTGATGACGATGATGGGCACGTCGGGGGCGCGCTTGCGTGCTTGTTCGAGGACATCGAGACCGCTGATGTCGGGCAGGCCGATGTCGAGGAGGACGAGACGAGCGTCGGCGAGGCGGTTCAGCCCTTCGCGTCCGCTTGCGCAAAGCTCGGAGGTGTACCCGAGTTTCTTCGCGGCGAGGGAGAGTGCGGAGGCGAGCGCGGCTTCGTCTTCGATGATGAGAATCATGTTTTTGGAATGGGGAAGGTGAGGATGACAGCGGCACCGGAGTCCGTGTTGGTGAGGTGTAGGGTTCCGTTGGCTGCGTGTACGATTTCTGACACAACATTGAGTCCGATTCCCATGCCGCCTTCCTTTTCGCTGTAGAAAAGTTCGGTGGCATGGGCGAGTGCAGCGCGCGAAAAGCCGGGGCCGGAGTCGGAGAGAGTGACAGTGACGTGACTGTTGTTGGTTGCGGTTTTGATTTGGAGCACGCCGCCTTGGGGCATGGCATGGATGGCGTTGAGGACCAGATTGTCGAGGGCTTGAAGGATACGCTTGCGATCGACGTCGACCCAGCCGGGGGCGCCATTGAACTCGACGCGGACCAGTGCGTGCTGCAGGGCGGGTTTTGCGGTCCTGAGGGTCTCTTGGATTAACTCTGCGATGTCATGACGGCTGTTGGTTGGCCCCTCGGGGCGGGCAAGGAAAAGCCATTGATTGACGAGAGATTCGATGCGGCCTGTAGCGGTGATGATGGTTTTCGCCGACTCGGTGGCGGCGGTGTCCTCGATGAGCTGCGCATGGAGGCGAATCGCGGTGACGGGATTGTTGATCTCGTGGGCGAGACTGGTCGCCATTCGCCCCAGCGAGGCGAGTCGCTCAGCCTGTTCCCTTGCGCTGCGTTCTGCTTGCCAGCGCACGCGGCCGTCATTGAGTGCTCGGGCGAGGTCCCCAATCTCGTCCAATCGGTCTTGAACGGGGATGGGCTCGGGAGGTGATGTGTGCAAGCGTGGGATGCTATTCGCGAGCGTTTTCAACGGCAGCACAATGGTCCGAGACAGGATGGCGGCGAATGCAAGCGACAGGCCGCAGAATGTACCCAGGGGAAGGAGGTAGCGTGGATTCAACCATGCTCCGCGGGGCGGGCGATCCCGCTCGAGGATGAGTCGGTAGCCGTCGCGGACAGGAACGGTCACTCGCTGTCGATTGCTGGCAATGGGCAGGATGACTCCCTCGGTTGAGATGTTCTGCTGCGAGGGGGCTTGGGTTGGAGGCTCGATGCGGACGTCGAGTTGGAGGACTTCGCTGAGGCTCTTGGCGGTCTGATGGGAAAGCGGAGCCCCGGATCGGATGAACTGCGCATTGGCTCGGGCGGTTTCGAGGAATCGTTGATCTGATTGGGTGCGAGATTGTTGGTCAATCCACGCTAAGAGACTGATGGAGCCGATCAGCACAAAGACAAGCGAAGCCGTCATCAGACGGAATGTGATGCGGTGAGAGCGGTGGATGGGAGGTGATCCGCGCATGCCTCAGGATGGGAGGGAGATCGTTGGAGGGGATCGTGGAGGCGCAAGCTCTCACTGCTCAAAAAAAACCACCCTTCTCCGAGATGAAGAAGGGTGGTGTGGCAGACGAAAGTTCGGCGCTTAGTTCACGAAGGCGAACTCGTTGGAGAAGATGATGGCTTGGACGAGGGTTTCCAAGGGAGTGAGGACGGCGGCTCCTTGGGCGTCACCTTCGTTGGTGATGCCAATCTCGGCGTTGCCTGACTCCATCTGTTCGGCGCGTTTCTTGTTC
>JACCED012496050.1_pt1 | contig 14308 bp, 9 predicted proteins | sample 7455021 | NCBI WGS metagenome assembly JACCED01 (sample SAMN15323456, study PRJNA562643) | freshwater metagenome | isolation source: river surface water | place: USA:Blue River Watershed | collected 2017-08-19 | reverse complement strand
TGTTTTGTCGATGTAGGCCGCATTCTGGAGCCCGCTAACTGAGGCCGATTGGACGTCTTTCACGGGGAAATAAGGGTGAAGGGCCTGCTCGAAATCGAAGGGGGTGGAACCCGTGTTGTGAACCCGCCACGTGATGTGCAGCGAGTTGCCAAGTTCGAAGACCAGTTCGAGACGGAATTCGTGGGGCCATAAGGCCAATGTGTCCGCGTTGGACTGGCATTCGAATCCGACCACGGCCGGCGCCAACCTAGGGCTCTCAGGGCCCGAGCTCTCGGGGACTGTCACTTTGGTCACCTGCCATGGCCGCGTCCTGACCAACCCGTGCATCGGCGATTCAGGGTGTCCGGCTCGTGGGCCGAACCAAGGGAAAATCACCGGGATGCCACCTCGGATGGCTTTTCCCGGGGAGAGCAGGGTCTTCGCGCTCACAAAAAGCATGGGAGTTCCGCCGGTCGGGGTGAAGTGCATTAGATGGGCGCCCTGGGTGCAGAACTCGGCGGAACCGAAGGAACCGGTGAGTTTTAGAAATTCGAGCCCCGCTTGGTTTGTGTGGGTTTCGATGAAGCCGGGTTTGTTCCAAGCTGCGAGTGGTTTTTGCATGGGGGTTAAAGGGTGCGGGGCTGAGGGTTATCTTTGTTGTTCATGCTTTTCTATAGAGGGCTTCTAAGAAAAGCGCCGTTGCGCAGTATAACTAACCGGCTAGTCTGATCGTCTCTTTCCGCTACGTTTCGTATCAATCAAAATGAGCATAAAATTCCTCCCCGCCGCCGTCCTCGCGATCGCCTCCGCCGCGTCTGTTTCTGTTTCAAAAGCGCAGTCGCCGTCGACGGCTTCCGAGCCGCCCGTGACGCCGTTGAAGGCTGCAAGTGTCGAGCAGACGATCAAAAGTTTTCAGCTCGCCGACGGGTATCGCATCGAAAAAGTCGTGGCTGAACCCGAGGTCAAAGAGCCGGTCTCCATCGCATTCGATGGGGACGGAAGAATGTTCGTCGCGGAAATGCGCACCTACATGCAGGATGCGGACGGTACGGACGAGCACGCACACACCAGCCGGATTTCGCTGCATTGGAGCAGCAAAAAGGACGGTAACTTTGACAAGCATTCGGTCTTCCTGGACGGGCTGCTTTTGCCTCGAATGATCCTGCCTCTCGGTAAAGGCGAACTCCTGGTCAACGAAACCGACACGCTGGATATTTTTCTCTATAAGGACACCGATGGTGACGGTGTTTCGGACCAAAAGACCTTGTGGTTTGAGGGCGGTCCACGCGGCGGCAATATGGAGCACCAGCAGAGCGGGCTGATCTGGGCGTCCGACAACTGGATGTATGCGACCTACAGTGCGTTTCGCTTGAAGTGGCAGCCCAACGGCCAGCCGCCGCTTAAGGAGCCCACTCCCGGCAACGGCGGCCAGTGGGGGCTCACGCAGGATGACTACGGGAAGCCGTGGTTTGTGAATGCGGGAGGGGAGCGCGGGCCTTTGAACTTTCAAACCCACATCGTCTACGGCTCATTCAATCTCAAAGACCAGTTCTCTGCGGACTTTGCAGAGGTGTATCCCGTGGTGGGACTGGCCGACGTGCAGGGAGGCGACAAGCGGTACAGGGCGGAGGACGGCACTCTCAACCATTTCACCGCGACCTGTGGTGCGGAGGTGTTCCGAGGAGACCGGTTGCCAAAGGATTTGCGCGGAGATCTGCTGTTTTCCGAACCGGTTGGAAGGTTGATCCGCCGCACCAAGATCAACGTCCGTGACGGATTGACTTACCTCAGCAACGCGTGTGAGAAGTCGGAGTTCATCCGCTCGAGCGACCCGTTCTTCCGGGCGGTGAATATGAACACGGCGCCGGATGGCACCCTATTCATCACCGACATGTATCGTGGGATCATCCAGGAGGGTAACTGGGTGAAAGAAGGTTCATACCTGCGCCGCGTGGTCAAACAGTACGCGCTCGACAAGGTGACATCCAACGGGCGGATCTGGAGGCTTGCACACCGCGATTTCGCACCCGGCCCGCAGCCTTCGATGTACTCGGATTCGCCGGAGAAATTGGTGGAGCATCTATCGCATCCGAATGGCTGGTGGCGTGACATGGCGCAGCGCCAGCTTGTGTTGCGACAGGATAAATCAGTGGTGCCCGCCCTCGTGCGTCTTGCAACGGGGTCGGCGGACAACACGCTGGCCCGCATTCACGCTATCTGGACGCTCGAAGGGTTGGGTGCGCTTGATGCGCAGACGGTGCGTGCCGGGCTCGGAGCCAAGCAGCCAGAGGTGCGCAACACGGCGATTCGCGCAAGCGAGACGCTCTTTAAGAACGGCGACGCCTCGTTTGGCGAGGATTACGCGCGGCTCGCGACGGATTCAGACCCCACGGTCGCCATTCAGGCCATGTGCACCATGCGTTTGCTCGCGGTGCCCGCAGCCAAAAGCGTTGTACAAAACTGTGCACTTGGAAAAATGGGCGGACCTGGGATGAAGGAAATCGCAAAGATGATGATGGCGCCGCCCCGCACATGGGGCAAGGAGTTCAGCGGTGCGCAGGTAGCACTGCTTCAAAAAGGCGACGCGATTTTTGGAGAACTGTGTTTTGCATGCCACAATCTCGATGGACGCGGCACGCCGCTCGATGGGAAGGACGGATTTACGCTCGCGCCGCCGCTAGCGGGCTCGCAAACGGTGAACGGGCCGAAGGACGCTTTCATTGCGGTTCTCCTGAAGGGAATCGGCGGCCCGATCAATGGCAAGACTTACGAGTCGCAGATGGTCCCGATGGAGTCGAATAACGACGAGTGGATTGCCGCTGTCGGTTCGTACGTGCGCAATAGTTTTGGCAACAAGTCCTCCACCATCGCAGCCGCTGACGTTGCAAAGGTGCGTAAGGAGATCGCGGCGCGTTCCACGCCCTGGACTGCGGAAGAGTTGCGCGCCTTTGGTCCGCCGACCGTTGGCAACCGCGGGCAATGGAAGCTGAACGCGAGCCATAACGCGGCCAGTGTTTCGAAGGCGGTGGATGGGTTGATTGAAACCCGTTACGATACGCGCACTCCGCAGGTGCCAGGCATGTGGGTGGAGGTCGTGCTGCCGCAGCCCACGGAGGTCACCGGGCTTCGACTCGAACACGGCTCTTCGGGCGGGGACTATCCGCGCGGGTATCTGGTGCAGACGAGCACCGACGGGGTCAATTGGACTGACGTGAAAACGGGGGAGGGAAAGTCGGGTGTCATGGAGATCCGTTTTGATACGGTTAAAGCGAAGGCGGTCCGCATCACGCAGACCTCTTCAGTGAAGGGGAGTTACTGGTCGATCCACGAGCTGGAACTTCTGAGTCCCGATTCGAAAACTGTGGCGTCGAAATAGAACCCGAAATTTTCCGGGTTTTTTCGGGTTTTCTTAGCAGTCGGGTTTCAGCGCAACTGGGATCACGAGGGGGGTGTTTATTGCGGCGCGGGGAGGAATTGTATTTCCCCCCGTCGAATGTTCCTTAGATTCACGCTGAACCAAAATCCATGAAGCCAGCCACCCGTACGTCGATTATTTTTGTGAGCATCATCGTTTCCGGGGGAGCTCTGGCGGTGAAGTGGGTGATGCGGGAAGCAGGGCGCGTCGGTCGCGAGCAGGAAACCCGCCGGGCGCTACGCGCTCCGATGGGAGTGGATATGGCGTGGATTCCTGGCGGAAAATTCACGATGGGCTCCAATGACGGGCAACTCGACGAGCGTCCCATTCATGACGTGAAAGTGAAGGGTTTTTGGATGGACCGGTATGAGGTCACCAACGACCAGTTTGCAAAGTTTGTGGAGGCCACCGGATACGTCACCACCGCCGAGCAGAGTCCGGATCCCGCGCTGTTCCCAGACGCTCCCAAGGAGAACCTCGTGCCGGGATCGGTTGTGTTCACACCGCCACCGCGTGTCGAGTCGCTCAACAACCACATGCAGTGGTGGAGTTACGCCAAAGGGGCGAACTGGCGGCACCCCGAGGGCCCCGGCTCCGACATTAAAACCCGCGGCAGCCATCCCGTGGTGCACGTGTCTTGGTTCGACTGTGAGGCCTACGCGAAGTGGGCTGGGAAACGGCTTCCCACCGAGGCCGAGTGGGAGTACGCCTGCCGCGGCGGTCTGGAGCAAAACCCTTATGCGTGGGGTCGCGAGCGTTTTGAGAAGGGCATGTGGATGATGAACATCTGGCAGGGGCAGTTCCCGAATGAAAACCTTGCCCAGGACGGATTCAAGGGGACCGCGCCCGTCGGGTCTTTCCCCCCGAATTCCTATGGGCTCTATGACATGGCGGGGAATGTATGGGAGTGGGTGGCGGATTGGTATCGCTCGGATTATTATTCCAAAAGTCCGCGCGACAATCCGACCGGACCGGTGGACAGTTTTGATCCTGACGAGCCTGGGGTCCAGAAGCGGGTGGGGCGAGGGGGGTCGTACCTCTGTAGTGACATGTACTGCAAAGGCTACCGGCCGGCTGCGCGGCAGAAGACTTCTCCAGACACGGGACTATCGCACACGGGGTTCCGGTGTGCGGCGGACGCGCCCGCGCCATAGGGCTGGCGGGCGTCGGCAAGCAATTCGCGAATGCGGGTTGAGCTGAGGCCTGAGTCCTGTTTAAGGTGTCCGACTCATGTCCACCCAAGAATACAAGGTGAAGCTCGAGGTCTTTGAAGGGCCCTTGGACTTGCTGCTTTATTTGATCAAGCGCGAGGAGGTGGACATCTACGAGGTGTCTCTGGAGCGGATTACCCAGCAGTATCTGGAGTACATGGAGGCGTTCAAGGCGCTGGATCTGGAGGTGGCCGGCGAGTTCATCGTGATGGCGGCCAATCTGATTTACATCAAGAGCAGGAGCCTTTTGCCGGTGAATGTGCAGGCGCCTGACGAGGAGGCCGAGCCTGATGACCCGCGCTGGGAGCTGGTACGTCAGCTCGTGGAGTACAAGAAATTCAAAGACGCGGCGGCCCACCTGCACGACCGGGAACTGGCGCGGGAGGGGCTCTTCCCGAGGATTGCGGATTCGCTGGAGGTCCCGCCTGAGAGGCCGCTCGGGGATGTGAGCGTGTTTGATCTGGTCAACGCGTTCAATGTCATCCTCAAGCGACTTAACAAAACGGAGGATCTGCGGGAGATTTTTGAGGAGAACTTCACGGTTTCAGACAAGATCGACATGGTCTTGAAGATGACGTCCTCGAGGGCGCCGGTGAAGTTCACTGATCTGTTTGCAACCGTGGTCTCGCGGACGGAGGTGGTGGTGACTTTCCTCGCAGTGCTGGAGTTGATCCGGCTAAAGCAGTTGCGCGCCTACCAGGACGAGCCGTTCGGGGAAATCGAGTTACACCGTGTGTAGGAAAGGTTATGACGCTGCATCAAGTTTTGGAGTCCCTTATTTTTGCTTCGCCCAAGCCGATCACGGTTGCGGAGCTTCTCGCCGCGTTGAAGGCGGCGAGCGAATCCTCGGAGAAACCCGAGGCGCAGGAGCACGGGCAGGCAGATGAGGACAGGATTCTCACGGCTCTTGGGGAATTGCAGCAGCAGATCGACGCCTCTGAGCGCGCCTTCCAGCTGACTGAGCAGGTGAATGGCTGGGCGCTGGTGAGCCGGGCTGAGTTCGCTCCCTGGGTGCGCAAGCTCTTCCCGGAGGCGAAGCCAACGCGCCTGAGCGGACCGGCTCTTGAAACACTCGCAATCATTGCATACCGGCAGCCGGTGACCCGCGCTGACATCGAGGCGGTTCGCGGGGTGGCCGTAGACGGGGTAATGGCGGTGCTGCTGGATCGAAGCTTGGTGAGGATCTCTGGGCGCGCGGACGTTCCCGGGCGACCGTTGCTGTACTCGACCACCGGTTATTTCCTCGAGCACTTCGGCCTGAAGAGCACCGGTGAATTACCGAATGCGGACGAATTGATGCGCATGGAGCTTCCGAAGGCAAAAGTGACGGACGCGAAGGTGACGGAGGAGAAGCCCGCTGCGAAGGGGCGCGCCAAGAGGCTGGAAGGCACCGAGGACGAGAATGTCGCGCCCGAGCCTGTTGATTCGCTCGTGGAGATTGTACATGAGGAAAAGTCCGAAAAGGCAGCATCCTCTGATGCCGTGGCGAGTTCGGAGGAAGAGCCGGTCCCGACTACGGCCCGTTATGCGTTGCCGGAAGAAGATGATGATGAGGAGGAGGATTTCGAGGAGCTTGGTGAACTCATCGAGGATGGTTGCGTTGTTGAGCCGGGTGATGACGAGGATGAGGATGAAACCCCAGAGGCTGAAGATTCAGCGGAAGAGGGTTTGAATGTCGAGTTGGGCGGGCAAGGTGGCATGGAGAAAAAGGAATCTGATGATGAGACTCCCTGAAATTCGCCAGCAGATTGACATTCTCGATGAGCAGATTTTGAAGCTGCTCAATGCGCGCGCAGAGTTGGTTCACGAAGTGGGTGAATTAAAACGCGCCGAGGGCTTGGAGATTTACGCGCCCGAGCGCGAGGAGCAGGTTTATCGCTCGCTGGTGGAGCGCAACGCAAAAATCGGCGGAAGACTTCCGGATCCTGCGGTGCGCGCAGTGTATCGCGAAATCATGTCGGCGTCGCTCGCTTTGGAAAAGGATTTGCGGATCGCCTACCTCGGACCCGAGGCAACGTTCACGCATCAGGCCGCGCGCTCAAAATTTGGTGCGAGCGTGAAGTATGCCTCGGAGGCGAGCATCGCCGATGTGTTTAGCTCGGTAGTCCGCGGTCGCGCGGACTACGGTGTCGTGCCCGTGGAGAATTCCTGGGAGGGCGCGGTGAACCACACGTTGGACATGTTCATCGACAGCGAGGCGCGGATTTGCGCGCAGATTTTGCTGAAAATCGAGCACCAACTGCTTTCACGCGGGACCCGGGAGGGGATTGTGAAAATTTACAGTCATCCGCAGGCTTTCGGGCAGTGCCGCGGCTGGTTGCGCGCGAATTTTCCAAAAGCCGAGTGGGTGGAGGTCTCCAGCACAACGCGCGCTGCCGAGCTCGCTGCGCAGGATGAAAGCACTGCGGCCGTGGCGGGAAAGCTGGCGGGCGAGCTGTATGGGTTGTCGGTGCTCGATTCAGGGATTCAGGACTCCCCGGAGAATACCACGCGTTTCCTGGTGATCGGACAGAGGCCGTCCCCTGCGACCGGGAGCGACCGCACGGCCCTCATGTTCAGTGTCCCGCACGAACCGGGCGCGCTGTATCGGGCGCTCGAGCCTTTCGACCGGAACCGGATAAACATCGGCAAAATCGAAAGCCGTCCGTCGCGCAGGAAGGCGTGGGAGTATTGCTTCTTTCTCGATGTAGACGGTCATGTCGGGGACGCGCACCTGCAGGAGGTGTTGGCTGAGTTGCAGAAGCGCTGCACGCTGGTGAAGATTCTCGGGACTTTTCCAGTGCCATCCCTGACGCAGTAAGACAGCCCCAGTTTCCGCTCGCAAGTTGCGTCGCAGAACTCCTGCGAAGACTGCGCAGGTCGAGGGGCGGGCCTGCAGTGGCAGGTTGTGGGTTGGTTCAAAAGCTGCTAGTTCCTATGACGGTAGACCGAAGTGTGGTCTGTTTGCTCACTGAATCCCTCACCCCCCCCGAAATGAAATCCTCCCGTCGTTCTTTTTTAAAGACAGGCACGTCTGCACTGCTTGGTTTTCCCGCGATCCTTCGCGCGCTCAATCCGAATTCAACGCTGCAGATTGCGGGCGTTGGATGTGATGGCAAGGGATACTCGGATCTGGCTGAAGTGGGTTCACATCCGAAGTCAAAGTTCGTTGGATTCTGCGATGTAGATTCCAATCGTTTTGCAAAGATCGATCAAAAGTTTCCGGGGGTAGCACGGTTTGCGGATTACCGCGCGATGTATGCGAAGCTGGGTTCGGAATTTGATGCCGTTGTTGTTTCAACACCGGATCACATGCATGCGGCGATCGCGATGGAGGCAATGCGCCAAGGCAAGCACGTCTATTGCCAAAAGCCTCTGTCCCACACGGTGTGGGAGGCGCGGCAGATGCGCTTGCAGGCGGCCAAATCAAAAGTGCGCACGCAAATGGGCAATCAAATCCATTCGGCTGCTGAGTATCGCACTGCGGTCCGTTTGATTCAGGATGGTGTGATAGGAAAGATCAAGGAAGTGCACTCTTGGCAGCGCAACCCAGGCAACGGTTATACCAAGCTGGTGGAGCCCCCAGCTTCGGGATCAGTTCCTGAAAATTTGAACTGGGACCTATGGTTGGGGGTTGCCCAGAAACGTGAGTATGCCCCCGACGTGTATCATCCTTTCAAATGGCGTGACTGGATGGATTTTGGCGCAGGCACGATGGGTGATTTCGGATGTCACATTCTTGATCCCGTTTTTACTGCGCTCGGGCTCGGTTCGCCGCTGACAATTGCGGCTGAAAACGAGGGTTTGAACGCGCATACTTGGCCGGCGGCAGAGACTGTGCGCTACGTGTTTCCGGGAACAAAATACACGCTTGGATCATCCCTGAATGTCACGTGGTACGACGGCGGCAGGTTGCCGGACGCTGCGCTTGCGCGGATGCCTGAAGGCACACCGCTTGCAAAGGCCGGATCGATTTTTATCGGTGAGGGAGGTGTGCTGATGCTTCCCCATGTGGGCATGCCGGTGCTGTTTCCTGTTGAGAAGTTCGCGTCTTTCACTATCGAGAAGCAGCCTGCGGCGAATCACTACCATGCTTGGGTGGACGCGGTGATTGGCGGCCATGAGACTACCGACAATTTTGCTTACGCGGGACCACTGACTGAGGCGGTGCAATTGGGTAACGTTGCAACGCGCTTCCCCGGCGTGGCGCTCAAGTGGGACGCCGCGGCAATGCGCTTTGAGGGACGCCCGGAGTGCGAGCGCTTGTTGACCCGCAACTACCGCGATGGCTGGGAAATCAAGGCTGTTGTGTAGACCGCGGGTTTTCGGGTTTTTCACGAATCAACTGACTCCCTCAACTGACTCCCGTACGCCGGATAGTCAGCGGAAGTTTTGATTAGGCGGATTTCATCCGCTTGACGCACTGGATCAGGAACGGGAGCAGTTGTTTTTTTCTTGAGACGACCCCCGCTAGCTCCCAGATGAAGGGGGATTTGTCCGGATAATCGATCGTCGCGAGAAACTGTGGTTCACCGCGTGCAAGCAGAAGAGAGGTCTGCTCGTTGATATCCGTCACAAGGAGTGCAGAGAAGAGCAGTTTCTTTTTCAAGCGCTGCTCTTCAAGCGCCTCCAACAATGCGTCGCGTTGCTTCGCGAAGTGGGCAAATGAGAGTTCCTCGATCTGGGCTACTGCGAAGGCGTGGCCCGCTTCCTCGTATACTTTTGAGTCGGCGCCGATCGCTTGTTTGGGCGTCATGGTGAGCAGCGGCGAGCCGACCGAGAAGATCTCCGAAGCGAGTTGTGATGCGTCTGTTTCTGCGATTTCCGAAAGGTTCGCCAGAAGGTTGCGGTCGATTGCAGTCGTGGTGGGGGAGGTGAGGTTGAGTGTGTCTGCGATCAGCCCGGCCATCAAAAGGCCCGCAATGGCTTTTGGAATCGGAATGCCGGCATTCTGAAAGCACATTGTGACGATGCTGCTCGTGGATCCAACCGGGTTGTTCCAAAACAGAATTGGCGAGTTCGAGCTGAAGCCGCCCAGCTTGTGGTGGTCGATGATTTCGATGATGGGCACCTCCGCAGCACCGCGGACCGCCTGGGCGAGCTCGTTGTGGTCCACGAGGACGAGTTGTCTTGGAACCGGTTTGAGAAAGTCCGATTTTGAAAGAATGCCGACAAGGCTTCCAGCATCATCAAGCACGGGAAAGACAAACTGCCCGCTCTGCGCCGCTTTAAGCTTCGCCTCTTCGAGCGGCATGTCCCGATGAAACGATGCGTATTCGGTTTGGATCATCCGGTCGACGCGCACCGCCCCGCGGGCAAGGAGCACGGTGGTCGCAGTGTCGTGCGGGGATGAAATGAGTGTCACCTTGGCCAGGCGCGCGGCATTGCGAATCTCCTCGGAGATCGGCAGGTTTCCAGTAACAACCACGGCATGCACGTGCTCCTGGATGGCGAGTTCCTGAATGTGCGGCCGGTCTCCGACGATGAGAATCACCTTTTTGTCGCTGTAATGCTGCAGCCGCGGAATGAATGATTCCTGCGCCATGGCGCAGACCATCAGGAGTTGCTCGATGGGTTCGGAGTTTAGCGAACCCGTTACCAGCGCGCCGCCGAAAGTCGTGACGATGTCTGCGAGCGACGCGGTGATGATCCGGGCGGAGGATGCCTCGTCGCGGGCCGGGAAGAGATGACTTGTGATTTTGAATGCGCTTAGCAGACCGAGGCATTGGTTGGAATCGTCCACAACCGGCAATCCGCGAAGGCTTTTTTGATCGATCAACTGGATTGCATCATAAACGGGCGAGTCGGCGTGCACGCTGATGACCTTGGATTGCATCACGTCGCTGACCTTTGCGGAGATGTCTGTGATGAGGACAGGCGCCTCGACTCCGAACTTGCGCAGAACGTAGTCGATTCGCTCGTTGGTGGCCCCGCAGCGCGCGGCCAGCACATTGGAGTTGCCGGAGAGTTCCTTGAATTTTGCGTAACCCAGCGCCGCACAGATGGAGTCCATGTCTGGGTTGCGGTGTCCGATGACGATCGTTTGCATGAGTCAGAAAGTGTGTATCAGGTTCGAGTGCTGCTGCGCGCCGCCCGTGGGTGGCGCCCTCCTCGAGGTTTTTTGGGGCGCTTGCGCCGCGGTTCGACGCTGCGCGGCGTGTCAATTGAGCGCTGCGACCTGTCGCGTTGCCCCGGAGTGCTCGCGCGCAGAGAACTCGTTGGCGAGATAACGGTAGGCAGTCGAGCCGAGTCCGCCGGGTTCGTATTCAAAAATGGTCTTACCGTGGCTGGGTGCCTCGCCAAGGCGGACGGTTCTGGGAATGATGGTTTTGAACACCACGTTTCCAAAATGTTTTTGCACCTCGCCAATGACCTGCTGAGCGAGGTTGTTTCGCATGTACATGGTCATCAGAATCCCACTGATGTGCAGGTTGGGGTTGGCGCCGCACTCGCGGATTTGATCCACGATGGAGTAGATCTTGGACAATCCTTCCAGTGCGAAATACTCGCATTGGATGGGGACGAGGAGTTCATCCGCCGCGGAAAGTGCATTGGTCATCAGGATTCCAAGCGAGGGCGGACAGTCCAAAAATACGAAGTCGAAAGGGGCGTCTTCACGAAGTTGCGCGAAGGCATCGCGGAGGCGGGTGAGGTGGTCTTCAAGACGCGCAATCTCGACTTCGGCCCCCGCAAGGTTGATGTCGCCCGGGATGAGCCACAGGTGCTGGCGGCGGGTGGGTACGACGACGTCGGCCAGTGTGCCTTCCCCGAACATGGCGGGGTAGACGCTGTGGCCTTCGAGGGTCTCGTGGCCGAGCGCGCTGGTCGCGTTGCACTGCGGGTCAAGGTCAACAAGCAGCACCCGGTGGCCCAGTTCAGCCAATCCGGCTGCAAGGTTCACCGATGTCGTGGTTTTGCCCACGCCGCCTTTCTGGTTGGCCACCGCAATGACTTTCATGTGCAATACAGTGTAGTTGAGAATGGCGTTTTGAAAAGGGCGGCTCCTCCTCGGCTGCCAAAAATTCCATGACACTCGCAGTTTTCAGAGGGAATCCCGTGGGAATACGCGGCGTCGCGTCTTGCGCGCCGCTTGTGAGGCGGCGTGACCAAAGGCGCGGTCTAAGAACCGAGGTCCGCTCGGGTGGTCTTGCTGTGACCCATTGTCCTCAGCCCCGGGGTAAGACATTTGTTTTTCCCAGCCGCCGGGCCGGCCAGAGCAGCTGGATCGGTTCGGGCTGGCGTTTCGTCCTGTGCTGCGTTCTACCGCTTCTTTCCGCCTTGGCTTCCCTAGCGTTTGCCCAGGATGGCCCGGTTGCGGAGCACCCCGGTGCGGTGATTTATCGGAAAATGTGCGCCGACTGCCATGGTGCAAATGGCCAGGGGGTCGAGGGCAAACACGATGACCCTCTCGCTGGCACGCGTTCTGTTGCCGGCTTGGCGCGGATCATCGCGAAGACCATGCCCGAGGGTAAGGAGGGGACTTGTGTGGGGGCTGATGCGGATGCAGTGGCCGGTTACATTTACGAGGCCTTTTACTCGCCGGCCGCCCAAGCGCGGATACGGCCCGTTCAGGAGACGCTCTCACGCCTGACCGTCGCACAGTACAGAAACTCGGTGGCAGATTTGGTGGGACGTTTCACCCCGGGGTTTGACACGGCGCCCAAGACGGATCGCGGGCTGCGCGCTTTATTCACGGGATTCGGCATTCCGACGGCGGAGGAGATCGAGGAGAAAAAGGCGGCGGAACAAGACCCCGCCAAACGCAAGGAATTGCAGAAAAAACCGCGTCGTACCGAGAAGGTGGAGCGCGTGGATCCGGTGGTGTCGGTGCACTTCGGAGCGGAGGCGCCCAATCCCGCGACAATGATCCCTGAGGAGTTCCAGGGGCGCTGGTTTGGTTCAGTGCTCGCACCGGAGACGGGTTTTTACGAGTTTGTGATCAAGTCCGAGAACGGGGTGAGGCTGTATTTGAATACAACGAAGGATCCCGTGATTGACGCGTGGGTGAGCACGGGGCCGGAGGTTCGCGAGGAACGCAAAAACGTGTTTCTTCTCGCAGGCCGCCCGTACCGGGTGTTGATTGAGATGCTAAAGTACAAGGACAAGAGCGCGTCTTTGGAGTTTTGGTGGAAGCGTCCGCATGGCGTCCTGGAGCTTGTGCCGCAGTCCAGCTTGATGCCGCAGGAGGTGCGTCCCTCGGTGATCGTAAACACGGCGATTCCCGCCGATGACCGGAGTGATGGATATGAGCGCGGCACCTCGCTCTCGAAGGAATGGGACCAAGCGATGACCAGCGCGGCACTGGAAGTTGCCTCCGCGGTGGAGGCTGACTTGGACAACCTTGCGGGAACAAAGGCGGGTGCACCCGACCGGTTGGACAAATTCAAGGGGTTCGCCAAACGATTTGCAGAGACGGCTTTTCGACGTCCGCTTTCGCCGGAAGAAGCTGCTTGGATAGTGGATCGCAATTTTGAAAAAGCTCCGAATCCAAATACCGCGGTGAAGCGCGTTGTGTTGTTTGCCCTCAAGTCCGCTGCGTTCCTTTATCCCGAGGTGTCTCGCAAGGATTCACCGGAGGATTTCCTAATTGCCTCGCGCCTTGCACTCGCTCTTTGGGATTCGATCCCTGATGCCGCTCTATGGAAGGCGGCCAGCGAAGGACGTCTGCGCACCGAGGAACAGGTCCGGAAGGAGGCGCAAAGGATGATTGCCGACGGGCGTTCCAAAGCCAAGCTGCGCGGCTTTTTTGAAGTGTGGCTGGACTTGGAGCGCGCGGAGCATGCGGTGAAAGACGGCAAGGAGTTTCCTGAGTTTAGTGAATCCTTGAGAGCTGATTTGCGGCAGTCGCTGTTCTTGTTTTTGGATGAGGTGGTGTGGAACGACTCCTCTGACTATCGCAGGCTTCTGCTGGGTGACCATGTCTGGCTTAATGAAAGACTTGGGAAGGTTTACGGCAAAAGTATAGAGGCCGGTGGATTTGAAAAAGTGGTTCCGGATCACGGTCAAAGCGCGGGTGTGCTGACCCATCCATACCTGCTTTCTGCATTTGCGTATAACCGCACCACATCCCCCATTCACCGCGGTGTGTTTTTGAGCCGCAGCATCGTCGGTATCCAGCTCAAGAACCCGTCGGTTGCGGTGGCGTTTGAGGATGCAAAGTTCGATCCGCATCTGACCATGCGCGAGAAGGTTAGTTCGCTCACCAAAAACGCCTCGTGCGCCGGTTGTCACGGCGTCATCAATCCGCTCGGATTCACGCTCGAGAATTTTGATGCGGTGGGCCGTTTCAGGACGGAGGACAACCACCGGCCGGTCGACTCTGCGGTAGACTTTGAAACGGACGAGGGTTCAAAGCTGCATTTTAAAGGACCGCGCGATGTCGCGAGGCACGCCGTCGAAAGCCCTCAGGCGCACCGCGCGTTTGTGAGGGAGCTATTCCACTACGCCATCAAACAGCCTCCCGGCGCCTTCGGAGTGGACACATTGGATGAGCTTACAAAAGGTTTTGTGGCAGGAGGTTTTCATATCAGGAATTTGTTTGCGGAGATTGCTGTGAAAAAAGCATTGTCCGGGAAGGGGGATTCGGTGCAGAAAGTTGCCGTGGCTCCACCTCACCAAAGCGGAGCCGTTCCCGCCTCGAAGGACGGTGCGGCGGGCCAGAGTTTCTGAAACCATCCAAACACCTCTTATGTTGAATTTCATGCACCGCCGCCAATTTTTGCGC
>JACCED012234671.1_pt1 | contig 14308 bp, 13 predicted proteins | sample 7455021 | NCBI WGS metagenome assembly JACCED01 (sample SAMN15323456, study PRJNA562643) | freshwater metagenome | isolation source: river surface water | place: USA:Blue River Watershed | collected 2017-08-19 | reverse complement strand
TCGTCCATGACGATCACTGCACCCGAACCCAGCATCGAGCCGGCTTTCGAGATCGAGTCGTAGTCCATCGTACATTGCATCATGATGTCGCCCGGCAGTACCGGGGCAGATGAACCACCCGGAATCACGGCCTTGAGCTTGCGACCACCGCGGACACCACCGGCCATTTCAAGCAGCGTGGAGAACGGGGTACCGAGCGGAATTTCATAGTTACCCGGACGCTCAACGTGTCCTGAGACCGAAAACAGCTTGGTACCGCCGTTGTTTTCTTTACCGGCGTTGAGGAAGTTCTCGGCGCCTAAACGGATGATGAACGGGACTGACGCAAAGGTCTCGGTATTGTTAATGGTGGTTGGCTTGCCATACAGACCGAACGAGGCCGGGAAAGGCGGCTTGAACCGCGGCTGGCCCTTCTTACCCTCGATCGATTCGAGCAGCGCGGTTTCTTCACCGCAGATGTAGGCGCCGTAACCGTGGTGCGCAAACAGATCGAAGCTGAACTCGCTACCTAGAATATTCTTACCGAGGAATCCGGCGGCACGGGCTTCGGCCAGCGCCTCTTCAAAACGCTCGTACAGCTCGAAGATTTCGCCGTGTACGTAGTTGTAACCACGTGTTGCGCCGATGGCATAACCACCAATGATCATGCCTTCGATCACTGAATGCGGATCGTAACGCATGATGTCACGGTCTTTGAAGGTTCCCGGTTCGCCTTCGTCGGTGTTACAGACGATGTACTTGTCACCCGGCAAGCTGCGCGGCATGAAGCTCCACTTCAGGCCGGTCGGAAAGCCAGCGCCGCCACGGCCACGCAGTACGGATTTCTTGACTTCGGCAATGACGTCTTCCTGCGACATCTTTTCCGAGAGAATCTTTTTCAGCGCCTGATAGCCGCCGCGCTTGACGTAGGCATCAATGCCCCAACCGGCATCGCCCTGCCAGCCGGCAGTCATGATCGGATTGATGGAACCGAGAATCGCCATTACTTCAGCTCCTCAAGCAGTTGATCCAGTTTTTCGGGCGTCAGGAAGCTGCGCATTTTGTGGTTGTTAACCAGCGCAACAGGGGCATCGCCACAAGCACCCTGGCATTCGCTTTCTACCAGTGTGATCCGGCCATCGGCGGTGGTTTCACCCAACTTGATGCCGAGGCGATCTGCCACGTAAAGTGCGGCATCACGACCACCCGACAGGGCACACGGCAGACAGGTACACACGGCGAGCTTGTAGTTGCCAACTGGCTTTAGGTTGTACATGTTGTAGAAGGTCGCCACTTCTTCAGCGGCAATCGCCGGCATATCGAGGTAGTCGGCCACGAACGCAATCGTTTCTTTGGCCAGCCAGCCCTTTTCTACCTGGGCAATCGCCAGACAGGCCATCACCGCCGACTGCTTCTGGTCAGCCGGATACTTGGCGACTTCGCGATCAAAACGCGCAAGGGTTTCCTGAGTCAGCATCAGCGATCAACCTCACCAAAAACGATATCCTGAGTCCCGATAATCGTGACCACGTCGGCAATCATGTGACCACGCGACATTTCTTCCAGTGCCGAGAGGTGGGCAAAGCCCGGGGCACGAATCTTCATGCGATACGGCTTGTTGGCGCCGTCCGACGACAGATAGATACCGAACTCGCCCTTCGGGTGTTCGATGGCCGCATAACAGTCGTTTTCCGGCACATGAATGCCTTCGGTAAAGAGCTTGAAATGGTGAATCAGCTCTTCCATATTGGTCTTCATGGCTTCGCGCGGTGGCGGCGCAACCTTGTAATCGCTAGTAATCACCGGGCCCGGGTTAGCTCGCAGCCAGGCAATACACTGCTTGATGAGGCGGTTTGACTGCGCCATCTCTTCCATGCGGACGAGATAACGGTCATAGGAGTCGCCGTTGGTGCCAACTGGAATATCAAAGTCCAGTCGGTCGTACACTTCATACGGCTGCTTCTTGCGCAGATCCCACTCAATACCCGAACCGCGCAGCATGGCACCGGTCAGGCCCATATTCAGCGCACGCTCCGGTGAGACCACGCCAATACCAACCAGACGCTGCTTCCAGATCCGGTTGTCGGTCAGGAGGTTGTGGTAGTCATCCAGATAGGTCGGGAAACGGTTGGTGAAATCTTCGAGGAAATCGAGGACCGAGCCCTGACGATTCTCGTTGAGCTCGGCGACGCGCTTTGCATCTTTCCAGCGTGAGACTTCGTACTTTGGCATCGAGTCCGGCAGGTCGCGATACACACCACCCGGGCGGAAATAGGCGGCGTGCAGACGGGCGCCCGATACCGACTCGTAGACATCCATCAGATCTTCACGATCACGGAAGGTATAGAGCGCCATGGTCATGGCACCCACGTCGAGGCCGTGACAGCCGATCCACAGCAAGTGGTTCAGCAAACGCGTGACTTCATCGAACATGACACGGATGTACTGGGCACGCTCGGGGACTTCGATGCCGAGCATCTTTTCAATGGCCAGACAGTAAGCATGTTCGTTACACATGGTCGACACGTAGTCGAGGCGATCCATGTAGGGCACTGACTGCACCCAGGTGCGCGTCTCAGCCAGCTTTTCAGTCGCACGATGGAGCAGGCCGATGTGCGGGTCAGCACGTTCAACCGTTTCGCCATCCAGTTCCAGCACCAGGCGCAGCACACCGTGTGCCGACGGGTGCTGGGGACCAAAGTTCAATGTGTAGTTACGAATCTCTGACATGCTGCGATCCTAGATGCCCGGTGTGGTCCGTACTGATCTGTTGTAAGTAAACCTGCGCTTAGCGCGCCGGTTCGCCGTAGGTTTCTTCACGCACGATGCGCGGCGTGTTCTCGCGCGGTTCGATGGTGACAGGTTGGTAAATGACGCGCTTCTGCTCTTCGTCGTAACGCATCTCGACATAACCCGAAACCGGGAAATCCTTGCGGAACGGATGGCCGACAAAACCGTAATCGGTGAGGATGCGGCGCAGATCCGGATGGTTGACGAACAGGATGCCGTACAGGTCGAAGGCTTCGCGCTCGAACCAGTTAGCAGCTGACCAGATATCAACAACCGAATCCAGTACCGGCATCTGGGCGTCCGGCACATAGACCCGAACGCGGACACGCTGGTTGAGCTCGACCGACAGCAGGTGCACCACAGCAGCAAAACGCTGGGGGTGCGATTCCTTACCGCCGTAAGTTGAATAATCCATACCGCACAGGTCGATCAGCTGATCGAACTTGAGACCAGCGGCATCGCGCAGCTTGAGGGCGGCCGCGTGATAGTCGGCAGCAGCCACATCAATGGTGACCTCACCCAGTGCCTGTTTGGTGCGGACGATGGCGTCTCCCAGAACCTGTTGCAGGGTATCGGCGAGGGCTTGCGTAGTTTGCGTCATGATCGGGTCCCTTACCTGGCTCAGCGGGCAATCGTGCTGGTACGACGGATCTTGTTCTGCAGCTGGATCAGGCCATACAGCAGTGCTTCTGCAGTCGGCGGACAGCCCGGCACATAGATATCGACCGGTACGATGCGGTCGCAACCGCGTACCACCGAGTAGGAATAGTGATAGTAGCCGCCGCCATTGGCGCAGGACCCCATCGACACCACCCAGCGGGGCTCGGCCATCTGGTCATACACCTTGCGCAACGCGGGGGCCATCTTGTTGGTTAGCGTACCGGCCACGACCATCAGGTCTGACTGACGCGGACTAGGACGGAACACCATGCCGAAACGGTCAAGGTCGTAACGCGCAGTACCGGCATGGATCATTTCCACGGCGCAGCAGGCCAGACCAAAGGTCATCGGCCACAGTGAACCGGTACGACAGTAATTAATCAGCTTGTCAGCCGTTGTGGTGACAAATCCTTCGTTGAGAACGCCCTGAATTTTGGACATTGCTTACTCCCACTCGAAGGCGCGCTTGCGCCAGCCGTAGATGAAGCCCACCACCAGAATGGACAAAAAGACCATCATGGCGATAAAACCGGCCATGCCGATTTCCTTGATCACCACAGCCCAGGGGAAGAGGAAGGCGATTTCCAAGTCGAAGAGAATGAAGATGATCGCCAGAAGATAGTAGCGAACGTCAAACTTCATCCGCGCGTCTTCAAAGGCTTCGAAACCGCACTCGTACGCGGAAAGCTTTTCGCTTTCGGGATTATTCGGTGCAACGACAAAGTTCGCCAGACGGGCCCCAATACCTACAGCGAGACCAACTGCAACGAACACCAGGATCGGAAAGTAATTTTCGAGCATCAAGCCACCCAAAGTTTGCCAAATGACGCACAACAACCCACACCTAACAACAACCGACCAGGCGGAACAGCCCTGGTGCCGACGGCGAGACTCGAACTCGCACAGCTTACGCCACTACCCCCTCAAGATAGCGTGTCTACCAATTTCACCACGTCGGCATTCCTGTCCGGTTTATTGCCAGAAAACAGCAACTTACCGAGGTACGTTTTTGGCCTTCGACGCACCTTCCGGATCGGCAGTTTTGCCTTCCGTCGGAACACTCGCAGCACCAGCAACACCGGGGGCCGATTCTACATTGGATTGCATCACACTGCCAGCATTTTTCGCTTGCGAAGATTGTAGATTGGCCAGCGTGAGCGCCGTCAGAAAGAAGATCGTTGCCAACACGGCGGTTGAACGCGACAGGAAGTTGGCCGAACCGGTTGCGCCGAACAAACTGCCTGAAGCGCCACTGCCAAAGGCGGCACCCATGTCGGCCCCTTTGCCATGCTGCATCAGCACAAGGCCAATCACGCCCAGTGCCGAGACGATGTTCACGATAAGTACGACGACGTAAAGAATATCCATCTGATTGCCTGCTTCTCTTTCCTTGAAAACTTCCGAACTTACACCGCGCGATTTGCTGCAGCGGTGCAGATTGTACTGAAATCCTGTGCATCGAGGGCGGCCCCCCCGATCAATCCACCATCCACATCGGGCAAGGCGAACAGCGTTGCGGCATTACTGCCCTTGACGCTCCCCCCGTAGAGTATGCGGGACTGCACCAGGCCAGCATCCATAAGTCGTTGACGGATATGGGCATGAACCTTCTGCACACCTTCCGGCGTCGGTGTTTTGCCCGTGCCAATCGCCCAGACCGGATCGTAGGCAATCACCACACTCGCACCTTCGTCCGCCACGCCCGCCAGAGTGGTCAGCACCGGTGCCAGCTGACGGTCAATCACCGCCAGCGTCTGGCCGGCTGCCTCTTCGTCGGCCGATTCGCCCACGCAGATAATCGGGATCAGGCCGCTATCCAGTGCCGCAACGGCCTGCAGCGATACCTGCTCGTCGGTTTCGCCACAATACTGGCGTCGTTCCGAGTGCCCCACAATGACATAGGTACAGCCCAGATCACGCAGCATGGGGGCGCTGACCTGGCCGGTATAGGCACCCCCCCGGTGTTCGCTTACGGTTTGCCCACCCCAGCCGATTGGGGAACCTGCCAGCAATGCGCCGATCTGGGGCACATAGGGAAACGGTGGGCAGACGCCCAGTGCCGGCAACGGCTTTTGGGCCAGCAATGCCAGCAACGCCTCGATCAGGGCGCGGTTCGCCTCGAAGGCGCCGTTCATTTTCCAGTTACCAACGACTAGCGGTGTTCTAACAACCGTCATCAGGGTCCCCCGGAGGCAGGATTACGATAAAAAGGCGCTCCGCCAGATGGCGAGCGCCCGTTTTGGATGCCGAATTCTATTATTCGACCACCGTGCCGGTCAATGCACCGCCTAGAGTACCGACTTGACGGCAGTCACGATCGTCTCTGCCGCTGCTTTCGACACGGCCACCTCGTCGGCCTCGACCATGACGCGCAGCACGGGTTCGGTGCCCGAGGGCCGCAAGAGCACCCGGCCGCGCTGACCCAGGCCGGCTTCCGCCGCCTGAACTGCGGCGGTGACCGCCGCATGCTGCTGCCAGTCAAACCCAGGCTTGACCGGGACGTTGATCATGGTTTGTGGGTAAAGGCGCAACGCGCCCAGCAATTCGGCGAGCGTGCCGCCGGAACGTTTTAAGGCCACCAGCACCTGCAGGGCCGAAACCATGCCATCACCGGTGGTATGGCAGTCCAGCGCCAGAATGTGGCCCGAGTTTTCGCCCCCATACAGCCAACCCTCGGCGGCCAGCAGTTCCATGACATAGCGGTCACCGACTTTGGCCCGTTTGAAAGGCACGCCCGCCTCTGCCATGGCACGCTCCAGCGCCATATTGGACATCAGCGTTCCGACGACGCCGCTCACAGGGCCGTCGCGCAGGCGGTCGCGAACGATGGCGTACAGCACCTGATCCCCATCATAGGCTTTGCCAGCCGCATCCACCATGACCAGGCGGTCCGCATCGCCGTCCAGTGCAATACCCAGATCTGCGCCCTCGTCACACACCTTACGCCCCAGCGACTCGGGGTGCAGCGCGCCAACGCCGGCATTGATGTTTTCACCATCAGGGGCGTCGCCAATGGCAACCACTTCAGCACCCAGTTCGTGCAGCACCTCGGCCGCTATGTGATACGCGGCGCCATGGGCACAATCGACCACGATTTTCAGTCCACGCAAGTCAAAACTGGCCGGCACCGTGCTCTTGCAGAATTCGATGTAGCGGCCGGCGGCATCGTCAATCCGGCGGGCCCGGCCCAGATCCCTCGGCGGCACCGTCTGCATCGGCTGACCCGCCATATCGTCAATCGCGACCTCGATGGCACGTTCGACCTCGTCGGGCAATTTCTTGCCATCGGCCGAAAAGAACTTGATGCCATTGTCTTCAAAGGGATTGTGCGAGGCCGAGATCACCACGCCCGCCTGCAAACGCAGGGCCCGGGTCAGATAGGCAATGCCCGGCGTTGGCAAAGGGCCAACCAGATAGACATCCACGCCGGCCGCCGAAAAACCGGCCTCCAGCGCGGCCTCCAGCATGTAACCCGAATTACGCGTGTCCTTGCCAATCAGCACCCCGGGGCGCTGACCCCCGGTCTCGCTCCGACCGACCAGCACCCGACCGGCAGCATAGCCGAGGCGCAACACAAAATCCGGCGTGATCGGGTATTGCCCGACGCGGCCACGGACACCATCGGTCCCGAAATATTTACGACTCATGCCACCCTACTCCCTCATGCATCTCCGGCGCGACCACCGGTTGAACAGCCGATCGGCAACCGACCCAGTGTCTGAAACACCCTAAGCGCATCGACTGTCTGGGCAACATCATGCACCCGAACCATCGCTGCGCCATATTGTGCCGCCAGCAAGGCGGCTGCAACACTCCCCGTCACGCGGTCATCGACCGGTCTGTCCAGAATATGACCGATCATGGTCTTGCGCGATACGCCCACCAGCACGGGGAATCCATCGGCCACCAGATCCGGTAATGCCCGGAACAATTGCTGATTATGCGCAAAGGTCTTACCAAAACCAAATCCCGGATCCAGAATCAGTCGCTCACGGCCAATGCCCGCAGCGATCGCCGCTGTGGCTGCCGCTTGCAAAAAGGCTCTAACATCCGCCACCACATCGCTATAGGCCGGCGCCGCCTGCATGGAACGGGGCTCACCCTGCATATGCATCAGACAGACCGAGATGCACTCATGCGGGGCCAGAATAGCGGCGGCGGCTGGGTCGCGAAGCGCGCTCACATCGTTCACCAGCCCCGCCCCCATCCGGATTGCCTCATTCATGACCCGGGCCTTAGCCGTATCGACTGATACCGGCACACCCGCCTCAGACAAGCGCGTCAACAAGGGCAGCAAGCGGTCCAACTCCTCGTCCTCACCCACCGCGCTGGCACCCGGTCGCGTCGATTCGGCGCCAATGTCCAGCAGATCGGCACCATCAGCAATCATGCGCATGGCCTGATCAAAAGCGGCATCAACCCGGCGATGCAATCCGTCACCGGAAAAAGAGTCCGGCGTCAGGTTCACGATACCCATCACCAGCGGCCGACCGGGCGACCAGGTCAGCGTATGGGAGCCACAGCGTAGGGAATGATCAGGCATACCGTGTAAAAAGGCCGACCTCGAGGGTCGGCCTGGCGGGAAGTTCGTAGTACTCAGGCTGTCGTCGTGGCGGCGCCCGATGCATCTTCGGCACTGGCGGCCGGTGCCGACGGCGTGTTCGCCGAACCCGGCGGTTGCGGCGGACGTGGCGTCTTGCCCGCCATGATGTCGTTGATCTGCTCGGCGTCGATGGTTTCCCATTCCAGCAGCGCCTGGGTCATGGCTTCAACCTTGTCGCGGTTCTCATCGAGCAGACGCCGGGCCAGCCCATACTGATCGTCAATGATGCGACGGATCTCGGCATCCACCTTCTGCATCGTCGCTTCTGACACCGCCTTGTGCGTGGTCACCGAGCGACCGAGAAAGACCTCGCCCTCGTTTTCACCATAGACCATGGGGCCCAGATCGGACATACCGTAGCGCGTCACCATGTCACGCGCCATTGAGGTGGCACGCTCGAAGTCATTCGATGCGCCGGTGGTCATCTGGTGCATGAACAGCTCTTCAGCGACACGGCCACCAAACAGCACGGCAATCCGATCCAGCAGATACTGCTTGTCGTAGGCGTAACGATCCTGCTCCGGCAGTTGCATGGTCACGCCCAGCGCGCGGCCGCGTGGAATGATCGTCACCTTGTGCACCGGGTCCGACTTCGGGAGCAACTTGGCCACGACGGCATGACCCGACTCGTGATACGCCGTGTTGCGCTTTTCGTCCTCACTCATGACCATACTGCGACGCTCGGCGCCCATCATGATCTTGTCTTTGGCCTTCTCGAAGTCTTCCATATCGACCAGGCGTTTATTCAAACGCGCGGCAAACAGGGCCGCTTCGTTAACCAGATTGGCCAAGTCAGCGCCAGAAAAACCCGGTGTGCCGCGCGCCAGGATATCGGCCTTGATGTCCGGGGCCACCGGCACCTTACGCATATGCACCTTGATGATTTCCTCGCGGCCGCGGATATCCGGCAGCGGCACAACCACCTGACGGTCAAAGCGGCCGGGGCGCAGCAGCGCCGGATCAAGAATATCCGGACGGTTAGTGGCAGCGATGACGATCACGCCCTGGCTACCTTCAAAACCATCCATCTCGACCAGCATCTGATTCAACGTCTGTTCGCGTTCGTCGTTACCACCCCCCAGGCCTGCGCCCCGATGGCGACCCACAGCGTCGATTTCGTCAATGAAGATAATGCAGGGCGATTGCTTCTTGGCCTGTTCGAACATATCGCGCACGCGAGCCGCACCCACACCGACGAACATTTCCACGAAATCGGAGCCAGAGATTGAGAAAAACGGCACCTTAGCTTCGCCCGCAATGGCTTTGGCCAGCAGCGTCTTACCCGTACCCGGACTACCCACCATCAGCACGCCCCGCGGAATACGGCCACCCAGCTTCTGGAACTTGGTCGGGTCCTTCAGGAAGTCGACCAGCTCCTGCACTTCTTCCTTGGCTTCATCGCAACCGGCAACATCGGCAAAAGTCACCGTGTTCTGCGCCTGATCCATCATGCGCGCCTTGCTCTTGCCAAACGAGAATGGGCCACCGCCCTTGGCGCCGCCGCCCTGCATCTGGCGCATGAAGAAAATCCAGACACCAATGAGGAGCAGCATGGGGAACCAGCTGACGAAGATGTTCATCAGCATCGAAGGCTCTTCTTCCGGCTTGGCTTCGATCTTGACGCCACTCTTCAGCAGGTCCGAGACCAGCCAGATGTCAGGCGGCGCATACGAGGTGACCTTTTTGCCGTCGGTGGTTGTCGCCTTGAGCGTACGACCTTCCATCACGACCTTGCTGATCTTGCCGTCCTTAACCTCTTCAATGAACTGCGAGTATTCGACCGCGTTCTGGGTCGCCTGCTTGTTATTGAACTGGTTGAAGACCGTCATCAGCACCAGACCGATGACGACCCAGATGGCGACATTGCGAAACATATTGTTATTCACGATGGCTTTCTGCCTAAAAAGTGAAACCGATGTTCTATTCTAACCCGACTCCGCGACACAACCTTGCGGAATCCTTAAGCCCCTGACAAGCCCGGGGGCATGTTGCCCGATTTAGTCCTTCAAGCCCACGCCAAGCAGATAGAGCTCACTACTGCGCCCTCGCGACGCCTCGGGCTTGCGGGTGACGACCTTGCGGAAGACCTGGCGCATAGCCACCACATATTCGGCAAAACCGGAGCCCTGGAACACCTTGACCAGAAAGGCACCCTGCGGCTGCAGGTGGTTGGCGGCAAAGTCCAGCGCCAGTTCGGCCAGATGGATGGATCGGGCCTGATCCGACATGGGGATACCCGACATATTGGGGGCCATATCGGAAAGCACAAGATCCACCTTGGCCCCATGCAACATCTCCTCGACCTGCTTCAGCACCAACTCGTCATGAAAATCCCCCTGCAGGAACTCGACCCCCGGCAACAGGGGATCCAGCGGCAGGAGATCCAGACCGATCACGCGGCCGCTGGTACCCAGCCGTTTCCGCGCTACCTGCGACCAGCCACCTGGGGTGCAACCCAGATCAACAATGATGCCGCCGCGCCGGATCAGCTTGTCCTTGTCGTCAACCTCCATCAGCTTGAAGGCCGCGCGCGAACGCCACCCTTCCGCCTTGGCACGTTGTACCCAGGGGTCATTAACGTGCTCGCGCATCCATGCCTTACTGGTTTTGGTTCTTGCCATATCGCTTATCTACTGTCTGATTCCGTCTGCTTCTGCCGCGGCTGGCGTACAATGCCAGCCTTGCATTATCCGTATTTACTGCCCTGAGTGCTTATTTCATCATGACTGCCGACCGACTTGCCCAACTCATCGACGACCAAGACACCGAAACCCCTGCGGTCGGCGAACTGGCCATCAGCACGGCCCAACGCCGGGAGCTCAAGGCTGCGGCACACAGCCTCAACCCGGTCGTCACCATCGCCGACAACGGTCTCTCACCCAGCGTGCTCAATGAAATCGATCATTCATTGAATACCCATGGTCTGATCAAAATCCGCGTAGTCAGCGACGAGCGCGATCTGCGCGAATCCTATCTAGGCGAAATCTGCCAGAACCTGGGGGCCGCCGCTATCCAGCACATCGGCAAGCTGCTCGTCGTCTGGCGCCCGAAACTGGAAGTCAAAGCCGATAAATCGGGTAAGGCCGTAGCACGTCGCAAGGCCCCTCGGCAGCTCAAGCGTCAGTTCCAGAACCGCTAGTCGGTGCCCCGGCTGAGAGCCGGCGCTCAGACGTAGCGGACGTCGATCATTTCGTATTCGCGCTGGCCACCCGGTGTCTGCACCTGCACCACATCGCCGGCGAACTTGCCAATCAGCGCACGCGCCAAGGGCGAAGCGAATGAAATCTTGCCCTGTTTGATGTCGGCCTCATCTTCGCCAACAATCTGGTAAGTCACTGTCTGACCCGAATCGGCATCTTCCAGATCGACCGTGGCACCAAACACGCAACGGCCATCGGCATCCATTGCTGCCGGATCAATGATCTGGGCATGGCTCAGCTTGCCTTCGACTTCCTGAATCCGGCCTTCAATAAAGCCCTGCTTTTCCTTCGCGGCGTCGTACTCGGCGTTTTCCGATAAATCGCCGTGCGCACGGGCTTCGGCAATCGCCTCGATCACGGCCGGGCGTTCGATGGTTTTAAGACGATGCAGCTCATCCTTGAGCAAAGCGGCACCCGCCACAGTTAATGGAACCTTGGACATAGCAATAATCAGTTCAGTTGGGCATGCAGCGCCTGGATCGCATAGACCTTCAACGCATCACCGGCCAGAATGCCGGCCACCGCAGCTTCCGCACCCCAGATCGTCGTAAACATGGTCACACGCGCCATCAGACCCGAGGTACGGATCGAGCGCGAATCGTTGATCGCGTGACGCTTTTCTTCCACCGTATTGATGATCAGTGCAATCTCGTTGTTCTTGATCATATCCACGATATGAGGCCGACCTTCGGTCACCTTGTTGACACGTTGCACCGGCACACCGGCCTCTTCAATGGCCTTAGCCGTCCCACGTGTCGCGATCAGCTGATAACCGGCCAGATGCAACTGACGGGCCATCTCTACGGCCTTGGTTTTATCGCTGTCCTTGACCGACAGGAATACCTTGCCGTTCTTCGGCAGTTTGACGCTGCTGGCCATCTGCGATTTGACGAAAGCCTCGGGGAAGGTCTTGCCCACACCCATGACTTCACCGGTGGACTTCATTTCCGGGCCGAGGATGGTATCAACGCCCGGGAACTTGGCGAACGGGAACACGGCTTCCTTGACGGAGTAATACGGCGGCACGACTTCTCTGGTGACGCCTTGCGCTGCCAGTGATTGCCCGGCCATACAACGCGCGGCAATTTTGGCGAGCTGCAGGCCGGTCGCCTTGGAAACGAACGGCACCGTGCGCGAGGCACGCGGGTTCACTTCGAGCACGTAGACCTGATCATCCTTGATCGCGAATTGCACGTTCATCAGACCGCAGACGTTGAGCGCCTTGGCCATGGCCTTCGTCTGGCGACGCAATTCTTCCTGGACCGGTTTACCCAGCGAGTACGGCGGTAACGAGCAGGCCGAGTCACCCGAGTGCACGCCCGCCTGTTCGATGTGTTCCATGACACCACCGATGATCACTTCGTTACCATCTGACAGCGCATCGACGTCAACTTCACAGGCATCGTTCAGGAAGCGGTCGAGTAGCACCGGAGAATCATTGGATACCTTGACGGCTTCGCGCATGTAGCGCTCCAGATCCTTCTGCTCGTGCACGATCTCCATGGCACGACCACCCAGCACATACGACGGACGCACAACGAGCGGATAGCCGATTTCTTCAGCCATCCGCAGCGCTTCATCTTCGGTTCGAGCGGTACGGTTCGGCGGCTGCTTCAGCCCCAGATCATGCAGTAGCTTCTGGAATCGTTCACGGTCTTCAGCGGCATCGATCATATCGGGCGAGGTGCCAATGATCGGCACGCCATTGGCTTCGAGCGCCAGCGCCAGCTTCAGCGGCGTCTGGCCGCCGTACTGAACGATCACACCGACCGGCTTCTCGATGGCCACGATTTCGAGCACATCTTCCAGCGTCAGGGGTTCAAAATACAGGCGGTCGGATGTATCGTAGTCGGTCGATACGGTTTCCGGGTTGCAGTTGACCATGATGGTCTCGTACCCGTCTTCGCGCATTGCCATGGCGGCGTGCACACAGCAATAATCAAATTCGATGCCCTGACCGATCCGGTTTGGCCCGCCACCCAGCACCATGATCTTTTTCTTGTCGGTCGGCTGCGCTTCGCACTCGTCCTCATAGGTCGAGTACATGTATGCGGTATTGGTTGCAAACTCGGCCGCACAGGTATCGACGCGCTTGTAAACCGGGCGCACACCCAGCTTGTGACGACGCTCGCGCACGGCCTGTTCGGTAGTCTTCGTCAGATAAGCCAGGCGACGATCAGCAAACCCCTTGCGCTTGAGGTAACGGATTTCATCGGCACTTAGGCTGTCGAAACTGCGTTGTTCAACGGTCAGTTCGAGATCGACAATTTCCTTGATCTGCGCCAGGAACCACGGGTCGATCTTGGTAAGCTCAAACACGCGCTCGACCGACATACCCACACCAAAAGCATCAGCCACGTACCACAGGCGATCCGGCGTGGCGTTAGCGATCTGTTCGTCAATCGTTTCCGGGTCCACGGTCTTCAGATTGAAGCCATCTACACCGACTTCCAGACCACGCAGCGCTTTCTGCAAGGACTCCTGGAAGGTACGGCCTATCGCCATGACCTCGCCCACCGACTTCATCTGGGTGGTCAGACGGTTGTCTGCCAGCGGAAATTTCTCAAAGGCAAAACGTGGCACCTTGGTCACCACGTAGTCAATCGACGGTTCGAACGAGGCCGGCGTTTTACCCCCGGTAATTTCGTTGGCCAGTTCGTCCAGCGTGTAACCCACGGCCAGCTTGGCAGCAATCTTGGCGATCGGGAAGCCAGTGGCTTTGGAAGCCAGTGCCGACGAGCGCGATACACGCGGGTTCATTTCGATGACGACCATACGGCCGTCGTCCGGATTGATCGAGAACTGCACGTTCGAGCCACCGGTATCAACACCAATCTCGCGCAACACGGCGATCGATGCGTTACGCATGATCTGGTATTCCTTGTCGGTCAGCGTCTGTGCCGGCGCGACGGTGATCGAGTCACCCGTGTGCACGCCCATTGGGTCGAGGTTTTCGATCGAGCAGATAATGATGCAGTTGTCCTTGCGGTCACGTACCACTTCCATTTCGTATTCTTTCCAACCCAGCAGCGATTCTTCGATCAGCAGCTCGTTGGTCGGTGAGGCTTCGAGGCCG
>JACCED011176971.1_pt1 | contig 14309 bp, 11 predicted proteins | sample 7455021 | NCBI WGS metagenome assembly JACCED01 (sample SAMN15323456, study PRJNA562643) | freshwater metagenome | isolation source: river surface water | place: USA:Blue River Watershed | collected 2017-08-19 | reverse complement strand
GCACCGCTTTGTCGCAGGTTGGTGCTGCCTGCTCAAGGGCGGCTAGCCAGCGGCCTTGGACTTTTCAACAGTCGATGATACTCGCATCTTGTGAAACTGGTCATGCAGATAGCCGACATCCGCTAGCGGCATCTTTTCTGCAAGACGCATCGGATTGATACCGATGGATCGACCAAGCATTGATGCCACCCGAGGCAAAATCCGAAGTTAAACGCTTGGTGGCAAAATTCTAGGAGCAAGAGGTGTGAAGGAGGTGTGAAGGAGGTGTGACTCTACTCGAACCATGGACCGGCGGATTCATTGAAACCCAAGCTCGTGGGCAGCACTATGAGATTAATAATTTAGCGTCTAAAAATCGACTGGTGTAATACACCGTGCAATACAATAAATTTATCAAAATAGCAAAAATCGGACATAAAGTCCGAGTTTGGATGCTTTGAGAATCGCTTCGTTCACCACCCCCCAAAACCTGAGCTGACGGTAGCAGGCTTCGCAGCCAATCGCAAAATCTTAGTGCTTTTCTGTCTTGGTTCAGCGCGCCACTCGTTCTGGGAGCGTGAGTGATTGCGCCTTGATACTGAACGTGATGCAGCAGCCCGATGCACGGGACGGGTTTTCATTACCGTTTGATACGATCGATTAGATGACGTACTTGTAGACGGGCATTCAGGGTCTTCGCGTGGCTTACTCGCCAACCTTGGGTTATGCTTGCCTATTGATGTGTAATGCGAGCTTGATACGGGAATCTCAAGCACTGAATTTGATAAGAACATCGAGACGGGTAATGCATACTGTCGCGATATGGCAATATTAAGCAAAGCCACGATAGGAATCTGTTATGAAGCTTTCATCCGCCGCACTAGCCGACGCCAAATTTCATTTTCACCCTTACACCCAGCCACGCGACCTCGAGAAAAATGGCGCGCTCGTTGTTGTGGGAGGCCGCGGCGTCCATGTTTCTGACGAAAGCGGCAAGGAATATATTGAGGGTATGGCGGGCCTGTGGTGTGCAGCGCTGGGTTTCTCTGAATCGCGTCTGGTTGAGGCGGCTTATCGGCAGATGAATAAGCTGCCGTACTACCATACCTTCTCTGGAAAGGTGTCTGGCCCGGTCACCGACTTGGTAGAGAAGATGATGGCGTGGGCACCAGTACCCATGGCCCGTATTTTGTTTGCAAACTCAGGCTCAGAGTCGAACGATACGGCCGTCAAATTAGTTCGCTATTACCACAATGCGATTGGCCGCCCGCACAAGAAAAAAATCATTGCACGCGGCAAGGGGTATCATGGTGTGACGCTGGCAGCGGCCTCGCTGTCGGGCATACCGACTATGCACAAGCATTTCGATTTGCCGCTGCCTGACACTATTCGGGTGAGTTGCCCGCATCCTTATCAATTCGCACAGCCGAACGAAACGCCGGATGCTTTCGCCCAGCGCCTCGCGCGCGAATTGGAAGAGACTATCTTGCGCGAGGGGCCCGATACGATCGGTGCTTTCATCGCAGAGCCTGTGCAGGGTGCTGGGGGTGTGATTGTCCCGCCGCCGAGTTATTTTTCGCTGATTCAACCTATCTTGAAGAAGTACGACATCCTACTGATTGCGGATGAAGTGGTTTCAGGGTTTGGTCGTCTTGGTAAGCCGTTTGGCACGCAAGTGTATGACTTGCAGCCGGATTTCATTACGGTGGCCAAGATGCTGACCTCAGCCTATATGCCGATGTCTGCGCTATATATCAGTGATCGGGTGTATCAGGCCGTTGCAGATGCCAGCGCAGAGGTGGGCGTGTTCGGTCATGGTTATACCTATGGTGGCCACCCAGTAGCCTGTGCAGTCGCATTAGAGGCATTACAAATCTATGAAGAGCGCGATATCGTCGGCCATGTGAACCATGTCGCGCCGAGCTTGCAGCAGGGTCTGCAGAAGTTTCGCGATCACCCTTATATCGGCGATGTGCGTGGGATGGGATTGATTGCTGCGGTTGAGTTATCTGCCAACCCTGCGCTCCGACAGGCTTTTCCGCCCGAGCGGGCAGTGGGTGCTTATCTGGTCCGCCGGGCGCAAGAGCATGGGTTGATCCTGCGTGCGATGGCTGGTGATATTGTGGCCTTCTCACCGCCGCTCATCATCACCAAAGCAGAGATCCATGCGCTGCTCGAGCGCTTCGAGCGCGCGCTGGACGACACGTCAGCTTGGATACGGACCTGGTCGGATTAGCGACGGGTGTTAACTCCTGGGTTTTGCGCCAGCTGAACGAACTGATCAATCACGTCGCGATTGCGTGCGCCGCGTCGACGTACTAATCCGATCTCGGTACCCGGTATCGGGTCGCGTAGTCGCCTAACCTCAATGCGCTCTGCATCCAGCGTCCAGCGTCTGTAGAGAAAATCCGGCAGGATGGAAATCCCTGCGCCCACGCCAACCAATGAGCGTACCGCCTCCAGTGAGCTTGTTCGGACCCGCACGTCGGGTGTGAGACCATGCCGACGCCAGTGTGCGCGCTGCATGTCCTCCATACGGTCAGCCTCCAGTACGATCAGTGGGGTGCCGACGCACATTTCCAGAGTAAGTTCGCTTTCCGAGCTGAGCGCGTGACTCGGCGACATCCATACCCGGTTGGGCGAGGTTGACAGCGTTTCGACTTGTAGCGCTTTGTCATCCAAGGCATTCGCAATCATCAGTGCAATATCGACTTCGCCATTAATCAGCAAGTGCTCCAGGAAGCGCGGAGAATCTTCCAGAATTTCAACTCTTACCTCCGGGTGAGAGCGTTGAAACCGGCCCACGAGATCAGCAAGGCAGTAGCCCGCCATCAAGCTTGTGACCCCGATAGTGATTGAGCCGGTCAGCTCCTGATCTTCGTCGTGGTTGATTGCTCCCGCTTGTGTCACCGCGGACATCACTTGCCTGGCCTTCGCCTCGAATCGGTATCCTGCCTGAGTCAGCTCCATGCCGCGGGGTTGCCTTTCGAATAAAGGCGCACCTAGTGTAGTTTCTAATTCTTGAATACTTTTGGTGAGCGCAGACTGCGCGATGTTGACCAGACGCGCCGCAGCAGCAATCGAGCCGGTATCGCAGACGGCTAAGAAGTACCGAAATTGCTTTAATGTGAAGTGTTTATTCACGCTGATCGATCATTTTCCTGATGCGTCGCAACAAGCTTTGTCTGCTATCTAAAAAACAGAACGCGACCTAGTGGAATATTGAACTTCTCGCATTCAGTGGTCAAGCGATATGGTTCACCGCATGGCACGCGGGTTTTCGCGCGCGAGCCAAGTCGTGCGTCAGTGAATAGCAGAAAGATAATTTCCCGATCCCTCACCCAGATCATCGGAGGCACATCATGAGCACTTTTCAGCGTACCGCAGCGGCATTAGTTTTGACCGCGTTTACAGGCGCAAGCATTGCGCAAACCCCATTACAAAAAATCGGCAAAGGCGAAGGGCGTGTTGATATCGTCGCTTGGGCTGGTTACATCGAGCGTGGCGAGACAGACAAAGCATTCGATTGGGTCACTGACTTTGAGAAAAAAACCGGTTGTAAAGTCAATGTCAAAACTGCAGGCACCTCAGATGAGATGGTCGCGTTGATGAATGAAGGCGGCTTTGATCTAGTGACCGCGAGTGGCGACGCGTCGCTCAGGTTAATACGTGGTAAGCGTGTGCAACCCATCAACGTCAGCTTGGTTCCTAGTTACAAGAACGTCGACCCAAGACTGCAAAAAGCACCTTGGCACTTCGATAACAACACCCACTATGGTGTGCCGTACCAGTGGGGTTGGAATGTGTTGATGTATAACACCAAGGTATTTGGCAGCAAGAAGCCAACCAGTTGGAACGTAGTGTTCGAGGAGCAGAATCTCCCCGATGGCAAGAGCAACAAGGGCCGGATTCAGGCATTCGACGGTCCGATCTACATCGCTGACGCTGCCTTGTACCTCAAAAAGAAAAATCCCTCGCTCGGCATCGTGGATCCCTATGAGCTGAACGAGACCCAGTACAAGGCTGCACTCGATTTGCTACGTGCCCAACGCAAGTTGGTCGGCAAGTACTGGCATGATGCTTTCGTCCAGATCGACGACTTCACTAACGAGGGCGTGGTCGCGTCCAGCTCGTGGCAGTTCCAGTCGAATATTCTGCGTTCGAAAAAAGCACCGATTGCTACTGTCGTACCGGTTGAGGGAGCTACCGGTTGGGCTGACAGCACCATGTTGCACGCTGAGTCCAAGCACCCGAATTGCGCCTACATGTGGCTTGAGCACTCGCTCAATCCCAAGCTACAGGGCGACCTCGCGGCTTGGTTCGGATCGGTTCCTGCAGTACCTGCAGCCTGTAAAGGTAACAAGCTGCTGACCGATGAGGGCTGCGCCAACCAAGGCTACAAAGACTTCGAGAAAATCTCTTTCTGGCGCACGCCGGTGACTCAATGCAAGAGTCAGAACAACCAGTGTGTCCCGTACCATAAGTGGGTTTCGGATTACATCGCCATTCTGGGCGGTAGATAAGCTAGCCTGACCGCCAGCGCGCTGGTATGACGCGCACTGGCGGTTTAATCCGGAGCACTTTCATGGCGCATGCTGTCAGCCTGAGTCAGGTGTCGTGTGTGTTCGTCTCTGCTGGCCGCGCCGTGCGTGCAGTGGATGATGTCACCCTCGATATCGCTGCTGGCGAGTTTTTCACGTTGCTCGGGCCATCTGGTTCTGGGAAGACGACCTGTTTACGCATGATCGGCGGTTTTACCCGGCCGACGGCGGGTAGCATCAGCATTTATGGCAACGCGGTCAGTGCGTTACCACCCTTTGCAAGACCAGTTACCACGGTATTTCAAGATTACGCTTTGTTTCCGCACATGACGGTGCTGGAAAACGTTGCCTATTCGCTGATGGTGCGCGGAGTGCCGAAAGTGGAGCGCGAGCGGCGTGCAAGCGAAATGCTTGAAGTGGTTCGCTTGCCCGACATGTCCAAACGCAAACCTGCGCAGTTATCGGGAGGTCAGCGGCAGCGCGTCGCGCTCGCGCGGGCGCTAGTGAGCGAGCCCAAGGTGCTGCTGCTGGATGAGCCTCTCGGCGCACTCGATTTGAAACTGCGTGAGCAGATGCAGGTGGAGCTGAAAGAACTGCAGCGACGGCTAGGTATCACCTTCGTGCTAGTGACGCATGACCAGCATGAGGCCTTTTCGATCAGCGATCGGATCGGTGTGTTTAATCAGGGAAGGTTGGAGCAGGTCGATACCCCGAGTGCACTCTATGAGCGACCTACTTCGCGCTTTGTCGCCGAATTTCTGGGTGCGGCAAATGTACTCGAGCATGAGGCGGCGCTGCACCTGACTAGTTACCCAACGGCTATGATCCGCCCGGAACGGATAACCATCGGTCCTTCGTCTTCGGCACGGATTTCAGGCCAGGTTGAGGCGGTACAGTACTTTGGCTCGTTCTGGCGAATCAAGGTGCGGTGTCCGTTGGCAGTAGTGCTGGTGGTAGATTTGCCAGTGAGTTCGGTACAACCCGTCATCGGTGACACCGTGCACCTTCATTGGGATGCCTCGGCTGTCCATCCATTGAGACCATCAGTTTCGGTATGAGCAGCGCTCGGGTCTCCACAATCAACGCTGGCGCGCAGATTGGCGCTGGGCTTGGCGATCGACTTTCCACGCATTTGCTGCGGCGACAATATCTGTTGCCCTTGCTGCTGCTGATTCCACCGCTACTTTGGTTCAGCGTGATCTATCTTGGATCGCTCTTCACGCTGCTAGCGCAGAGCTTTTTTCGATTGGATGATTTTTCTGGCACGATCGTATACGAGGTCGGACTACAGAATTTTGTTGCGCTGCTAGAACCTGCGAATCTTGATGTGATCCGTCGAAGCGTCGTCATGGCCACACTCGTCACGATCGCGAGCGTATCGGTTGGCTTCCCGCTGGCATACATGATGGCTCGTTATACGCGCGGTACAACCAAGGCGATTTTGTATGTCGCGGTCATGTTGCCACTGTGGTCCAGTTATTTGGTGCGGCTATACGCCTGGAAACTGCTGCTTGCGAAGGAGGGCGCCATTGCATGGCTAGTGACGCAACTTCATCTTTCCTGGCTGCTGGAGGCAATTCTGTCGGCACCCGTGGTAGGGGGTAACTCGCTGAGTTTCTCACCCCTCGGCACCTTCGTCGTCTTTGTCTACATGTGGTTACCGTTTGTCATACTGCCGATTCAGGCGTCAATCGAGCGCATACCACCGTCACTTATTGAGGCTTCAGCAGATCTTGGCGCGCATCCTCGTCGTACCTTTTGGACGGTGATTCTGCCACTGGCGATGCCCGGGATCGCGGCGGGATCGATTTTTTCTTTTTCTTTGACGCTCGGTGATTACATCATTCCTCAGGTGATCGGTAACTCAACGCTGTTCATCGGTCAGGTGGTCTATCGCCAGCAGGGAATCGCAGGTAATTTACCTTTTGCAGCGGCGTTCTCGATTGCACCGATCATTATTATTGCCATCTACCTCTGGTTGGCCAAGCGGAAGGGAGCCTTTGATGCGCTCTGATACGCCGTTAAGTACGCGCCCCTCCCTGGGTCTCTGGTTAGCCACGATCGGCGGTGTACTGTTTCTGCACGTGCCACTTGCGTTGATTGTTTTGTATGCCTTCAGTAGCGAAGACAAGAGCTATGTATTCCCGCCGCCGTCACTGACAACCCAATGGTTTTCCGTGGCGCTCGATCGGGTGGACGTGTGGAATGCGGTGACCTTGTCGGTACAGGTGGCGCTAAGTGCGACCATCCTTGCTTTGATACTCGGCACACTCGCGGCAGGTGCGCTAGCTCGGTCTAAATTTTTCGGCCGAGACGCAATTTCTTTGTTATTGATTTTGCCCATCGCATTGCCGGGTGTGGTGACGGGAATCGCACTGCGATCCGCCTATCACTCAGCAGATGTGCCATTCAGTTTCTGGACCATCGTAATTGGCCATGCAACATTCTGTATTGTCGTGGTCTATAACAATGCGGTGGCACGTCTGCGGCGTCTAAGCCCATCGCTGATCGAGGCCTCCATGGATCTGGGGGCCAACGCTTTCCAAACTTTTTTCTATGTCGTATTGCCTCAGCTGGGCTCTGCTTTGCTGGCCGGAGCATTACTCGCTTTCGCGTTAAGTTTCGACGAAGTGATTGTCACCACCTTCACGGCGGGACAGCAAACAACCTTGCCGATCTGGATGTTGCAAGAGCTGATACGGCCTCGGCAACGCCCGGTCACCAATGTTGTCGCGGTGTTCATTATTGCGATGACTTTCATACCCATTGTTGCTGCATATTGGTTAACACAGCGCGGCGATGACGATGTTAGACGATGATGACAAGAGGAGATAACACCATGGCAAATTCCGCAACGCATAATGTAACCCTCCCGACCGAGTTGATAATCAATAACCGTAACGAACGTGGTGAGGGTCCGGTCGAGCACGTGATCAACCCAGCCACGGGTCTCCCTCTGTGCGATGTGCCAGAGGCCTCGCCGGAGCAGGTGTCACGTGCGGTCGATGCCGCTGAACATGCATTTACCAGCTGGTCGCAGACCACGCCGGGTGAGCGCTCCGCGCTGTTATTGCAACTTGCATCTGCCATAGAAAATAACGCGGAGACCTTCGCGCGTCTCGAATCGCTGAATTGTGGCAAACCCTATGCACGTGCGCTCGGTGATGAGATACCTGCGATTGTGGACTGCTTCCGCTATTTTGCAGGCGCGGCGCGTTGTATGACCGGTACTGCTGCTGGTGAATATTTAAGTGGCCACACCAGTATGATCCGGCGCGATCCGGTAGGCGTCGTGGGTTCGATCGCGCCATGGAACTATCCGATGCTGATGGCAGCATGGAAGGTAGCGCCTGCGATTGCCGCAGGAAATACTGTGGTGCTCAAGCCCAGTGAGCAAACGCCACTCACCGCACTTTATTTCGCGCAACTGGCAGCAGAAATTTTGCCGCCGGGCGTGTTGAACGTGATTTGCGGTAGGGGTAGCAGTGTGGGACAAGTGCTGGTCGAGCACCCGAAGGTCCGGATGGTGTCCATCACAGGAGATGTGGCCACCGGGCGCAAGGTTCTGCAAGCAGCCTCCGGTAGTTTGAAACGTACGCATCTGGAGCTAGGCGGCAAGGCACCGGTGATTGTGCTGGACGACGCTGATCTTGCCTCAGTGGTCGAGGGTGTCCGTACTTTCGGCTATTACAACGCGGGTCAAGACTGTACTGCGGCATGCCGGATTTATGCTGGTCCAAAAATCTATGAAAACTTGGTGGCTGATCTCACCGCTGCGGTGGCAAGTATCAAGGTCGGACCACAGGATGAGGATGATGTCGAGATTGGTCCGTTGATCTCTGACCGTCAACGCAATCGAGTGGCGAGCTTTGTCGAGCGCGCGCAGATGGCCGGTCATATGCAAATTACGACTGGCGGCACGATTCGTGCCGGCGCGGGTTTCTTTTATGAGCCAACGGTGATCGCAGGTGCGCTACAAGATGACGAGATTGTTCGTCGCGAGGTATTCGGTCCGGCAGTCTCAATTACCCGCTTCACCGACGACGACCAAGCAGTTCAGTGGGCGAATGACTCCGAGTACGGTTTGGCATCGAGCGTCTGGACCAAAGACGTGTCACGTGCGATGAATATTGCGCGTCAATTGCAATATGGTTGTACCTGGATCAACACGCATTTCATGCTGGTGAATGAGATGCCGCACGGAGGCTTGAAAGCTTCTGGCTATGGCAAGGATATGTCGATGTACGCGCTGGAGGACTACACAGTAGCGCGCCACGTGATGGTGAAACTATGATTCGCGTGCGCGCAGGAATGAGCCAGCCCTCGGTCTTTTTGGCCAACAGGAGGTCGTGATCTGAAGACCGCCGAGCAATGGGCGGGCACTCTGTTGAGTGGTCGGCCATCAGCGAGCGCTCAAGTCGCTGATGGCCATGCTTTTTAGTCTGACTGATTAGCGAGGCCTGCAGATCGTCCTTGCGCGGTGGTGTACAGGATCGCAACAACTCTTGAAGTTGCCGAAGTCGGCCGCCATACCCTAGCGCATGCAATTCTCGCAGCAGCGGGCCATCTACAAGTCGATGGCCGCTGCGACTTTGAGGCTTTGGCTTCGCTGTAGGGGGCGGATCAGTAACGAGCGGCGACGGAGCGCACTCAGAAGTGCTTAAAATGCCTTCTATCGGTTCGCTGTAGGGTCGCTCTAGATTCGCTGGCTGCTCAGGTCCTGCGTCGTCCTGCGCAGAATCGGAGGGGTTTACTGGTAATACCAGTGCGAGATAGCTCATTTCGGACTCCTGACCGCAGAGACCGCCTTTTCGCCGGCGGGCTATAGTGAGAGTCGAAAAAGCCCTGCAAAAACAAGGAATTCTGGCTCCCCGACCTGGACTCGAACCAGGGACCTGCGGAATATGAGTTTGCCCGGGTACAAATTTCATGCGCTCAAGGGCGATCGCAAAGGCGAAGATGCAGTACCGGTATCTGGCAACTGGCGAATAACATTTGAGTTCGATGGTCAGGACGCTGTCAACGTCAATCTGGAGGATTATCACTGATGGGTGCTTCAATGAGGAATCCCAACCGTAGGCCGACTCATCCGGGGGCGGTGTTACGAGAAGATGTCATGCCCGAGCTGGGCATTACGCAAGAGGTGCTTGCTACCCACTTAGGTGTTAGCCGTTTGACGGTATCTGAACTTCTTCACGAAAAACGTGGATTGACCGCAGAAATGGCGGTAAGGATATCGAGAGTAGTAGGTGGTTCACCGGAAAGCTGGTTGCGAATGCAGGAGGCTTTGGATATCTGGCACGCTGAGATGAAGTTCAAAGAAAATCCATCGATTGCACCAACTGCTTTAGTTTGAATCATCAAGTGGCTCAGAAACGAAAAAGCCCGCAAACTTTCATTTGCGGGCTTTTGATTTCTGGCTCCCCGACCTGGACTCGAACCAGGGACCTGCGGATTAACAGCGTCGGCGGCTTAAAAATTAACTTTGCAATTCAATGGCTTGCCGGGTATTTTTCCGAGCGTGTAATAGAGATTCGCTTCTATTTGCAAAGACTTTTCAGCTGTTCCTGAAGCTCTGGTAGGTGCTTGTTAATGGTGTTCCAGAGAATTTCCAGATCGACCTTGAAGTAACCGTGGGCCAATGCATTTCGCATTTCTTAGGCGTCGATAAGTGGTAGAGAAGGATTTTGCTTCAAGAAATCCGGAAATCTACGATCTATGTTTTTGCTTGCTTCCTCGATCACTTAGAAATTTCTGATGACTGCGTCTTGAAGCATTTCGTTTTCCAGGAAAGCTACTTCATTCGTATCAGCGCAGTATCGCTGGATCCGCTCAATCGCTGCCAAGATGTGTTTAATGTAATCATCTAGCAGATGCGGATCTTTGCTCATATGCGCTTTGCTTCTGCCAGAACTCGGTGGCGGAAGCTTTCTGGCAGGGCGTTGGGCGTGAGGACGTCGACTTCTACGCCCAGCAAACATTTCAGTTCTCGCCGGATCGCCCCAATATCGAAGAGCGTTGTTTCTGCTGTAGGGTCGATCAGGATGTCCAGGTCGCTGTCTTCTCCATCTGTTCCTTGTGCCACTGAGCCAAAAATGCGGGGGTTGAGGGCGTTATGGCTCTCGACGATCTGGATGATCGCCTGACGGTGACTTTCGAGGGCGGTGGATGGACGCATCATCAAACTATGCTGAGAATGCGGCTTCAGGGCAAGCATGGAGGCTGGCTGTGCATGATCTTGCGTTCTAAAGCGAAAAAGCCCGCAAACTTTCGTTTGCGGGCTTTCGTATTCTTTGGCTCCCCGACCTGGACTCGAACCAGGGACCTGCGGATTAACAGTCCGTCGCTCTACCGACTGAGCTATCAGGGAATAGGGTCAAGATTATGCCCCGGTTCCTGCCGCTTGTCAAATTGTGCAACATTTAACAAGCTGATACCCGTTCAGATCAAAGTACCTTGGCGATCGCGTCCACGACTCGGTCGATGTTGCGGGAGTTCAGGGCTGCCACGCAAATTCTTCCGGTGTCCACTGCGTAGATGGAGAATTCGTTCTTCAGGCGCTCGACCTGCACCTTGGTGAGACCCGAGTATGAAAACATGCCACGCTGGCGAACGACAAAGTCAAAGTCATGACCAGGCGCCTTGGACTTGAGCTGATCAACCATGGCCTGACGCATCGCCTTGATGCGTACGCGCATGCCGGCCAATTCTTCTTCCCATAACTGACGCAATTCGGGAGTAGCAAGGGCAGTGGCGACGACCTGGCCGCCGTGCATCGGCGGGTTGGAGTAGTTGGTGCGGATCACGCGCTTGAGCTGAGACATCAGCCGAGCGGCTTCTTCGGCGCTGGCCGCGACGATGGACAGCGCACCCACGCGCTCGCCGTACAGCGAGAAAGACTTCGAGAAAGAATTCGACACGAACAGCGGGCCACCGGCAGCAGCGAACATACCCACCACCTTGCCGTCCTCGGCGATACCATCGCCAAAGCCCTGATAGGCCATGTCCAGGAAGGGCACCAGGTCGCGCTGAGTGATCACCTCGATTACTTGCTTCCACTGCTCATCGGTCAGGTCGGCGCCGGTGGGATTGTGGCAGCACGCGTGCAGCAGCACGATTGAACCCGCCGGCATCTTCTTCAGCGCGTCCAGCATGCCTGCAAAGTTCACACCTTTGCTCGCGGTGTCGTAATACGGATAGTTGTTAACCACAAAGCCGGCTGATTCGAACAGTGCGCGGTGGTTCTCCCAGCTTGGATCACTGATATAGACCTGCGCATCGGGCGAGAAGCGCTTGAGAAAATCTGCGCCCAGCTTCAGCGCGCCAGTGCCGCCGATAGCTTGTGCGGTAATAGCGCGCTTGGAGGTCACGACTTCGCTGCCCGCACCGAAGACCAGCTCTTGCACCGCCTTGTCATAGGCCGCCAGCCCTTCGATGGGCAGGTAGGTGCGCGGCGAGAGTTTTTCCATCAACAGCGCCTCTGCCTTCTGCACGCACTGGAGCAGGGGCACCTTGCCGTTGTCATCGTAGTAAACGCCGACGCCGAGGTTGGTCTTGTCGGGGTTCTGGTCAGCGTTGAAGGCTTCGGTAATGCCGAGGATGGGGTCACGGGGCGCCATCTCGATGGCGGAGAATAGGGCTGCGGATAAGGGTGCGTTCATCGTGCTACCATGAAAAGTTGCTAGAGGGCTTCGCCCGGGGCGAAAACCGCCCAAAAAACCAATAAATCAAGCGAATTTGCGAAACCCGGCATTTTACCAAAGGTCATATTCTGATGGCTGAATTATCCGAAGTTGGAAGCCCTCTGGACGAATCGAAATTCGTGACCTTCCCCGACTCGCCTTTCCGGCTGTACCAGCCATTCCTGCCTGCCGGCGACCAGCCTGATGCGATCGCCAAATTGGTTGAGGGAGTGGAAGACGGCCTGTCTTTCCAGACGCTGCTGGGCGTCACGGGTTCGGGAAAAACCTACACCATGGCCAACGTGATTGCCCGTCTCGGGCGTCCGGCGATTGTGTTTGCGCCCAACAAGACGCTAGCCGCACAGTTGTACTCGGAGTTTCGTGATTTTTTTCCGCAGAATGCGGTCGAGTATTTTGTCAGTTATTACGACTATTACCAGCCAGAAGCCTACGTACCACAGCGTGACTTGTTTATCGAGAAGGACTCGGCGATCAACGAACACATCGAACAGATGAGGCTCTCCTGCACCAAATCGCTCATGGAACGGCGTGATGTGGTGATCGTGGCAACCGTGTCGGCGATTTACGGTATCGGTAATCCGAATGAATACCATCAGATGGTGCTGACTCTGCGTACTAAAGACAAGCTGTCGCAGCGTGACATGATCGCCCGCCTGATTCAGATGCAGTACACCCGCAACGAGATGGATTTTGACCGCGGTACCTTCCGGGTGCGCGGCGATACCGTTGATATCTTCCCCGCCGAACATGCAGAGCTGGCGATACGAGTTGAATTGTTCGATGACGAGATCGACAGCATTCAATTATTCGATCCGCTGACGGGCAGGGTGCGGCAAAAGATTCCTCGTTTCACTGTGTATCCCGGTTCGCACTATGTGACACCGCGCTCCACGGTTCTGCGTGCCATCGAAAGCATCAAGGTCGAGTTACGCGAACGTCTGGAGTTTTTCCGGAAAGAGAACAAGCTGGTGGAAGAGCAGCGGCTGGAGCAGCGTACGCGGTTCGATCTGGAGATGATGCAAGAGATCGGCTTTACCAAAGGCATTGAGAACTACTCTCGCCACCTGTCTGGCGCCAAACCCGGCGAGCCGCCGCCGACGCTGGTCGATTATCTGCCTGAAGATGCGCTGATGTTCCTCGATGAGTCTCATGTGCTGATGGGGCAGCTGAATGGCATGTATAACGGTGACCGGGCGCGCAAGACCAATCTGGTGGATTACGGGTTTCGTTTGCCGTCGGCGCTGGACAATCGGCCGCTGAGATTCGATGAGTTCGAATCCAAGATGCGGCAAACCGTCTTTGTTTCCGCCACCCCTGCAGATTACGAGAACAAACGTTCTTCGCAAGTCGTCGAGCAAGTGGTGCGTCCTACGGGACTGGTCGACCCTCAAGTCATTGTGCGTCCAGCGAGCACTCAGGTCGATGACTTGATGAATGAAATCGCGGATCGTGTCGCCAAGAATGAACGTGTGCTGGTGACGACACTCACCAAGCGGATGGCGGAGCAGCTGACGGAATATCTGAGCGATAACGGCGTGGCAGTACGGTATCTACACAGTGATATCGATACCGTTGAGCGGGTAGAGATCATCCGCGATCTGCGACTGGGTACGTTTGATGTACTGGTCGGCATTAACCTGTTGCGCGAAGGTCTGGATATTCCAGAAGTGTCACTGGTGGCGATACTGGATGCTGATAAAGAAGGCTTCCTGCGCTCTGAGCGCAGCTTGATTCAGACGATTGGCCGGGCAGCGCGGAACATCAATGGCACAGCGATCCTGTATGCCGACAAGATGACCGACTCCATGAAGCGCGCCATTGGCGAGACTGAGCGCCGCCGGACGAAGCAGGTGGCGTTCAACGAGGAAAATAACATCACGCCGGTCGGCGTGAAGAAGCAGATTCGCGAGATGATCGATGGTGTGTACAAGATCGATGAGGCGCGTGAAGAACTGATGGCGGCGCAAGAGCAGGCCAAATATGAGGCGATGAGTGAGAAGCAGGTCGCCAAAGAAATCAAGCGCCTTGAAAAACTGATGTTCGAGCACTCGAAAAATCTAGAATTTGAAAAGGCTGCGCAAGTGCG
>JACCED011101082.1_pt1 | contig 14311 bp, 9 predicted proteins | sample 7455021 | NCBI WGS metagenome assembly JACCED01 (sample SAMN15323456, study PRJNA562643) | freshwater metagenome | isolation source: river surface water | place: USA:Blue River Watershed | collected 2017-08-19 | reverse complement strand
TGGTAACGGTATTGTTGCTATCGGCCCCGTCTGCGTTGAGGTTGCCTGCAGCATCAGAGAACACGCCGCTTGCAACGCGAACCACACCGTTGGTGGTGCTGTTGGCTGTTGGGGTAAACAAGGCCGTGTAGGTTGTGTCACTGCCGCTGAAATTGGAGAGTGTGCCGCCAGAAACTGTGACATCAGAGGCCGCAAAGTTGCTAGACGCTTCACTTAACGTAAATGTGATGGTGGCAGTTTGAGTGCCGCTTAGGCTTGTGGTGTTTGAAGCAACGGCAATGGTGGGTGCAACGGTATCTGAAGGCACCGTGTTAACCGTCATGGTAACGGTATTGTTGCTATCAGCCCCGTCTGCGTTGAGGTTGCCTGCTGCATCAGAGAACACGCCACTTGCAACGCGAACCACACCGTTGGTGGTGCTGTTGGCTGTTGGGGTAAACAAGGCGGTGTAGCTGGCGCCACTGCCACTGAAGTTAGAAAGCGTGCCGCCAGACACACTAACATCGCTGGCTGCAAAGTTGCTAGACGATTCACTTAAGGTGAATGTCAAGGTGGCCGTTTGTGTGCCGCTTAGGCTTGTGGTGTTGGAGCTGATGGCAATGGTGGGCGCCGTGGTATCTGCTTGCACGGTGTTCACGGCTATGGTCACGGTGTTGTTGCTATCGGACCCATCTGCATTGACGTTGCCAGCCGCATCAGAAAACACGCCGCTTGCAACCCGAACCACACCGCTGGTAGTGCTGTTTGCAGTGGGTGTAAACAAGGCCGTGTAAGTGGTGCCACTGCCGCTGAAATTGGAGAGTGTGCCGCCAGACACAGTGACATCGCTGGCTGCAAAATTAGTAGAAGATTCACTTAAGGTGAATGTGATGGTGGCCGTTTGTGAAGCGCTGAGGCTGCTTGCGCTGGCGCTGATTGCAATGGTAGGTGCAGCAGAGTCAACCAGCGACAAGGTGCCGTTGTCGACTTTGTAAATGACGCTGCCCGAAGAGAAGCTTAAGTACTCAACATCACTGGACACCGTGTCTGTGCCTTCAGAGCCAATGGTGTCTGCAACGGTATAGCCAGAGAAAGAATTGTTTTTGCCTTCGTAAAGGGCTGTGAGTCTAAAGTTGCTGTAAGCGCCTGTGTAAGTGACTGTGTCGGTGCCCTTGCCGCCATAAATCACATCGTTGCCCGCGGCGCCGGTAATGGTGTCGTTGCCATCGCCGCCAAATATTTCATCATCTGCAACGGTGCCTGTAATGGTGTCGTTGCCTGCGGTGCCTGTGATTGAGTTCATTGAATTTGCAAACTTGTAGGAATGGATTTATGTTTCGCAGCACTTTAGCAAAGATTCGCGGAAGTTGTCAGGCTGTCTTTGGCCTTAGCAACCGACGCGCCAATTTTTGATTGCTTTGTGAAAATGCTTGGCCTTTGTTCAGGCCCAATTGCGTAACATCTAAGAATTGCCCGGTCTGTGGGTCTAGGTTGTGTTGGTGCAATTGCCCTTCCACCTCAAAACCTAAATGCAGGGTACTTTTGAGTGAGTTAGGGTTGTCTTTGTAAACAAAAGAAACTAGTTTGTTGAATTTCATGAACTTGAAATAAAACTCATACAGCATCAGCATGGCGGCGGGCGTAAGTCCAAGCGGCGCGTTGGGGCGCATGCCCATCAGTATTTCTGCGCGTTGGTGCGTTAGAGACACATCACACAAACTGAGCAAACCCCAAGGCTGGCGCTGGGCATCGCGCACCACCCAATGCAGCGCCCCCGATTCAGACAAGATGGAGGCCATTTCTTCATCAAGTTTTGACTGCAGCAGCGCGTTGTCCTGGGGCAAGGGGTTGGCGTTTCTGTGAAAACTTCTTCTAAAGCCAGGCAACTCAAACAGTTGGCGAACAAACGCATGGTCGTTTGCATTGCGCCGGGTTAGCACACAAGACCCTGCAGAAATGTCGCTCCAAAAAATGGGGTTGTGCTGCCAGCGCAGCGTGGCATATGCAGAATCTGGCGCAATCAAACCCGACACATATTCAAATGCTTGATGGAATTTTTTTTCTCTGCGCAGAAGCAAAGAATGTTCTAAGATAGTTTCAATTTTCATTTGAACTCAATTTAACTCAGGCTGAGCAGCAGTTGCCAACATGTTTAAAAAATTTCTGATTGCATTTGTCTTGTTGTCTTCTGCTGTTTGCAACGCCGCCGACACTTACGACAGCGCTACCAGCAAGCTCCTAATTCCCCAAGTTGTTGTCAACGACACTTTGTACAAAAATGTACTGGTAACCTTGGGCAATGTCATCAGTGTGGGCACCTTGCCACAGCCCGATTCGTACGATACCTACAACGCCACCCTGAACCAACTCACCATTCCTGTTGTCAATGTGGGCGCCAGCACTTATTACAACGTGGTCATTAGCGTGGGCAAAGTCCTCAGCATTGGCAGCTCTTGCATTATCAGCAGTACATGCAAAAAAGTTGGAAAGCCCGAAGTGAAGGGCGTTCTTCCTGGCGACGGGCGCATCAGTGTCATGTTCAACTTCATGGGCGGCAAAATTACGGGCATGCTTTCTTCTAGCACCACGTATACCGCAGCCTCTGCCTATGAAGCTGTTTGCACTTCCACAGATGGTTTGCACGCTTCGAGTAGCAAGCTAAGCGCTGAGTACATTGCGCAGTTGTCCAACTATTCCAACCCATTGGTGGTGAGTGGCTTGCAAAATGGCAAGAGCTATGCGTGCACCGTTACAGCCTCGGCAGACGATGCTGTGGCCGCCACCTCCACAGCATCGGACAGCGTCATTCCCAACTACGGCTCGGCAAACGCAAGTGGCGTGCTTTCTGCCACAGCCAATACGGCCCACGAAGCTGCCTACCCAACTTACAGCGCTTATTGCAACTACGTCAATCAAACGGCCACGGGTTTGCAGACGCCTGCCACTGTTAGCTATTACAACACCCAAGGTACATTGACCTCGGGCACCAGCCAGTCCAGCATTTCATGCTCAGCGTCTACCAGAACCGTCACTGGCAATGCCATTCCCGACTATGTATCTTCCAAATTCTTTACCAACGGACTCACGGGATACAGTAGCTCGCCCTACAACTCGGGCAACCCCAACAGCATTGGCGAAAAATCAGTGAGCAAATCTGTGCCACTCACTGGCACCATCTCTACCCTTTATTCAAAAGGCAGCGCAGGCTTTGACACCTCGGCTTGCTACAGTTACACCAGCAGCAAAGAGCCAAGCGCCAATTCCAACAACAAGTGGACCAGCGGTACTGCGGTTTGGAGCAGTGGTGCAGTGCGTTGCTATTGGGTTGCGTTTTTCTCTTATCTGAACAACAGTGTCAAAGTAGAGCCAGGCACAGCCGAAACCTACACCGGCAGTTCGGTTACCTACAAAGTGGCTGCCAAAAATTTGTACCAAGATGTAGGGCTTGATCCAAGCAATGCGCACAATCAGCCCACGGGTCAGCCTGGCTCGGCCTCTTCTCAAAAGTATGGTTATTACCACCAGCATGGCATGCCTGAGGGGCAAATTGCACGTTTGGGCAAAGGCAACAATGCCATGACCTTAATTGGTTTTGCGGTAGACGGTTTTCCCATCTATGCGCGCTATGGTTATCAAGACCCCAACAACAAATCGTCGGGTTTGGCCATCATGAAGTCAAACTACCGAATTCGCACGGTTGCAGAGTTGCAAGCTGCTGGCTATTCTGACAGGCCTGCGGCCAGCATTGCCCCTTACGGTACGTTTGAGCAAGACTGGGTGTTTGATGCCACCAGTTCGCTTAGCAAAGGCGGTCACTTAGATGCATGCAACGGACGCTATGGCGTAACCCCAGAATCGCCTAACACTGCCGTGTATCACTACTTCATCACCGATTCATATCCATTCATACCGCGATGTGTTTTTGGGGCACCTGCTTCTTGGGCCAATGATGGCTCGGTCAATTAACTTGGATTGAAGTTGGCATTGATGAAGGTAATGGTGCGTAGCATTCAGCTGTGTTGGTTGCGGCAACTTTGCATGGGCCTGGCTTTGTTGGGCACGGCCATGTTGGCCCAAGCGCACTTGATATCGGCGGGTCATGCATCGATTACCCTCAACCCCGAAAGAAGTGTCATGTTGGTGGGGGTGCCTGTGTCTTTTTTCAAGGGCGTCGACCAAAACCAAGATGGGCTTTTGCAACCCGACGAGATCAGGGCCAATCGCCTCCAAATGATTGATCAATTGGCCAGGGCGTTTAAGTTAAGTGTTGGCCATACCGCAGTACAAGCCATTGACGATCAATTGATCACCTCCATCAAAGCCGACAACCAAGATGGCGCGCCACAAATTGAATGGCTAAGGCAGCTCAAGCTACAAGCTTCAGACTTGAACCTTGATGTTGAAGTTCAGATAGATGAAGCGCTTGTGAGTTCTGAGTATGTCTTCCAAGTTAAACGCATGGAAGAAGTGGAAGTTGCCGTGCTTAACAACGACCACCCCAAGCACCAATTCTTTAAAAACAGCTGGGCTACTTTGCAGGCCTTCTTTGTGGAGGGTTGGCTGCACATTGTTTTGGGCTATGACCACATTATTTTTATCTTGTCCTTGTTGGTGGCTGTCATTAGCCTGAAGCGATGGTTGTGGGTCTTGACTTCTTTCACCATTGCCCACGGTGCGACATACACATTGGCTGCATTGGGGTGGGTGCAAGTAAGGGCAGAGTTGATAGAGCCTGTTATAGCGCTCACCATTTTGATCACCACGGCTTCTAGTCTTTTAAAAATTAAATGGCCGCTTCGAACAGAAATACCTTTGGTCTTTGGTCTGGGTTTGTTTCATGGGTTGGGATTTGCCAGCGCTATGGCCAGCCAGCTCGGTACGGTCCGCTTTCCAGTTTCTACCGTGCTTGGTTTTAACTTGGGGGTAGAAGCCGGACAATTGGCCATTGCCTTCTGCGTGGGCTTGTTGTTCAAGTCTCTAATTCAAACTAGGGTGTGGACCGAACGTATCAAATTAGGTACGCTTTGGCTTTGTTTTACATTAGGCGGCTATTGGCTGTTTGAAAGAATTGCTTGAAATGAAACTACCGCAGTTAATTGCCCAACAGAAAAAAACACTTGTGGCCATGGTGGGTGTTTTGTGTGTGCTGTGGTTTGCACAATCTTATATTTCTGAGTGGGTGGGCAAGCCAAGTACTGGCAAAGAACTTAAGCAGCCAGAGGCTGGCAGTTTTCACAACACCACGTCGCCCCAGCCCAACTCTCAACCTGCTGCCGTAGATCCTTTTAAGGAGTTCTTGGCGCAAAAAGACTATCCCTCAAAGCCACCCTTGGCCGAAACACCGGTACCCACTGGGGGCAAGCCAGCCGATCCTTTCAAAGCGTATTTAGAAAATCAGAGGCAACAACTCGAAGCGGCCAAGGTGTCACCCTTTGGAAAGTGATGAAAGGCAAGGCAGGCGTGCGAAGCCGCCCTTGCAGTCATCATTTAACCGTGCCACCCATGTACAGGTTGTTGCTGAAGTTGGAGTTTTGTCTGAAGTAAGGAATGCTGTTGGTTTTGCCAATGTAGGCACCCTTCATAAGCACATTAAGGGTTGAGGTGTAGCTTAGCAATTCTGGCTTGTGGTTGGTCACCACGTGCGCATGGTAGTGATATCCAATGCTGTCGTGATTGTGGGCGCCAAATTCGTCCAGCGCGGTGGTGTAACCCAACATGCTGGTATCGCTGGTTCTGTATTTTCCAAAAAGGGCAATACCGTCGTAACCGAAGCCAATTAAGGGCGGGTGCGACTTGTTCAAATAATCGGCGTCGCTGTAGACCCCCAAGCTAAAGCCAGTTTGGTAGCCGTCGAAGTGACAGTGTGGCCCACCGCCGCCTTGGCCCACATGGCAACCACTGGCAGTCAATTCTCCAAACAAATGGGAAGGTACCAAGTTGTTGTTGTAAGCGGGAAACATCACCGAGCCATCAATCAAGAGTCCATTGTCGGCAGAGTCGGCATAGGTGTACACATCGGCCTTGAGCGAAGACGTTGTTCTGTCAGTCCATAAGTTTTTGGTAAACGTATTTTCTGTAACGCTGCTAACCACGCCATAGTCTTTCATTGGAATCATGGTGACGTAGTTTTCTAAGTTAGAAAACCGCGTCACTTTGGACGTGGCATAACCACCCGATCCATCGCCAGGTGGGTGAGGCACATCCTTCAAGCCATTGGGAGACGATTGGTTGCCGTAGTTCACGACCACCATGAACGGGTGGTATTTGCCCGAGGTATCTTTCTCGTTGGTAAAGTAAACATAGGGCACCATGTTTTGCCCGGGTGTGCCATCTGCAATAGAGTCGCTCACCAGCTTGTTGGTAAGGGCTGCATCTCGGAAGGCTGTGTAAAGGGCTGTGGTGTACCTTAATTTTTCGCCAGACGCTTCTACGGTGGTTTTGATAGAGGCCAGCATAGCGTCGGCAGCGGTTTTGGTGCTGGTATCGGCGCCTGCTGTTGTAACTTGATTGCGATAGGTTGAATTGACTTGTCGGTAAATACTGCCTGAGGTGCCCTCAGTGGCTGCAACAGAATTCTTTGACATGAAGGGCGCAGGGTCGTTGGTTACAAAGGCCACCTTTTGCGGATTCAAAAATTCAGGCACGCCCAAATCAAGCGGTGAACTGTACAAATAAATGGGTGTGGCAGAAGATGCCGAAGCCACCAATTTGTAGACCCCATTGCTTAAGTTAACGTAATAGTTGGCCGCAGAAAAAGCGGTGTCTTCTGTATAACTTACTGCATGCGTGGTGCCACCTTGGGCGCCAGAGGCAGTGGTGTACGAGTATTTGTAGCGTTTTTTGGCGCGCAACAATTTGGTGGCACTGTCGTATTCAAAGGTGACGTAACCATACAAGTTGGAAACTTTGCCAAAGTTATTTCTAAACTTGAGCTTGTTGCTGTCGGCTGCATCAAAATCAATGGAGTTGTTGGGGTGAAGGTGCGAGTCGAGTCGGAAGTAACCTGAGCTGTCAGACACAACTTGCATAATTTTTTGCAAGAAGGTGTTGTAGGTGGCGCTTGAATTGAGGTTGCTGGTTTCTACACCATAGCCTGTGGTGGCACTGTAAGTGGCGCCAATTTGCAGATAGTTGGCGGTGGTGCTTTGGGTGCCAGAGTCTGACAACAAATAGCGACTGCGGTTGGTAAAAGATGTGGCCGAGCTTAGGCTGGCGGGTGTATAGCTTGTTTGAATAGCGCTAGCATAGGTGGCTGGCCCGTAATAGATTGAATCGGTGGTTGAAGTTGTTGTGGAGGTGCAAGCTGCCAAGCTAGCGCAGGTGCTTCCCACACTTAGCACTTTGCCCACCGTAATCACCACGTTGTAATACGTGGTGTTGCCAGAAGTAACTTGGGGAATGGCCAGTTGATTGGTGCTGGCGGTGTAGGTGTCGTATGGCAAATAGCTTGAGCTTGCCGAGCCTACGCTGAGTACATTGCCCAACAAGACCAACACATTGTTGTAATAAGTTTCACCAACCTTGACCAGCGGAATGGTGAGCGTGCTTTTTTTAGGGTCGTAGGTGTCTGCAGCCTGCGCGTTCAAAAAGAGTACGCCGAAGATTGCCAACAAATATTTGATTTTGTTCATGCCTGTCCCATGTGCAGATTGCTTTGGCTTGGTCACGCCACCTTTGCTGCATTTTAAATATACAAAATGGTTTGGATAGTGTACTCACAAGCATTAAAAATCGTAAAGCGCCATGGGAATCTGAGCTGTCAGCCAGAGTACATCTTGCTGATATTGCACCTGAATAGGAAAAACGGCCGGTGAAACATAAAGTTGTACTCTGTGAAGCGGCGACTTACTGACAAGGCTTGCCCTTAAGACAATGGGCTCCATGTGCGCCTGCATGTTGCCAGGCAAATCTAAGAGCAAAAGGTTGCGCTGAAGAAGTAGCTTAAGTTCGGCAGACGCTGGAAAGTCTGAAAGTTTGATGGTGCGCTTGGTGCCAGATGAGGGCAGCACAAAACATTCGCCTTCAAATTTCTTGATGGCCTTGGTCAATTCTTTGTGAAACGCCTCTTCTGGAAGGGCTGCGTATTGTTGAAGAAAAGCAGCAAAGGGTATGGCAGGCGCTAACCATTGGTGCAGCAACTGCGAAGGATTGACCGTAAATTCAAGGCGCAGGTTTTGAGAATTGTCCTTGTGTATATGAAGTTGGTTGTAATGCGCCGCCCCAGCCCAAGAAAAATGGCTGGCCCATACAAGCACCAAGCCAAGCACTAATTTTCTGAGCATATTAAGTTAGGGGTTGAAAACAACGTACTCTAAACCAGTCTGCGCCAAGCCCATCAGTTCCAAATTGATCTGACTTTCCTGATCAATGTTCAATGCGGCATTCATCAAGTAGGGTCTGTCGTATTGAACAGACATTACCGCCAATTGTGTTTGGCTCATGCCTTTGAGCAAGTTGCTTACAACTTGAACTTCGGCTGTTGTGGGCGATTTTCCGTAAAGCCCTGTGTAGAGCAAATCAATGAAGGCGGCCTGAGATGGTGCAGCGCCCAATCGAATGGTAAGCCCTAGCTCCATCAAGCGTGAAAAGTCGTAGGCCAACTCGTCCACGTAGTAAAGCGCAATGCCTGCAATGGCTTTGTCTTTCAACATGCTGGCGCCAAAGGTGAGGGCCAATGTTTTGGCCACAACGCCAGCATTGCCTTCTATGTCTAGCGCCACCGATGTGTCTGCAAAATGAACTCTTTCGATGTTCATCAAGGTGTCGCTGCCCAATACAAAGGCTTTGTCTTCACACAACCAGTCGCCGGTCCATTCTGACTTGTACAGCTGGTAAGTCGACTTGCTTTCTTTGTAGCGCACTTCGTCAAAGCCCTCGCGGCCATCTACCAAGTCATTGCCAGGCCCAGGCGTGAACCGGTTGCTTTGGGCGTTGCCCTTTAATACATCGTCGCTGTTGGTGCCAATCACTTCTTCGATGTAAGTGCCTGAACTGATGATCAAGTTGTTTTGCGCGGGCACACCTTCAGACGTCATGCCCACAGAGCTGATGGCTGACGGTCTTAAATCGACCCTGGCGCCAAAAGACAAAGCGGACAAGTCGAGGGTGTCAAAGCCTTTGGTGTCGTCGATGGTAGAAATAGACAAGCCCGCGTTGTCTTGTAATTTGTAAAGACTAGCGGCTGCACTTTCTGCTTCTTGAAGGTAAAGCGTTTTAAGTGCTTGAATGTCTAACAAACCAAACCATGTTTGCCACAACCCACTGCTTGAGGCTTTATCGGTCATGACGGTGTAGGCGGGGTCTTGCCATTTGGGCAACAGCACGGGACGTACCGACGCATCGTCGTTTAGCAACGGGTGCGACAAGCCGAGCGCATGGCCTATTTCGTGCAACAAGACTTGATAGCCTTCTTGGCCGGGTGCAAGTTTCAACGTGGTTTCTATGTCCAACAAGACATCACCTGCCTTGTCGTCTGTGACAGCACCTGGAATGAAACTCAAGCCTCTGGTGCTGGCTTGTTGGGTAGAGCCAAAGCGAAGTTGACCAACGCCAGTACCTGACTCAGCAACTTCTACAAAACGAATGCCAATTTGTTCGCTCAGTTTTTGAAGGATGCCTCTAACAGCCGATTGATAGGTGGCTGATGCTGGCACAAAACCACTCAGCCCTTGCGATGCCGCGTAGGTCGGCTGTGACAGCATGAAGCTGAATGAGAGTGATTGATTAACGCCCAATGCGTTGGCTTTCCAACCGTGCGTTAGAGATTCAATGAGGGTTTGCTCACCAATCAAGTTGAACTCAATCAGGTCTTGAGGGCTGTATCGCTCGGGCGGTAAATCGGGTCGGTTGAACTCAAAAGTTTCAATGGACACAAAAGTGGCTTTGTAGCCATTGCGCTCAAGCACAACGGTGCTGCCGTCTGCATTGACCGTAATTTTGAAATCGCTTATTTTTTGTTGCCAAAAACTAACCAGGTCAATGCCGCCGCGGCCGTCTAGATAGACGTTGCCAGCTTGGTTGAAGTTGCCAATATTGAATCGGTTTTCGTACTGGTCACCAAGGGCAATGTCGCCACTGCGGCCACCGCCACCTAGGTCGACAGATCTGATGCCAACCAGGGTGTCTCGGGTGCCCCAGCCGTCTAGTGCAAAACCGAGTGCCAAGTCGACATAGACAGCGTTGGGAGAGTCCCAATAACCCACGTGGCCACCCCACCTGCCATCGTCTGATATTGTGGAGATGAGCTTGTCATTGCCTTTGCCTCCAATTAGCGCAGCGTTGTGGTTAACCTTTAATTCGTCGTCGCCGTCTAGGCCGTAGATGTTGGCCCATTCCGAGCCTTGAACGTGTTCGTATTTGTCGTTGCCGTTGGTCAGTCGAATATCAGCCATTGATGTACCCCACGGTCTTCTTCGCAAAATTCTTCAAATTGGGCATGACGTTGGTCAGTTGGCTTACCGGCAAACCTAACCACAACAGCATGTCGGCTGCCACCTGATCTGAGGACAGCTGCGGTACCCAATAGCCGCGCTTTTGATTGTGCGCATCGTCGGGCCCGCCCAAGATCAATCGGGGGAAGGCATTGCCATACAACTGGCCGCCTTGCACAGCATTGCCCATGACCAACCAGTGGCTGCCCCAGGCGTGATCCGATCCGTTGCCTGCAGCAGGGTCTAGCGTGCGGCCAAACTCGCTGGTGACCAAAACCGCAACCTGATCGCCCAGGCCAGCTGCATTGATGGCTTGGTCAAAGGCCACCAAGGCATTGGCCAATTGCGCCAATTGGCTGTCTTGGTTCATGCGGCCGCTTTGGTCGTTGCTGTTGCGCTGATTGGAGTGCGTGTCAAACTGTCCCCACTCAATGGCATAAATTTGACTGCTTGCACCTGCGGCTTTGTAAAACGGCATGACCCTGGCTGCAAATCGAAGTCGTCTGGCCAAATCGTTGTTTTCAAAATTACCCGATGGGTTGGTGGTGGTGTTTTCTGCTTTGACCAACTCGACAGAATCTAAAAAGTTGGCGCGGAAGGTTCTGGCGTATTCACTTTCAACATGCGTGGACGATTGCAATCTTGTTAAAGATTCCATGATCTGCGTCCATTCGTTGTTTTTATCTGCCAAGTTGGCATGCCCTAAGTTTCTGGAGAAATTAGATTCGGCATTCAAGATTCGGCTGCGTTGGCCCAACACCAAAGTGGAGGCGCCAGAGTCAATCGAGATGAGGGGCGCCTTGAGGGGGCGATTGCCGCTCATGGCTTCAATGGCCCGGCCGCCCCAACCGCTGGGATCTTGATCGCCCATCCAACCCAACACCAAGTGTGTTTGCTCTGGGTGTGAATACAAAAATGGCGGCAAGCTTGCTGTGCCGTTAAGCACTTCGCTGGCTGTTGTGGGCTTAATCAGGGGGCCCGCATTGGCAATGAAGCCCAACTTGCGCTGGTTGTACAAAGGCATCAAGGCAGACATGGCCCGATTCAAGCCCATGGTGTGGCCAAAATATTGACTGCTCAAATTGACCAAGTCGTCTTTTCTGAGGGCAATGCTGGGCCTAGACTTTTGGTAGTCGGCATAAGCTGCATCAATGGGCACCAGCATGTCGTTGCCGTCATTGCCGCCATTCAAATGAATGACCACCAAGGCTTTGTAGGCGGCCGAGCTTGCAGACGTGGAATCTAGACTGAGCATGCTCAAGCCAGCGCCCAGACCCACAGCCCCAGTGGCCGACAACATTTTCAAGAGTTCACGGCGATTGGTCATTTGATCACTCCAAATGTAGGCGTGGTGGACATTGTTTCTAACAGCATGGCAACTTTTCTGAGGTGTGGCTCGTTCAACAAGGCACTGCCAAGCAAATTCAACGCGCCTTCGCGCAAAGGTGCGGGCATGGCACCCTTGAAATAGCGCGTACTGATCAACTGCACCAGCTCCTCTGGCGAGCGCTCCGAGGCTTTGACAAAGACATCGATGTCACAACCCGCATTGGTGAAATTGGACGAGATCTCCATGTGCCAACTCAAGCCGCCTGCCCTGTCTCTAAAGGCGCGGGTGTTCAAGAGTTTTTGCTCTGGTGCAGGGGTTAGGCTTTCTGGTGCTTTGTGATCGGGTGGGTAGTAACCAAACACACTGGGCGCGTCAAAAACTCTTTGTTCACCATTGATAAAGGGGCTGTTGACGTTGTTGCGATCACGAACTGCAGCAGTGCAATTCATGCCCCTTAGCAAGTTGAGGTGGTGCAGCATGGGCTCTTTGATTTTGCCAACAATTGGTTTTTGATTCAAAGGAGAGTCGCCAGCACGTGCCTCGGGGTCTAACAATATGGCTTTGGCAACTTGCCCTAAATTGCCGCCACTGCTGACAAATACTTTTGACACACGCGTCATGTATTCTGGCGAAGGGTTGCTGGTGACCAAGCTTTGAATGAGCCTTCTGGCGACAAAGGGTGCAGTGTTGGGGTGATTGACCAAAATGGTGATGAGGCTGTCTAGGTCTTTCTCAATGCTTTGCCCTGCTGGAATGATTTTGCCCAACACTTTCTTTTGTTCTGTGTTGTGGGCGCCCGACCAATTTTTGGGACGCATGGGCACGCCAAAATTACCCCAGTTTTGTTGTGGCAGGTTGGCTTCCCAAGCTGTTTGCCAGCCACTCAAGGCTTTGGTGGCTTCAATCACATCTTGTTGTGTGTAGGTTTCTAGCGGCTTGCCTGTGGCATCTCTTTGAATGGTGCCATCTTGGTTGAGCAAAACCAAGCCCACCGTAAACAACTGCATCAACTCGCGTGCATAGTTTTCATTCGGGCGATTGGCTTCGTTTTGATCGTTGTTCAAAAAGGTGCCCATGATGGGGCTCAGAGACACACCCTTGATGAGGTCTGCAAAAGAGCCCAAGGCATTTTTTTGAAGCGTGTTCATGTATTCCACGCGGCCATAAGGATTGCCATTGGCCACGATGAAATTGAAAAGCGCCCAGGTCATTCTTTGCCGGAGTTGGTCTTCACCTCCCATGGCCAAGTCCATGAACCTGAGTTGAATCCAACCGTGTGCCAGGTCTCTGGCCGCTTGGTTTTCGTCTGCAAAATCAATGACGTAATTGGGGGCACGCAAAATGGAGGCAGGCAAGCTCAACTGGCGGTCGATCCAAGCAGTCTGTCCTAACCTTTGAACATCGGACACCGATGCAGAGTTGGGTCCCCAACTGGCTTGCTCTAAGAAGCGCGATGCTGCATAAAAATTAGCATTTTTGGGCACAGCATCAGAAACCAAGACTTGGCCTTCAGAGGCCACAAAACTGGGGGCCTGTGCCTGCTTCGTGGAGTCGCCGCAGGCTGTCAGCATCAAGGACACCAGAAGTGTCGAGGCTAGGAGCTTGTTCATGAATATTCCTAATAGAATTCAAAAAACATTATATTTATTGGAAATGACTCGCGGGTAATAACAACACTTGCTATGCTGTTAATGGCCGGCTACCCTACAAAACATAAGACGTCAGGACGACTCAGTTGAAAAACCCCAACCCCATTCTTGGCAAGCTCCACAACCAAACACGAGAGGTTTTGGTGGGCACGCCAGATGACGACATCATTTATCCGGGTGGCGGATGGGATGTGGTGGAAGGCGGTGCCGGTGTAGACACGGTGGTCATTATTGGCAGGTCAAGCCAATTTAAGTTGGTCCTAGAAAACGGTGTCACGTTCATTGACGCGCTGTCTGGCGCAAGTGCCATGACCGAGCGCGCGCAGTTGGTCAATGTAGAGTTTGTGCAGTTTCTGGACAAAACCATCAGCTTGGAAGTGAACGATGTTTATCACGGTCAACCCGGCACCGATTTCTTTGATGGCGGCTTGGGCAAAGACACCGTGGTCTACTCGGGTCCTTTAGAAAGATACACGGTTAACAAAAGTGGCAACCGCTTTATCGTCAGTGAGCCTACGGGCAGTGACGACACTGACTACCTCACCAGCATAGAGCGTTTGCAATTTAGCAACGCCAAGCTGGCTCTTGATGTGGCCAATGGACCTGTGGCCGATGGTGCAAGGCTGATCGGTGCATTGCTAGGCCCAGCTTACGTCAAAGACAAAGCTTTGGCAGGCATTGTGATTGGCTTAATGGACCAACAATACACCCCTGAATTTGTGGCCAGCTTAGGGCTTGCCACATCCATGTACCTTGCCATGGCGGGATCTAATAGCAATGTAGATTTTGTAAAACACGTGTTCAACAACGTGGTGGGACGCCAGCCTTTAGCGCAAGAACTGAACACCTATGTTGCCATGTTGGAGAATGGCTCGAGCACACAGGCTTCCTTGGCTGTGATGGCGGCAAGCACAGACCTGAAT
>JACCED011436455.1_pt1 | contig 14314 bp, 8 predicted proteins | sample 7455021 | NCBI WGS metagenome assembly JACCED01 (sample SAMN15323456, study PRJNA562643) | freshwater metagenome | isolation source: river surface water | place: USA:Blue River Watershed | collected 2017-08-19 | reverse complement strand
TTGAAGATGAAAATAGACGCAAACAAATAAATATCCGAGTATCCTCATGTTTAAAAGCAACTATAAATACGATAATAAAAGATTCTTTAAAATTTATTTTTAGTCAACCCATTTCAATTCTCCAACAATTCCCTTTTGATCATGATGAGGTTGCAAAAAAAGGAAGTGATATTGTGTCCAATCTTCTTTTTCCTGAATCGGATGAAGATAAACTAAGAAAAGCATTAATTAATGAACAATTAATAAGTAGTAATGATTTAAATAGAGGTTTATTGCAAGTTATTTTAAACCATAAAGATGAATTACAACTAAGGGGAAGAAGAATTCGGAAGGAAGGCCGATCTTTAAAACAAGATATAAATGCGTTATATCCTACCACAAATCAAAACATTTCTAAAATAATTGAAGTAGCAGAAGAGTTATTTAAAAAAGAAGCAGAATCAAACGAAACAGGTGCTTTTATTGATGGTATTAAACAATTTATACAAGGTTTAAATATGGTTTCACTTGAATACGAAACCGCTTTCGAGGAAACATTTAATATAATTAAGGTTGTTTACAAACAATTTGCTGAAAGTTTAGGATTAGAACTATTCTTATACCAATTTTTTGGAGCATTTTATACTGCGTTATGCCAACCAAAATCCGAATTATATAAGAGTATTGCTTCGAAAAATATTATTGATTTATTAATTGCATTGATACGATTATTTAAAAATAATTTGCCCACCACTGTTCACAAAATTCTTCAAATGGTTGATCCAAGAATTAAAGCAACGCAGTTCGGATCTACCTATGTTTATTGGTTAGGACCAAAATTGGTGTATCCTGTTATGGGAGATATTGAAATTGATATCATTCAACATGCATTAATTAAAGAATCTTCAAAAGATATTGTAAAATTAGGAAAATTTATTACCACAGCAAGTGTAGGTCAAGTATATAGATTAGACAAAATAAAAACAGATGAATTTATATCAAAAATTTTTATAGAATTCGATAATTTAATGAATATGGATATAAATTATGATTTTATGAATATTGAATTTAGAAAATATGTTTACAAAACAAAATTGAGTGAAATAAAATTTAAAACCATAGAATTATTAACAGTCGAATTGCCAAATGTATCAATGATGATATTTCCTATTTTTGAATGTTTAAAAGACGAAGCAGTGCGCAACACACTTTTACACGAAGAACGATCTCTTGACTTTTTTATTTTTTTAATTAAAATAATGAAAATACAAAATAAAGAAATTAACATGGATATTGGCTACCAAATTAAAAATGCAACAGATGTTGAGCCTCATTTTCCTTTTACGGGAAATTTCGTGGGTCGCCCACCAGAATCAGCCATAGATGCTATTGGGCAAATAATAAAAAAAGAAACAGAATTAAAAAAACAATCTCAACCTCACACTCAACCTGCCGCAGGAGGCGCTTATAAATGGAAGGAATTAATTGATGATTATCTAGATAAGGATTTTATCACAAAAAAAACCAATTTTGATATTAATTATTTTATGGGGTTTTTACAGTATTTGACTGTCATATGCAAACATTTATTAAATAAGACAATTCCATGCTTGGAAACAAAAAAACATGATTTACAATTGTTCCGGATTGAACTTAATAATATGAATAAAAAATTATCTAAATATCATAATAATTGGAACACATTTAAAAAAAACCTAACAGAAATAAATAGTCAAAATATAGAACCAAGAGTGGGAACTAAAGATAATATAATTTCCGAAATACCCGCTATTTATAATTTAATAAACAATTTAATATTGGAGCCATTTAAATTAGATAATTTAGCAATTAAATTTATAAAAATTCGAAACAGAATGATGATGTGCCTTGAAAAACAAGTTTTTCCTGGAAGTATCTCCCAAATCCTGCGAAATCGATTTTATAGTAAAATTCCAGATTTAACCACTGAGGTAAAAAAAACTATTCAAACAGAACCAATTTATAAATTAGATGAAAGATATCAATCAAAAATAAAATCAGATGAAATGACGAGTTATAATTATTTAATGATGGCATATAAATTACTTGATTGCAAAATTAATGACGTTTTAGATGAATTTGATTTGTGGCAAGAAATAGTTAATACTATGAAAGCATATAAATTATATACATATAATGCAAATTATAGTGAACCGGGAGTAAATTATCGAGTTATAACGGCTGACGTTCGAGAAACATTTAAACACATTGAAGGTTTTCAACCAAAAGAAGAATATGTAGATGAATTTGGTGAATCGGTTGAAGTTTCTCACATGGATGAAGAGTTCAAACAAAGCTTGATAAAAGATCAAAAATTATTTCAAAGACGTCATTATATTGCGGTTATACAGACATTTATGATTGGAGATGATATTGTAAACATTAAAAATATTCAAGAGCTCCCGGAAAAAGAGCTGGCTTGCCTGCAACAATCTTATAATTATTTTATAACCCAGTTTTTAAATGGCATAATTCAAACGGGACGTTTTCACGGAGATCCACATGGAGGAAATTTAAAATGGCATTACAATTCAGAGTATGAAAAAGGAACATTATCTGTTATCGATTGTGGTGATTTTCCTGAAGTTTCTTTTAAATATCGCACATTGGTAGTAGGGTTAATATGTTCTGGAGCACTCACCTATATATTGAATAATAAAAATAAAACAAACTTGTTAAATTACATCACTGATTTTCTTTTGAATTCGTATGGTTTTCAAAATTATCCAATAGATGAATTAGAACACTTATATAAATTAAATGTTGACAACACATATGAACCAAAAAAACCCGAAACTTTACAACAAGAAGTAAATCACAAATATTTTTTAACAAAAGCTTTATATCATTATTTTGAACTTGAAATTAAAAAAGCAATTCAAATAAAATTTGCCAATATTGGAAAACCAATGAGCATTTTAGAATGTTTGGCTAATTTTACGCAGGATGATAAATTCATTGATTTATTAATCGGAAGAATAGAAGTTAGTGCCAGTAAATGCGAATCCGTTTCATCTGAAATCAAAAAAGTTGTTTTGGCAATTTTGAAATTATTTAACACCGCAGAACTTATTGGTGGATTAGATATTTCTATGATTTTAATAACATTTGTAAAATTAAATATAGATTATTTGGGTAATGAAGCAAGAATAACCTATGATATCATGAATATGTTGAATGCGCCCATGAAAATGTTTAAAAAATTAAAAAATACAGTCGGGATAAATATGTCAACTATGCAAATTTGTCAACATGTAATAAAAACCTATATGTTTATTCCAGAACAAGCATATTATATGAGTTCAATGCTTTTTTCTAAGGGGTTTTCCGCTTTGAACGATAACTACTTGAAATTGGAAGATTTATCCTTAAAACAAAAGTTAATTATTGGTGTTATTGCAGGATTGATAGTTACTGTTGCGGGAGCATTTTTATATAATAAGCAAAAAGCCCGAACGCAAGAACGTGTTAATGAATCAACACAACAATTGTTAGATATTATGCGTAAATCCACATTAGAATTATTTAGTTCTACTTTAATAAATTCACTAATTTATGTCATATTTGACGGGTTCATTGATGAAGAACTTAAAGAAATATTTACTTATATAAAGAATTTTTTAACGGGTGATAAACAAATATCTGAAGCTTCATCAAAAGAATCTTATTTTGTTTGGAATTCGACATTATATCCGGAGGGGTTAAATACATTTATTGAACAACTTGGCCTTGTGTTTAGTATCATTCCTGGGATAATATCACCAGTAGTTAGTTTTACTAATTGGGTAAATAAAACCACCATTTACTTAGCAGATTTAGGATATAGAAAATTATATTTAGATTACCAAAAGATAAATAGTATATCAAATTATAACGATAATACAAAATCGATAACGGATCCGTCTTCGACAAACATAGTAAAATTTAAGAAAATATTATCACAAAAAACTATTCCAGCTGATAAATATTTATTAACATCGGACAGTATTCTCTATTTAAGATTATTAATTATGCAATCGCTGGATTATGATTATTGTTTAAAAATGTTAAGAAAATACAAATCGAATTTAATGGAAGAAACTTTAACTATGGTTGATGAGGAAGATATTAAAAATTTAAAACCAAGATTATTTCCAATTCAAATCGACGAAGAAAACCGGAAAAAATGTAATGAATCAGGACGAAATTCGAGATTGAGCGGTGATGATATTTACTGTATAAAAAGCTTTTTAAACTATGAAACAATTGGTAAAGAGATTTTAGGTTTAGATTATGACTATGCCACTGCCAAAAAAATTGGATTAACCACAAAAATTAAAGATGTTGGATATAATTGGATTGAAATTGCAAATTTAGACCTAGAAAATTCAGAATCCTTAAGATCAAGAGATTTTAATAGAATATTTAAAAAAAAAAATAAAGACACCAACGTTAAGGAGGATGATAATTTTAAAGGAGGGGCACGATTAACCACTGAAGATATACCAACGCTAAAATTCATGATTGAAATTATTAAAAGGGCGAGCTTACAATTGACAATTAATAAACAATTATTTGATTCATTCGATACAATTAAATCTATTTTTAAACAAAAAAAAGAAATGCAAGAAAGTATTATTATCAAGACCGTTATGTTATATCAATTTATGAAATTAAAGAAAACAATTTATCCGGATATTCTTTATAATTGTTTAGTTGAGTTGTCTAGATTAGCTTCACAAAATACAATAAAAAATAAAGATCACCCAATATATACTAATTATGCTATAACCGACGACGACAACGAGTTTAAGCCCAAAGTGCTACCTGACGATTACAATATTAGCTCATCCCTATTTTCAGATATCAAAATTTCTGATTTATTTGAAATCAGTTTTGATTATTGGCAATTTGATTTTCTTGAAATCATTAAAGATTATGATAAACCCAATTATAAAATAATAGAATCTGTATGTTCCTTTTTAGAACAAATCTCTCATAAGATTGTTAAAGAAGTTATTAAAGGTGATTTATGTAAATTACGAGAAAAATTAAATAAAAATTCAAAAGTATGTATTATGAATAATAAGGAAAGTTTACCAGAACCAGAGAAAATTACGAATGGAGTTATATCAATAAAAAAACTTTATGATGATTATACTCGAATGGATAATTTTATATTTACTATACTAACTCAATGGGATGAGTTTTCTTTTTTTCTGGCATATATCATTCAAAGCAATTGGCCTTTAGAAGTAGAAAATTGTTCTATCAAAATTCCTGAAATAAATCAGTCATTTCAATATGAAACTATTTTAAATCAGTGGGATCTGAAAAAAATTAGAACAGATATGACCTATTATCAAAAAAAATTTAATGAAACTAGACGATCGGAATATTTAACGAATTACAAGACGCATTTAATAAGATTTGTAATATATACAAATATCAATTATGTATCAGGAAGAAAAGATTGGTCTGAATTAACACAGGCTGAAACCGCAGAGGTTAAAAAATTGAGACAACCAGAATTAGTCGAAGCATTGAAAAAAACTTTACTGGAATTATATGATCCAAATAAACGAGAAGATGCAAAAAAAAAATTAGGCAAGGCGATAAGTGAATGGGCTGAAAGTTTTTCTATTCATAATCATGGACCAACTATTTCAGGAAATCCACCTGATCCTACAAATAGGGATGATATAATTATTGAAATAAGGGATGTTGTATCACATGAGGAAGAAGTGATTGAAGGCAAAAGGAGAAGATACAAACAAACATGGACATCCCAAAACTTACCATTTGAATTTAAACATCTTCCAAGAAGGGATCAAAACGGTAATTTACTAGACCCAGAAACCAAAATTAGTAAAATTATGACTGCAAATGGACGACCATTAACGGATGAAGAATTAAAAAAAGTTGATTTTACAAACTTTTTATATAAAAATAAATTATCAGGTGAATCAGCTGATCCAAAGGATCAACAAGTCGAAACAAATTCGGAAAAAAGATATACATTGACGCAATTAGCCAAATTGGCTAACATCACAGATTTGCCTTATGCATTTGAAGTATATATTAACCAAAAAGTAGAACCACCATATGTTAAACCTGCACCTGCCGCCAGTGGATGGTTTGGTCTTTGGGGTGGTCGACGCAGTTCCTCCAATCGTCAAAATCAACACGGAAAACGATCAAAAAGACTGACGACGAATGTAAATAAATAGATATACATTAAAAATAAATAAATTTTTCATTTTATTTTTAATATATACACAAATGATACTCCTCTGACCAGTATTCAATACACCAGCTCAATTTAAAAAAAGTGCTTATTTGAAGCAAAAGCGGAACATTTGTTTCTGAATAATTAGCGGTTTCTGTATTAATCCAAGGGCAACAATCGTCGCAAATCATGTCCGGATAAAATTGTGCTATGAGATACATCCCTTCTGGAACTCCGTAATTAAAAGAAAATTCCAAGCCTTTTTTTATAAACGTTTTTAAAAAGGATTCAAATGAAAAATGAGAACAATTAAAACATTTGTTGAATCGCAATAAAACATGACAAATCTCATAAACAAAATAGTGCCGTTTTGCACATTTTCCTGGAATTAATTTTATCAACGCGAGTTTCTTGCGCAACAGCTTAATTAAATTCGTTCTAATCTTTGAAACCCAGTCATCCACCCGACCACCTTCCTCCAATTTCTGCCACATGTGCTTTTGACAATAAAGAGTATTGATGTAGGCCTCCAATTCAATGGTATTTATGGGTTTACCGTTATGCATCAAGCTTACCAATCCAGGTTTTTTCGTAGGTGGGTCTGCCGTATCCAACCATTTGTAAAAAGCCCGCACCATTTCCAAGCCTTTCTCGTTGAATACCACAAATTCACGAATCAGCTTGGGTTTTAAATTCGCAGCATAAAATAACCCAAACGCAATTGGCCAGGGCAGGTTTTGACGACAATAGTGTTCGCGCATGTGGGCTCGATACGCTCGCTCCAGCTTTGGGCTGTTTTTAATTTCAGCAAGGTATTTCGTTTCATATTTCATCATGTAGTTTTCATACTCCGACTTGAAAACGGAAAACGTGGTTATTTTATCATGCACCAGAGAACAAAAGTCGTCGAAATAGCATGCCGTATCAACATCCGCTTGAACTGCATTTTTATAGCGCTGGAACGCGATTTGATCGTCGCTATTTTGAAACAAGGGAGACGTCATCATCATAAATTGTTAAAATCACTTTTTTTTATATCAAAATTGATTTTAAGCTTTTTTCGGAGCCGGACGACATGCGCTCGGTTTCATTCCCAAATACTTTTTGCTGGAAACATTACGGGGGTTGGCCATGCATTGACGGATGTAGCCGTTGCAACTGTTATTTTGAAAATCGGCCGGGTTTGGAAGCGGAACCGCTGCTTCCTTTGGCTCTTCAAACAAACCGCCGCATATTTGCTCTTGTTGTTCAGTTGGAAATTCGGAGTAGCAACGGTTCAAAACGTCATCGCATGACATGGGTTGAGGGTCGGACGAAGGAGCCGCAGGTGGCGCGGGAGGTGCAGGGGCGGCTGGCGCTTTCGCTTCTTCCGGAAGATGTTCCAATAAATCGTTCATTTGCGACATCATGTCAAAGTGTTCCACACTCAAATTCACAAACGCTTCCTTCATTTGCATGTTATTTAAAACAGACAACGTTATCAAAAACCCAACACTGACAATTAATGCAACCTGAAAGCTGTTGGGCACATTTCTGCTGGCAACAAAGGCAATCAAAAAAATAAAGAGCAACTTGCCTACCGCCGTATCAAAGAAACCAATTACGGAGTTCGGCAATGCGGGCGCTAACCATCCAGCATACACCGCTAAAAATACACCCAAACCGGCAACAAATATTTTGTTTTCAAATAAAGGCTTCAAAATGGAATCCATTTTAACATTTAAAGATTGAATCGTGTCTGCCATAATCGTATATATTTCATACGAATATTTTTTTATAACGTATTAAAAGTAATTAAAAAAATATTCTTACAACCATATAAATTAAGATGGGTAAAATAACACTTATAATATAATAAAAAAGCAGTTGTCTTTCCTTTGTAAAATTATTTTTCATATTGGTAATAAAAATGGTAATTAAAAGAACGAAATAGAATACACCGCAAATAATTAATGGATTATTCAATCGTTCCATTATATTGCTTATCAACATTTATTTTCTCATAATAATATTATCATTTATTTTTTCTCAAACTTGTATATATGTCAATTATACCTTTAACTACCGAAGAGTTTTCAGACCAAATTACGGCCTATTACCAAAAATACAACGAAGTAATCAAAAAACGAATAGAAGGAAAGGTTGAACAAACCATAAAAATAATCACACGGGATCCTACCCATAAAACACTTCTTGGGAAACTCGAATTTTCAGAAGACAATACCGAAAAAACGCTTTCATTTGTTTTAACTTCCGAAAACAGACAATATACCGAAACAATATTTTTACCCATTTCCATTTCCCTACAGGAATCCCAAAAAATAATACAAATGGAAATTGAAAAAATTAACACCGATATTCTTCAATTACTTGAGTATGGAGAGACAAAGGAAATAAATTTGGAATATCTGAAAAATTTAAAATCACTTGCAGAATTGTTAAAACAAATAAAAAATAAGCAAACCCAACGCTTACTCTTAGAAAAAAATACCTTATTACAAGAAGAAATCGAACTCATAAAAAGAGACGGACAGCTTCTATCCGAATTAAAACAGCACCCCAATCAGCAGCAGCTAAAGAATCAATATTTTGCCAATCATTTTAAACTGGATCACACTGTTAAAAAAGGAGAAAAACAGCTGGTAGTTGCGGGTTCAACCGTGCGATTGGTCAAAGACGGAACGGAACAAGAAATCTCAACAATTATATCAAGGAATGAAATGGTTTTAAAAACCGGAGAGCAAATTACGCTGAATGACATTCAGGTTGAACCCGGATTACGATTCAAAATAAAACAATTAAAACAAGAGGAAGATATTGTTTCCGAAGCAATTATAAAACAGGCGCTACAATCCGACCCGGAGTTATTGGCCATTTTTAGAACTTTAATGGCTCTTCCCGAAACCGACATGAATCGACCGTGTTTATCCTATACATTAATGCAAAAAGCGGATGGGGTAGTCCCCAAGGTCGATCAAATAAAATATATTGAACCCCCGTTTGTAAAACTAATTCCAATGCAATACGATCCCGCCAATAAAATTCTGTTGGGATCATCATCTACCTCCGAATGTTCGAATGAGCTCTTGTTTGGCAAAATCGAGGATGTGGTTGTGGATGATTTTACATTCCGGTCCATTGCGCACTACCAAGCCGCCTCCCAATTTTATAATCGCCGGGACATGGATGAAAACATGCGACAACAAAACAACCAGTTATTTATTCGTTTTTCCAAAGAATACACCGGTTCAGACAGCTTATACGATTTGCCAGTTTCACAATTGTCTGATTTATCTCTTTTCACATCCCTAAAGAAATCCGTGGTTTGGAATGTTGATTTTGACGATAAAACACCCAGTCCCGCATCACTGTCGCTCAGAAAAGCAATATACGCTAAGCAAAATCAAAGCTCCGCGTTTAAAACTTGCTTATTACAAACAGGGAATGCGGCGTTATACCGGAAAAAGGCACGAAACACCTACAAATTATGCCCGGAATTAATGGAGGTGCGTGAATATGTATTGAACAACGAAATTCCACCTTACGAATTATTTAACTATGATCCCACCATTAAACGGGAATTCAATGCCGCTTTGTTGACGGATGCAGAACAAATGGCTCGAAAACAAGCGTTTGAAGAAAATATTCAAGACGATTTACTGCAAGCTCGAGCGGAGGAACAAAAACTCGAAATTCAGCAACTGAAAAAACAAATTGAAGAACAAGAAAAACAACGAATTGCTTCATATAAACGAGCCATTTACTCCCATAAATACGTTAGTTCACCAATTGAACCTCGTGCAACCAACAGCTTGTTCACCGCAATAATACAGAATATAATGGATCAAGAAAGATCCAACGTTGCCCGTGGGGGGATATTGCCGCAAGATTTGGCAACCAGCATCTCGCGCTTGCACGCCTTCCAATATCCGAATGACTACCAAACCATTAATTCGCTTGAAAACATGACCAATACCAATACCCATTTGCAGCTAAAATTACTGGCACGGTATTTTTGCGCGCGGATTGAAGTCGTTTCATCCACAGGAACAGACACGTATTCGTATGAGGATGAAACCGAACAAGACGAGTGTCCCAATGTGAAGGCACTGTTTTCACTGGGACGGTTGGACGGGTTTGAACAACCCCTATTTGCATCGCTTCTACCGGATCTTTCTCAAAGGGATGAATGCATTGAATATTTATGGGACACTAAATCCAACATGCTATTACGAGAATTGCCCAACGATGAACAAGAATATATTGGGCTCTGGGATCCAAATGAAATATCAATCAATAAAACGCAAGACATGCCTGAAATGGATCCAAATACCGAATTAACCGTTGAAATACTGCCACTTTGCAAAATAAATGATCGCATTTATTATAAATCAACGCAAGTCATTTTTAAGTAGCGCGGCGGGGATTAAAAAAATACTTGATTAAGGGCAAGGGTTGTCATTTTTTTATTCGCATTTGTAAAATAGGATGGCCAATTAAAATCCGATGATTCGTTAAAAATATCGCCGCATTTGTCAAATGGATTAATAGTCCTATTCCTTAATTTGCGGCTAATTTGGGATAGACTTTGCGGAGTTCTTCCATTTCTAGCTACATATGGTTTAAAATCAGAAAAGTCTTCCTTTGATTTTTTATTATAGGCGGCTATCCTTCCCGTTTTTTCTTTTTTGGCGGTTATTTCGGATAGTATAAGAACTAAAATGAAACTTAATAAATAAAAAAAATATATCATTATATATGAATATTGAGATAGATTATTGCGGAACTGGACAACAACAAAGTCCAATTGAAATCAAATCAAATTCAACGGCAATTTGTCGGAATAAATGCAATCTTTTGTTTTATTATCGGGGAAGCCGTTGCAGCATTTTTAGAAACAACCGGTCCCTGTATTTGCAATACGATAACGGCAGCTACGTGTCCTACAACGGCAAGCGGTTTGAATTAGAACGCATCAGCTTTTCAAATCCGGGATCACACATTATTGATGGAAAAAGCGGAAATATTGAGTGCTTTCTGTTTCATCGGGCACCTGATACCGGCAATTTATTAATCGTGTCCGTTCTTTTGGAAATTAATGAAGCCAGCAGCCCCAGTAAGGGCTTCTTCGACAATTGGACGCACTTTATTCCCAATACCGACAGCGGCGAATCGATCAACAACATGTCAAGCGAATGGAACATTTTTAACGCGCTTCCCGCTTCCAAGGGCTTCTACGTGTATAACGGAAGCATTATTCAACCGCCATGCACGGAGGGCGCCACTTGGATCGTAATGGCTACTATGACCAATATAAGTCAAAGCAGCTATGCAAAAATTATTTCGGTTATTGGAAACAATTCAAGAAAAGCGCAGCCCATTAATAAAAGAACCGTTCAATTTAATCCAAATACGCAGGATAAAAATAATAAAAATCAAAGCAGCGCAATTCTTTGCCTTACGGATAAGGAAATTCAAGAACGATGCGCCAAAATATATAAACCCGGGGGTGAGAAACCCTCCATATTTGGAGATTGCCGATTATTGGTGGCAATTATTATTATTTTGGTTTTTATATTTATATTAACAGCCGTTTACTTATACAAAATGGGTGTATTTGATAAATTGGCAAATAAAATTAAAACTTCATCCGTGGAATTAAAAGGAATTGGTCAAAATTAAAATTCTAAAAAAAAGCTTGTTATATATAATATAATGAATAGTATTAATAATTATTTAGAACAAAATTTAAGTTGTGAAGGTGTTGTTGAAAATCTTGGAAACGGAGAATACTTAATTAAAGGCAAAATTGCAAATGGATCTAAAGATGCATTAATCACATATTGGGCCGCTAATCCTGCAGGCTTCATAACCAGCTACGCTGGCAGCGGCTTGCCGTTTGCTAATCCGGTTATGGCCTATGAGAATACACCCAATAAGGGGGCTGTTCGCGCATCGGGTGGCATGTTTCAATTTAAAATCAATTATCCAAACGCTTACTACGTTGGGTTGGGAACGGTTTATGTCGCTCCGCATGTTAACATTAAAATATGCGGGGATGAAAATGTGCATCAAATACAATTGGGGGACGGAATTCCGTTTCGAACCTTGACGTATGCGCCACCACCGGCCACGTGGCCAAGATACGGTCCCAGTTTTTACAGCGGCCGTGAGTTGTTGCCCGTTCGCACGCAGGAACAAATATTGCGCCAGAGTGGATACCCTTCAGAAAATAAATACCCGACAAATTTCTGGGGTTTGAAACCACCCCAATAAAAATATATCTTTTATAAATATATGGCAACAAATAAAAGATATAATTTAGGTTATATTTTAGATGCTGAGGGGACCCGGATGGAAACACGCAGCGATAATATAAATCATTTAGTGCAATATTTACTTCAAACCAATTTTTATGTTAATATCGATGTTGTTTACGTGTCAATTAATTTTTCTACCGAAACAAATCAACAAATTAACGCCAAATTATCCAATGATACTGTTACCATATGGATCACCGCGGTGGAAGACACGAAAGTTTTGCGTTTGTGGAATTCATTTTTTAAATACATGCCCACATTAAATGACACTTCCCCGTATTATCCTGAAAATCAAAACAAATTTTTAATTTCGGTCGTGGATGAACTTCAACCATTAAAGGATTATTTTAACATCCTGCACATAAACAATATACGCGACATAATTATTAATCAATACGCAAATATTATTTACGATAAAATTTCAAGGTTCCAGGGCATCTCGTATAAAACCGTTTATATATTTTATGATAATGAACATGTAGACCATCACACTTTGTTTTTATCACTTATAACCGCGCTGGATACCCAAAATTATAAAACGTTCATTTCATGTAATGTCGATAATTATATTGAATTTTCCCAAATTATTTCTAAAATTCAGAATGACACGTTGTCCAATTCAATCACTTCAGACAACACCCTATTCGTTTACTTTATGAATTCTTTGGACGTTTATTTTCAAGTGTATGCTATTGTTGAAGACCCCATATCAATTGCGGGAATTGAAGTTTCAAGCGATGTGCGACACTTTCCTTATTATCAATCCTATACAACAACCAATTTTATTGAAATATCCAGATTAATGCAGCAATATTTGGTTCCCAAATTTATTGATAATCCCAATCCCGTCAATATTTCAACATTTTTTAAAAATTACCTTCGATGTTTTATTATTGGTCCCGCTCTAACAAAGTATCAGGGCAATAAATTTAATTACTTAAATTATACATTTTATGTAAAATCTCCGATCGACGCTCAATTTCTTGGGGATCATCGAATCACCATTTATAGCATATTAGTCGAAAAAGCAATTAAAATAGCTGCTAATTTGTTATATCGAAATATAACAAATTTGGATTTGTTGTTTAATGGAAGTCTGTATTTAGATGGCAAGAGCTTTGGAATTATAAACGAAGAACTTACAAACAATAATTTAGATTACAGCTATTTCAATCGGTTGATTTATTTAACCTACAATTTAAAAGACATTTACTACATTTCAGAAGTTTCAGTTTCAAAATTTAGCGAAGAAGCAGTTGATCCCTTAAAAACAGCAATTACCCCTTTTTATCCAAAATCACTATTAACAACCAATACTTTGCCTGAAAAAAATTTATTGAGCTCTTACACAAATTTAATCACCAATATAACGAATCCAACATTAGAACCGACTGTTAATTACAATACATTAAGCAATTCGACTCTTACCAGTGTCGGATATGATATGGATTGTTCTACATTGAATAAATTTAAAACAAACCAAAGTTATAAAACCGATTTTGTTTTTTCAATTTATAGTATTCAGTCTATTTAAACATTGTTTGATCAAACGTAAATAATAATTTCATATATTTTATTTTAGTATTATATATGGAAGAATTAACAATCACCCACAACCATGCATCAACCCGAGACATTCAGTGCATCCCCATCGGGGTCATCTACCTTACCAATCCCGAATATTCCAATATAACCAATTTCAATTTCAACCAGTATTACGTGCGCATCATCGACATTGTGTTGGAACAATTGTCCATCTCCAGTTTTT
>JACCED011676830.1_pt1 | contig 14315 bp, 15 predicted proteins | sample 7455021 | NCBI WGS metagenome assembly JACCED01 (sample SAMN15323456, study PRJNA562643) | freshwater metagenome | isolation source: river surface water | place: USA:Blue River Watershed | collected 2017-08-19 | reverse complement strand
TTACTCTTTTCATTTTTACAAAGGCTCTGATGTCCGCTTTGTAAATATTTAATGAGTTCTTTGTCACGGCTCGCTAAATTTTTAAATATCTGATGGGTTTCAGATTCGGTTACTCTCGGATCCGTAACACCCCACTGCAATAAGACCGGACAATTAATAGCAGCAGCGTCCTTTTGTGGTTGGTAATTAAAAGCCCAAGCACCCAGTTCTACACCACCCCAAAAAGTAAGCAAAGTACTTAATGGCTCGGCGGGAAGCTGCATGGTGCGCATGCGCCCTGCAACTGCATCCTGTAGGGTTGCAAAAGGCATTTCTAAAATTACTTTGGAAGGTTTAAGGCCGTATTCAGATACTGCTTTTGTAATGGTTGCAGCACCCATAGAAATGCCATAGAGGACAATGTTTTTTTCCTTTGTGGCAAGCACATAATCATACACTGCTTTTACATCGCGCGCTTCATACATGCCAATTGAGGTTGTAGATCCTTCACTGTTTCCGTGCGCTCTAAAATCTGTTACAATAATATGATAGCCCATTTCATGAAACGCCGTAGCTTCTGCAATGATGCCACTTTTGCTACTTCCATGTCCATGAAACATAAGTACGGTGCCGCGCGGAATTTTTCCATTGGTAGTATCAGCAGCTGCAAACCAGCTTTCTAGATGAATGCTATCCTCAGTTGTAATATAAACGGTATCATGCGCTACTAAAAACGAATCTACCACTTTGCTTTTTGGATACTGTACACCAAAAAAAATAGCACTTGCTTTTTCTGATGCAGACATTTCAGAAGGCTTTTTTGGCTTTGGCGCATCTGCATAAAAATGGGTAAACTTATAAGCCTGAAAAGCGGCAATAATATTGATAAAAATAAATACAGCTAATACGGTATAGCCAATTCTTTTAGCCCATTTTTTTAACATAGTGTGTCATTTAAATTGTTGTTGCACCAAAGTATGGTTGAAGTGCAGCTGGTATATTAATGCCAGTTGCAGTTTGATGATTTTCTAATAAACAAGCTAATATTCTTGGAAGCGCTAATGAACTTCCATTTAAAGAATGTGCTAATTGCATTTTACCATTCTCATCTTTAAATCTGCATTTTAAACGGTTGGTTTGGTAGGCTTCAAAATTAGAAACACTACTTACTTCTAACCAGCGTTCTTGTGCTGCACTATACACTTCAAAATCATACGTAATAGCACTTGCAAAACCCATATCACCACCACAAAGTCTTAATATGCGGTAAGGTAATTCCAAAGAAGCTACAAGTTTTTCTACGTGTGCTACCATTTCATCAAGCACAGCATAGCTTGTGCTAGGTTCAACTATTTGTATGATTTCAACTTTTTCAAATTGATGTAAACGGTTTAGTCCTCTCACATCTTTTCCGTAGCTACCTGCTTCTCTTCTAAAACATGGAGAATACGCTGTCATTTTAATCGGAAATTCTTCGGGCTTAATAATAACGTCGCGGTACACATTGGTAACCGGAACTTCCGCCGTTGGGATCATATAAAAATCATCTGCAGGCATATAATACATTTGCCCTTCCTTATCTGGAAGTTGTCCTGTACCAAGTGCCGAAGCTTCATTCACCATAAAAGGTGGTAAGTATTCTGTGTAACCAGCAGCCGTATTAAAATCTAAAAAATACTGAATGAGTGCGCGTTGAAGTTTAGCCCCTTTACCAATGTATACTGGGAAACCGCTGCCCGTAATTTTATTGCCTAAATCAAAATCAATTAGATTGTATTTTTTAGCAAGATCCCAGTGTGGCGCGGCGCCTTCAGGAAGTGAAGCAGTAGGCCCGCCTGTTTTTACCACCACATTATCTTCTGGTGTCTTACCAACTGGCACGGGTGCGCCTGGTAAATTAGGGAGTTGTAACAATTGATTGGTCAATGACGTTTCAATTTCCGCCATTTGTGTTTTAATAGGATCTAAACTTTCTTTCCATCCTGCCACTTCTACTTTGATAGCTTCTGCTCCAGCAGCATTTCCGGATGCCATCATCTTACCTATTTCTTTAGAAGCCGCATTTACTTTTGCCTGCGTGGTATCAAAATCCAACTGCAGTTTTTTACGCTGGTCGTCTAGTGCAATAATACTATCCACGAGGTCCAACTGCTTGCAATGCTTTACCGCCAATCTTTCCTTTACAAAGGCAGGGTCATTTCTTAAAACACTCAACTGTAACATAAAATCAACTATTTCTGCAAAGATAACTTTTGAAAGCTGATGTACGCACTGCTTTGCGCTTTACATTTGCAATATGAGCTTTGCAACAGACGATTTACAACAAAGATGGTGGCAATTAGAGGCCAAATTACTGGCCCGTTTTAATAAAAAGCCCGATTTAGAAGGGGTTTTGTTCCTTATTGGCATGCAAGAAACCGGTTTTATCCAAGAAAAGATATCGAAAGAGCAAAAACAGGACCTGATGCACGTGGCAGTTTGTACCGTATTAAGTGCTAGCGATTATTACCGTTTTGCCGGAAAAGACCCCGATGGATGGCCTCATTTTGAGCAAATCAAGGAACTACCGGTGATGCACCTCCCTGATCAAGAAAACTTTTTAAAAGACCATGTCCTGCTCTATTTTGAAAAGGAAGGCCTTTAAAACTAGTTGATCAAATCATTGGTCAATTTGAATAAATATGCAATCTTTGCAACCTATAAATAAATAACTATGAATTTTCCTGCAAACCTACATTACACCAAAGATCACGAATGGATTCAATTAGACGGAAACGTTGCAACCATTGGTATCACAGACTTTGCACAGCATGAACTTGGAGATATTGTATATATCGACATCAATACTGTTGGTAAAGCACTTGCTGCAGAAGAAGTATTTGGTACGGTAGAAGCAGTTAAAACGGTGAGTGATTTATTTTTACCTGTTGCAGGAACCATTACAGAAGTGAATCCACTTTTAGAAAAACAACCGGAGCTTGTAAATACAGACGCTTATGGTGATGGCTGGATGGTTAAAATGACCGTTAGCAACCCAGCAGATGTAGCCGCTTTAATGAGCAGCGAAGCTTACGCAGCCCTTGTAGGGTAACCCAAATGAAAAAACTACATTTCTTACCTGGTTTTATTTTTTTAGGGATTAGTCTATTCTTACTCACATTACCTGGATCCTCGGTTCCAAGTGGGTGGTTTTTTATTCATATCCCTCAGTTTGATAAAATCGTGCACATTGGCATGTTTGGCATGCTATGCATACTCTTTCATTTCCCGGCGTTTACCTCGCCCCTTTCGGACAGTCAAAAAACCGCTTGGTACTGGCTGGTTTCTTTAGCAGGGATTGTGTATGGTGTTGCGATGGAATTTGTACAAAGAGATTTAGTGGCCAACCGCTCTTTTGAAGGAGCAGATATTTTAGCTGACATGGTTGGAAGCCTTGGTGCACTTGCAGTTGCACTAAGTTTCAAAAGGCAAAAGAAGGCCTAAAAAAATAGGCCCCAATGGAAATTGGGGCCATAACCAAAACTAACTGCTTATGAGAAAAAGTTGAAAATTTTTGTTGTTTGCGACTTCTAATTTGAAGCCTATATGAATTTCCTACTTTTTACGCAATAAATAAAATAATCTAGTACAAATTATTTGTTAAAACGGGTGTTCCATATTAATGACACTCAACACCTCCACCACTATTTACAACATGCGGGCTTATATACGGGATCCCCAAGTTCAATCCCCTTAGTATTAATAGTATACCCATAAGGGCAATTACAAAGGGCGCCACTAGCTTAATACGTTGTTTTACAGAGCCTTGTAAACGAATACTATAATAATTAAATACAAATAAAAGGGGCATAGTGCCCAGTCCAAAAAGAAGCATAAAACTAGCAGCGGCAGAGGCAGAGGCTGTAGCCATAGCCCCTGTTAAGGCTATATACACCATGCCGCAAGGTAAAAGCCCATTTGCGGCGCCTAGTAAAAGGGCGCCTAAGTAACCGTTTTGCCTAGATGCAAATCCAAAAAAAGAAAAAATTATTTTATTGAATGAAAGAAGCCAAGCCGCGCTGGAAAAAAAACGACTTGCTAAAACATACCCGAGCAAAACAATTCCAATGATTAATGAAAAAAATTGTTGCATGCCTGCCACTTGTAAACGCCATCCTGCAAAACCAACAAGAACGCCAAGTGTGGCATACGTAACAATTCTAGCAACATGGTATAGAGCTATATCCAGCCATTTATGGTTATTTGTTGTACGCGTTGGTACCGCTAATAAAAGTGGCCCACACATACCAACACAATGAAAGCTACTTGTCAAACCAAGTACAAAAGCGGTTGTAAATAGCACAGAAAACATAACTATTGTAAATGTAGTTGTTGCGCTACATAATATTTTTTCTGATTTATTTCGTATGAAATTTTTATCTGATAATCGCCTTTTTGTAAACCCTTACGCTCTATACGTTGAATGCCAGTTGAATCTACACTTAAAACGAAGCGTTTATCTTTAGTAGCATCTACACTGCAGTAAAACCAAGCTTCTCCAGTGATATTGGCATTTTTTTGAGCGTCCGGAAACTCGATACTAATAATTTCATCGTTTACCTGAATAGATATAGGTGCCTCCAAAGCTGCATTAGCGGCGCCATCAATTTTATCTTGATAGCGTAATTCGTCTTGATAGTAATTTTTGCTTACAAGTTCAAATTTTGTTTGCGTGGCTTTGTAAACGAGTGTTGCCATTAAGGCAGCAAAAACTATAAAAACAATAATTAATTTATTTCCCCAACTCATGTGTTTGATTTTATTGTGTATGATGTTTTTTTGTGGGACCTAAAAATGTGGTTTTGCCACCACCTACTACTTTGTCACCTTCAAATAACGTTATAGAAAGATCGGTTTTTCGTTTTGTTATCACTTGACGAGGTAGTACAATAAAAAATGTCCCAGCTCCTTGTGCTTCTTTTTTTATGTGTAATAATGGTGCACCAATCATTTCAACACGTCCAGGGGTGTTGCCTGTGATAACTATTTTCAGTTGGACATCTTTGGTTGTTTTATTCACCATTTTAATGGAATATAAATTGCTAATGCTATCCACTCCTCTCTCTTGATACAACATGCCGGCTGTTCGTATAATCGTAGCATCGATATCCTTGCGCGTTACAAGTAACACGGTTAAAACCGATAGTAATATAAAGCACAATGCTGTATACATTTTCATCCGGTTGGTATACCTAAGCTTTTCTCCATTTGCAATGGTATTTTCAGAAGCATACCTAATAAGACCACGTGGTTTGTCAAGCTTATCCATGATATGATCACATGCATCGATACAAGCGGTACAACCTACACATTCCATTTGTACCCCATTTCGAATATCAATACCAGTAGGGCAAACTTTAACGCATTGATGACAATCGATACAATCACCCAAATTTTCTTGATGCTTTGCATGTCCCCTCGGTTCCCCTCTTTTATAATCGTAAGCAACAATCATTGAGTTTCTATCTAGTAGCAGACTTTGTAATCTTCCGTAAGGACATACCACCGTGCAGGCTTGCTCTCTAAAAAAAGCATAGACCGCATAAAAAACTGCACTGAAAATTAGAAGTGCAGAAAACCCAACTACATGCAGGGATACCGGCTACGTAATAATTTTATATAAATCATCAACGCCTATAATATAGGCTAAAAAGAAATTAGCAATGATAAAACTCAGACCATAAAATAAAATATGCTTAATTGCTACTTTTGATATTTTACCAACACCCCAAGGTGCTTCTTGTAACTGCCTTTGAGCTGGTGCATCACCAATCACAAGATACTCCAATTTACGAAACATCATTTCCATGAAATTGGTTTGCGGACAAGCCCACCCGCAAAACAACCTTCCAAATGCTGCCGTAAATAAAATAATGAAGAACACAAAAGTGATCATCGTAATTCCAAAAATGAAGAAGTCTTGGGGCCAAAATATTTTACCAAATAAAATAAACTTAGCATTGGGAATATTAAATAAAAAAAGTGGCCTCCCATCTATCTTAACAAAAGGCAAACCAAAGAAAATAATAAAATAGAAAAAACTTAAAATTGTTCGAGCATTATAATAAAACCCTTTAGGCTTATAGGCATATATCCATTTTCTTTTCCCAGATTCATCTACGGTAGCGATTCTATCTCTAAAGTTTTCTGTTAAGGGCTCGTTGCTATGTTTATATTGACTCATTACTTAGGGTTTTGATACAGTAAGTGCTGTATCTTTTTTGGCGCCATTAGCGGTAGTGTCTGTATATAAATTGCCTTGTGGCTCTTTGGCTTTAGCGGGCTTAGTGCCTACTAACGATTTTACATAACTAGACAGTTGTGCCATTTGAACTGGCGAATAATCTTCTTGCCAGCTTTTCATACCTTTTTCTGGCCATCCATACTTAATGGTTTTGAAAATGTCTGAAATAGACCCCCCATGTATCCAATATGGATCTGTAAGATTGGGACCTACCATACCACCACCATCAGCTGCATGACAAGCTGCGCATGTGGTTGTAAATAGTTTTTTACCTGCTTCTAAACTTGTAGCATCTGACAAATAAGTGACTGTGTTTTCATCTACTTTATTAGCCGCCTTTTTTAGGTATGCTTCTTTTTCAATAGCTGCCGCTTCTAAAGACATCGTTAATTCTTCTTTACTAGAAGGTGCGGTATGTGAAACGTGGTTTCGGTATAAATAAATCCCTGCAAACACAATGCATAAATAAAATCCGTATAGCCACCATGGTGGCAAACGGTTGTCTAGTTCTCTAATTCCATCATAGTTGTGGCCTAAATCAATATCCGCTTCTTCATGCACTGGCCTGAATTTGTTGATGTTATTCCACCAAACTAAAACACGAGATGGTTTTTTTAAGGCCGCTTCTTTGGCAGATTCAATATTTTCAATTTCAAACTTAAGTAGGCTTTTTAGGTGAAATAACAACCAAAGCAATACTAAAAACTCTAATCCAATAACAGACAATAAAGCCCAGAGCACCGTATCCGATAACCCGCCCATATTAGGTGTAACTACCGCTTCCGTTACAGCTGGATCCGCTGCTGCGGTTTGAGCAGATAATAATCCGGAACTAAATAACATAACAAATACAAGCCCTAAAACTTTAGAGCCGCTATTTTTTTTATGTGATTCATACTTTTGCAAATAAATTTGTGCAGCACCCATAACGGTATATGCCAGCACACCAATGGCAACCAGCAAGGTTATGATTATAACCACAAGTAACTGTACAAGTGGATTAGACATCGTTGATACTGTATTTAATAGCATACCAATTATTTTAAAATATAGAATTAGTTGTTGAGTGGGATTTGATTAATTGTATCCATTGTTTTTTGATCTGCCTTAAATGCCCAAATGCACATCACAATAAAAAAAGTAAAGAAGATAGAAAACGAGGTCAGTGCATATACATCAACGCCCGTTATTTTTTCTAAGTAATTGATAAACTTCATGTCTCTATTTTTTATTTATTTGCTATTCCATTTTGTGGCATCATTTTAATATCAGTACCCACTTTTTGCAAATACGCAATGAGCGCAATAATTTCTTTGTCGCTATCTGTTTCTATTTTTTCTGCTTGCAATGATTTTGCTATTTTATCTGCTTGTTGCATCAAATCTTTGTTGGCGATTTGATCATAACCACTTGGATATGGCACACCAAGTGTTTGCATTGCTCTAATTTTTGCGGGTGTAATAGCAGTATCAATAACATCGTCTAATAACCAAGGATAAGATGGCATAATAGAACCAGGGCTCATACTTTGTGGTTCTAACATGTGGTTATAGTGCCAACTATCAGGGTATTTTCCACCAATACGCGCTAAATCTGGACCCGTTCTTTTACTACCCCATTGAAATGGATGATCGTATACAAATTCTCCGGCTTTACTATACTCACCATATCTAGCAACTTCATCTCTAAACGGTCTTACCATTTGAGAGTGACAAGTGTAACAACCTTCTCTAATGTAAATATCACGACCCTGTAATTCGAGTGGCGTATATGGTTTTACGGAAGCGATGGTAGGAATATTGCTTTTGATCAAAAAGGTAGGAACGAGCTCTAAAATACCTCCAATGGCAACAGCAACTAAACTCAACACTAGCATTTGAACAGGTCTTGCTTCAATCCATCGGTGCCAGTATTGTTTACCATGAGTTTCAATGTTAACAGGTAGTGGAGCGGCTTCTACTGCTTCATTGGCTACAAAAGAGCCAGCTTTAATGGTTTTAAGTAAATTATAAATCATTACAAGCGCTCCTATTAAATAAAGTAAACCACCAATACTTCTTACGACATATAATGGGATGATATGTGTAACTGTTTCTAAAAACTGAAACTTAAGTGTGCCGTCCTCTGTAAACTGTTTCCACATCATAGCTTGTTCAAATCCCGCCCAATACATTGGAACTGCGTATAAAATAATCCCAATGGTTCCTATCCAAAAGTGATTGGTGGCAAGGCGCTTAGAATACAGCGGTGTATTAAAAATTTTAGGTATCAACCAATATAAAATACCAAATGTTAAAAAGCCATTCCATCCTAGTGCGCCAACGTGTACGTGTGCAATGGTCCAATCGGTAAAGTGTGAAATAGCATTTACAGATTTCAAACTTAACAAAGGCCCTTCAAGTGTTGCCATGCCATAACATGTAATGGCAACAACCATAAATTTTAAAATTGGATCTTCTCTTACTTTATCCCAAGCTCCTCTTAATGTAAATAAACCATTAAGCATCCCACCCCAAGATGGAGCAATAAGCATGATACTAAAAACCACTCCCAAGCTTTGTGCCCAATCAGGTAATGCAGTGTATAATAAGTGATGAGGCCCCGCCCAGATATAAATAAATATTAACGCCCAAAAGTGAATGATAGACAAACGATAGCTATACACCGGTCTATTTGCCGCCTTAGGTAAAAAATAATACATGATACCTAAATAGGGCGTTGTTAAAAAGAAGGCAACAGCATTATGACCATACCACCACTGAACAAGTGCATCTTGCACACCAGCATACCAACTATAACTCTTAAATAAACTAAATGGAATTTCAAAAGAATTAACAATGCGTAACATTGCAACTGTTACCCATGTTGCGATATAAAACCAAATAGCAACATACAAGTGACTTTCTCTTCTTTTTAATATGGTACCAAACATATTGATACCAAACACTACCCAAACAAGCGTAATAGCAATATCTATAGGCCATTCCAGTTCGGCATATTCTTTACCTGTGGTATATCCTGCTAGTAATGTAACAGCTGCTGCAACAATAATTAGTTGCCAACCCCAAAAATGGATCTTACTGAGCGTATCATTAAACATACGCGCTTTACAAAGACGCTGCAAAGAATAATAGACCCCCATAAAAATACCATTTCCCACAAATGCAAAAATTACTGCATTGGTATGAAGTGGTCTAATTCGTCCAAATGTTGTAATTGGTAAATTAAAATTGGCAGACGGTAAATAAATTTGTACCGCCGCTAATAGTCCAACAAGCATGCCTACAATGCCCCATAACATAGTGGCATATGCAAACATTTTTACGGATTTATTGTCATAATAAAATTTTTCTAACTGCATGGATATAGGTTTTAAAATAGAATATTATGTATGGCTTTATTTCGCATTTGTATCTTCTAATAGCATACGCATGGGAGGCGATATTTCATCATCGTATTGTCCTGATTTCACACTCCAAATAAATGCTGCTAAAAAAAGGGCTGCTACGCTGATACTGGCAATGAGTAAAATGATGATTACGCTCATGTAATGGTATTAGACCACAAAGCTATTTTACTGCAATATTTTAGGCAATGACAAAAGTCATGTTTTACAAAGACAACCATTTAGCGGTCAAATTGGTAAAACCAAAACTGATAAGTAAAATACTAATACTACTAATGGGCATTAAAATAGCTGCAATCATGGGGGACAAAAGTCCTTGTACTGCAAAAGAAAGCCCAATTAAATTATAAATGATTGAAACAACAAAAGCAGAAACAACAATTACTTTATTGGCTTTTGCAAGTTGTATAAACTGCTCTAGTTGAGATAATTTTGAAGCGTCTAATATTGCGTCGCTAGCTGGGGTGAAATTATTGGTGTCATCTGTAATGGCAATACCCACATGTGCCTGTTTCAAAGCACCTGCATCATTTAAACCATCTCCTAACATAACCGTTTTTTTATTGGCCTTGTGCAACGATGCTACGATTGTAAGTTTATCTTCGGGTTGTTGGTTAAAATACAAATCAGCGTTTTTTCCTAATAATTGACGTAAATAACCACGTTCATTGTCGTTATCTCCACTAATCACTAGTAATGTGAACCTGCTTGTTAACCGCTTTAACATAGCTGGAATAGATGCACGGTACTGATTTTTCAATTTAAAAAATCCAAGGTATACGCCTTCAACAGCAACATACACAGCTGCCCCATTGTGACTCGAAGTGTCATTTTTTCCTCTTACAAATAAAGAGGAGCCTAAAGTAATTAAATCATCATCTACCATTCCCTCAATCCCACTACCTGGTATTTGCTCAAATGCAATAAAAGGATTTCCTGGTAAGACACCCGCCCAATTTGCGATAGCGGAGCTCAATGGATGAGATGATTGTGAAGCCAGTGTGCCTATTTTTTGTTTAATTGTATTTGTAAGAGGCTTGCCTTCATACACGACTGATTGGTAGGCTCTTGTGGTGAGTGTTCCGGTTTTGTCAAATACCAATGTATCGGCGACTGCTAGCTTTTCTATAACAGAGGCATTTTTCAAATAAAATTTATTGTTTGAAAAAATGCGCAAAATACTAGCGTTTGTAAATGTATTACTTAGCAGTAAGGCACATGGACAAGCAACAATTAAAACAGCCGTTACTGCATTCCACATGATTGCAGTATTTATAAAATACCAATAAATGCCTGCCGTAAAAGCTGTTACGAAAACGGCCCAGGTAAACCAGTAACTAATGGCATGGACAAAAGATCTGTCTTTTGTGAGGTCGTCCTTAAATGCATCTTTGTTCCATAAACTGGTTAAATAGCCCTGTGCTACTTCTTTTATAACGAGCAGTTCAATCGTTCCACCTAACTGCTTTCCGCCCGCGTAAACAATTTCACCCATTTCTTTTGTAACAGGAACACTTTCACCGGTTACAAAACTATAATCAATGAGCGCGTTGCCTCTCGTTAAGATTGCATCCGCAGGAATTAACTCTTGATCATAAATTTTTAAGGTGTCGCCCAATTGTATATCTGGAAGTGCTACAGTTATGGAATCTGAACCATTCACTTTAGTTACTGCCACCGGAAAATAGGATGTGTAATCTCTTTCGAAGCTCAATTTTTTTTGAGTGCGGTCTTGTAGCACCCTGCCAGCCAACATAAAAAATACGATGCCTGACATAGAATCTAAATAGCCACCGCCCACGCCAGTAAATATCTCATATAAACTTCTAAAAAAAGTAACCCAAATAGCTAGCACGATAGGTGCATCAATATTTAAAAACTTTTGTTTGACACCTTGCCAAGCACTATTGTAAAATTCACCGGCACTATAAAAAAATACAGGCAAACTAAGTATTACGTTAATATACCTAAATAGAAGCATTAAGCTTTTTTCTTTAGTGTCAATACCTAGATATTCTGGAAAACTCAGGAGCATAATATTAGCAAAACAAAAACCAGCCACACCCAAACGGAAAATTTTACTGCTATTTATACGTGGCTTTTTTTTACCCATATCACTATAGCTGATATAAGGCTCATATCCAATGCGTGTAAGAAGTTCAGCTACTTTTCGCAGGCTACAGTGCTGATGATTAAAAATAATGGTAGCTTCCTTTCTTTCGAAGTTAACATGACTGTTTACAATAGCTGACTCTAACTTATGTAAATTTTCTATGAGCCACAAACAACTACTACAGTGCATTTGAGGCAAATAAAACGTTACATGAATTTGATGCTCGTCTTTATAACTAATGATGCTTTGAGCAATTGACGCATCATCTAAAAACGAAAATTTATCTGATCTTACTGCAAATTTTTGTGCGGCACCAGGCGAACTGTTCAAATCGTAATAACTACACATACCTGTCTGATTCAATATCTCATACACCATTTTACAACCATCACAACAAAAATTTTTTTCTGCTACAAAAATTTTTGTATTGACACATTCTTCTCCGCAATGAAAGCAATGTAATGCCGTTTTGGTATCTGTAGAAAAAGCCATATTTAATGAAGATCAGGATTTATGAGTAAAGGATATAATTTGCTCTGTTCAAGGTGTACGTAACGCTGTACCATGGTCTCTAAATGAAAAAGTTCATTTACAATATTTACCCAAGATGCTTCCCATTTGTATGACGTAACGTAATTATTAAGAATTTGACGTTCTTTTTGTAATAGCTGCAATATGCGTGTATGTGTCTGTAGCACCAGATCTAGTACCGAAGAAGCTAATAAAGAACCCACATTTTGCGCAGCTTTAATTTTTACACTCGGAAAAATAATACCTGACTCTTTTAAAAATAAATGGGACAATTCATCTTCTAATTTTTGGTGCAATAGCTGTAATAATTCTGTATTTTCAGGAGAAAGATCTTTAATAACAAAATTGGATTGTAAAAAAGCAGAAACAGATTTGCAAGCGGCCATTATAGGTGTATGATGTGATGACACAATGTCATCACATATTGTCTCGATATTATTTATTGTAATGGCACCTTTTTGCGTAAGCATACCGCTTAATTTGGTGCAAGATATTTTGAGCGCCCACATTGAAAAATGACAAAGGTCATGTTTCAAAAAAAACCTTGTTAATCTTGTAAGTTGGCAGTGGCTAAGAGCTGCTTTGGCTTTAGAATTTGTATTTTTTTGCCGTCCAATTCAATCATACCATCTTTCTTGAATTCTGAAAGCAAACGAATGGTAGATTCTGTAGCAGTGCCAACCAGGTTGGCAATTTCTTCTCTTGAAAGTTTTACAGCAAGTGTTATACCATCTGCTTCAAAACCATATGTTTCTTTGATAAAAAGTAATGTTTCTGCAAGTCTCTCGCGAATTGGTTTTTGTGCTAAATGCGTAAGTTTGATTTCTGAACGGTGTAATTCGTCACTTAATACTTTCATCATTTCAAAAGCCATGCCTGCGTCGTGTTGCAACACATTGATAAATACATCTTTGGGAATAAAACACACTTGCGTATCTTCTAGTGCAACTGCAGAAGCACTGTAACGGTCTCCACTTAATAAAGCGCGGTAGCCTAATACATCGCCTGCTTTTAACAATCGTATAATTTGTTCTTTTCCATCATCGCCTTGATGTGATAATTTTACCTTACCGTCGTTGATGCAAAAAACACCAAATGGATGAGCCCCTTCATGAAAAAGAAGTTGCCCTTTTTTATAGATATTACAAACCTTTTTGTCATTGATCACTTCTACATACTCTTCCCTTGCCTTGCAAAACACAGAGTTAAATCTTTGTGCACATTGCTGACATGTTGAAGGGCTAGGATGCATAGTAAATTGCTTGAAAAATGTTTGACAAAGATAAAAAATACCCCGAAATCATTCAACAAAAAATAATTGCAGAATCCTTTGAAGTTAGTTATTTAGACCTGCATTTCAAATGTATTGGTGCCTTAACTTTACACCGTGCCGCAATTTAACCTCAACGACTCCATTAACTTTTTATCCAAACTAACCCCTAGACGGTTATGGAATGGCGCAAAAGTCTATTTCAGCTACCAATTAAGCCGTTTAACAGGCAAGCCCATTGTTTGGGGAGTACCTATTTCGATTTCCTTTGAACCCACCACATCTTGCAACCTCCGCTGCCCGGAGTGCCCAAGTGGCTTAAGGGCTTTTACAAGGCCTACCGGCATGCTTGAGTCTAACTTTTTTAATGAAACCATCGATTCGATCTATAAAGACTTAATATACCTGATCTTTTATTTTCAGGGAGAGCCTTATTTGAACCCCGCCTTTTTAGACATGGTGGCTTACGCGCGCAAAAAAGGGCTCTATACCGCTACTTCTACCAACGCCCATTATTTAACGGAAGCAAACGCTAAAAAAACGGTAGAATCCGGACTGGATAGGCTCATTATTTCCATTGATGGTACTACACAAGAAGTATATGAGCAGTACAGGGTTGGAGGAAAATTGGATAAAGTCATTGAAGGAGCTCGACAAATTGTAAAATGGAAAAAAGAACTAAAAAGTAAAACACCATTTATATTTTTTCAATTTTTGGTGGTTAAACCCAACG
>JACCED010202863.1_pt1 | contig 14341 bp, 12 predicted proteins | sample 7455021 | NCBI WGS metagenome assembly JACCED01 (sample SAMN15323456, study PRJNA562643) | freshwater metagenome | isolation source: river surface water | place: USA:Blue River Watershed | collected 2017-08-19 | reverse complement strand
GTGTCCAGTGTACTAGAACCTCAATCAATGCTTTTCTAACATCCGTTCTTGTTAAATCTAAATCGGCAATATCAGACCAATCACCAATCCGATTGGCAAGTTTTCCATCTTTGTAATAGTAATATTCTGGATGTTCTTTCACCCATTTGGCATCACGCGCGGTGTGGTTAAACACAATATCCATCATCACTTTTAAACCAAGACGATGGGCTTCAGTGATCAAAGCTTTTAAATCTTTTTCAGTGCCAAGCGCTTCATCAATCGCATCATAATCGCGAATGGAATATGGACTACCGACTTTGCCTTTTCTTGCTAATACTCCAATAGGATGAATGGGAAGTAGGTAAAGCACACTAATCCCAAGGGACTGGATTCTTGGTAAGTCTTTGATTAAAGCTTGAAAGGTTCCTTCTTTGGTGTGATTGCGAACAAATACTTGATAAATAGTTTGTTGCCTTAATGATTTTGCTAGTGCCTTCATACAACCTCCTACAATATCACCACTAGAATGGACAAGATGATGATCAAACCAAGGACGACTGCTGAAAAAATAAGTAAGCCTTTTGAATATTCCATAAACTTATTGTAAGCGCGTTTGATTCAATTGATACGTTCTTAATCCTGTTAAGACAATTAAAGCTTTGACTGGAAAGGCGATCACAAAGAACGCGACTTGATTGAAATATAAGGCAACGGGAGGAATCCCTAAATACCAGACTCGCCATTGAACGCCCCAAATAATACTGATAAGAATTTCAGAAACAAGCACAATGAAGACGATTGATTTTGCACTTAAGTTTTGGATCTTTTTTTGATCTGAAAAGCGTTTTTCTAATCGACTAATTAAATAAATAAAACCAAAGAATATCGCAGTCGCAATCACCGGTAAAACATAACGAACAAGAGGTGTCGATAAATCGACATCTGCAAAATTACCACCACCTAAATTAAAGGTATATGCATCACGAGAATAAATAAACCAAATACCATACGCGAGTAACGCCCCTAATAAACCATAACTTAAGTTAAAGTAGCCTGGTAATTTTTCTAATGAAACCAGCACTTTTTTTAGTAACCATGGAAGCACACCTAAGACGGCTAATCCTATCGTGACATATGGCGTATAGGTACCAACGGAATTAATCATAAATCCAATCACGTCAATAGAAGCACCCACAATCGCACCAAATAAAGGACCAACAATCAGTGAAGCAAGAATAATCGCACTTGAACCAAAGGCTATCCGATTCACTTCACCAATCGGGATCATCAAGACGCGTTCTAATATGAGTCCGATGGCAATAAACATCGCGGATAATGTCATCTTACGAATGATTTGATTTTGCATACTTTATCTCCTCAATTAACCAATATATTTGAGTCTCACTTGACCGACAAAGGCGAGTGAACCTGTGATTAATAATACACTATGGGAGGGCATGCCTTCGCTGAGAACCTTGAGGGCTACTTCATAGGATTCGATAAAGGGAAAATCAATCCCTGCATAATCCTTTTTTTGTCTGGCTCTAACGTGAGGGAATGTCGTTAAAAAAATATGTTTACTAATGGATGTTAATTGCTGAATCATCGGTGTAACATCTTTATCTTTAAACGATGCGAACAATACATAAATGGACGTATGGGGTTGTTTGTTTAAGGCTTTCACCAATGCTTCAATACCACCAGGATTGTGTGCGCCATCCAAAATAATCATTGGAGATTGCTTAATCACTTCTAAGCGACCTGGCATAAACGTGTCATGAATCGCTTGATGTAAGTTGCTGGAAGAAATGCGATACCGATGTGAAAGGATTTGGACAGCGGAGAGTGCCAAGACAGCATTATCAAACTGGTAAGTCGCCGTCATCGTTAATGTATAGGGTTCTTCATTTCCAAACTTAAATTTAAGTGGGTATTGTTCTTGAATGATTTGGTAGGGCTCACGTTTAAATAAAGGTGCTTTGAGTTTAGAAGCAACATCTTCTACCAGTTTCAACGCGCCAGTTGGTAAAGGTCCAACAAGGACGGGAACATTGGGTTTGATGATCCCTGATTTATGATCGGCAATTTTTTCAACCGTATCACCTAGATAAACTTTGTGTTCTAAAGAAATGTTGGTAATGATACTTAAGACCGGTGTAAAGATATTGGTTGCGTCAATTTTGCCACCCATCCCAACTTCAATAATCGCGAAATCACAACCTTGGTCTTGGAAATAATGAAAGGCCAAAAGCGTTTGCATTTCAAACGCCGTCAATTCATAACGATCAAATAATGGTTGCCACTTTTTAAAGAAAGAAAGGATGTAATCTTCTCTAATTTCTTCTTGGTTGATATAAATCATTTCTTGGAAACGCGCGAGTGAAGGGGATGTAAATAAACCCACTTTACGGAAATGGGTTTGATAAATATTCTTTAGAAAAGTGGCAGTAGAACCTTTTCCATTGGTCCCGGTGATATGGATTGCAGGTACCTTAAATTGAAAAGGATGATCTTTTAAAAAGAGGTCATACTTGTCACGTGAATAAATGGGGGAAACCTTTTTAGAAAAATAAGAAATTAAATCAATCATGTTTTCAATCATGGAAATCTCCTTGGCTTGCAGCGCGCATTTTTCTTTCTGTATCTTTCTTTTTAATCGACTCACGTTTATCGTAATGTTGCTTACCTTTGGCAACTGCAATCAGCACCTTGATTAACCCATGCTTTAAATAAATTTTAACTGGAATGATGGTTAAGCCTTTTTCTTGAATGGCTTTGGTGATTTTAAATATTTCTTGCTTGTGTGCTAATAGTTTTCGTGTGCGAAGAGGTTCGTGGTTAAATAAGGTTCCTTGTTTATAAGGCGCTATATTCATATTTAGTAAAAATAATTCTTGGTTACGACTGACGACATAACTATCGGAAAGCGATCCACCACCAGCGCGTAAACTTTTCACTTCAGTGCCAGTTAAGGTAATACCGGTTTCTAAAAAATCAGACAAAAAATAATCGTAGTTTGCACGACGATTTTGAACGATGATTTTTTCACCTGTGGTTTTTTTCATTTCGAAATCCCGCTTAAAAAATTATACTATACGACCACTTATAAGGGGATTGAATCGATTTATCGACCAAGGGATTGGTAGGCTTTTATTCCTGCTAGGAGAATATCCATCGCGAATGCCATGGCTTGAGGTTCTAAAACAAAAGCAATACGAATTTCTTGCTTACCTCTTGTTGAATCGACATAAAAATCTTTACCAGGCGTCACTAACAAACGTTGACCTTGATAAACAAAATCTTGAATTAGCCATAATGCAAAGGCTTCTGCATCCTTCACAGGAACTTGTAACATCATATAAAAGGCACCTTCTGGAACAACATATTGAATGGATGGATTGGTCTTTAACTTTTCAACCACAGTGGCAATGCGAGCAAAATATTGATCTCTGGTCCATTGAATATGGCTTTCAGGAAGCTTGTAAAGTTCACTCGCCCCAATTTGATCAAGTAATGAAACACCTAAACGAGATTGACCAAGGCGATGAATTTTTTGCATGAATAATTTATTTTTACTGAGTAAACAACCGATGCGGGCTCCACATGCTGAATAACGTTTGGAGACACTATCGACAATAATGGTCCGATCTTGAATGTCAGGATAATGAGCGAAGGAAATCGCTTGATGTTTGGCAAAGGTTAACTTGCGATATAACTCATCACCAATGAGCCAAAGGTTATGTTTTTTCGCTAATGTGATCAATCGTTGTAATTCTTCATCGCGATACACGCGACCAGAGGGGTTACTCGGGTTGGCAATGAGGATGGCTTTGGTTTTAGGTGTGATTCGTTTTTCAATCACTTCGATAGAAGGAATGGCATAACCCGTTTCCGCAAAGGTAGGAATGCCTACAAGCTTAATGTCTAATTGTTTGGTAAACGCTAAATAATTTGGATAGAAAGGTTCTGGTGTGAGAATCTCATCCCCTGGATTACAAATCACATAAAAAGAAAATAACAATGCATCCGTGGCCCCTTGGGTCACTTGCAAATCCTGGACATCAAAATGATAACCATCTTTTGCAAAATATTGTTGAATGGCCTTTAGTAATGTTGGGTGCCCTTGAGAAGGAGCATAGGCGATATGATGCGCTTGATAGGTTCGCATTGCATCAATAAAAACAGATGGGGTTGGTAAATCAGGTTCACCAATATTCAAATAAAAAACCTTATGACCTGCTGCTTCTGCAGCTTTTGCATAAGGTAATAATTTACGAATGGGCGAGGCAGGATAATTGTCTGCTCGCAAGGAGATGAGAGGTTGTTCCATACGGAACCCTACTTTCTATTTGCTGCCGCGAAACTGGTAACCAGCACCGACAACCGCTTTTTTAAAAGCATCTTCCGTGACAGCACCTTGTAACATCACTTCTGCTTCTTCCGCCATGAGATTCACTTTAACGTTACTCACACCTGGAACTTGCTTCAGTGCGGTGGTGACTTTTGCTGCGCAGTGCATGCAAGTCATGCCACCAACTTTTAAGGTTTTAATTTGTGCCATATTCGATACTCCTTTCTTATTTTACTATATTTGCTTTAAAGCTTCGCAATCGAAGTGCGTTCAGAACTACTGATACCGAGGAGAAGGCCATCGCTAAAGCTGCAATCATCGGAGATAATAACCAACCAAAGAATGGGAATAAGATCCCAGCTGCTAAAGGAATTGCGATTAAATTATAGAAAAAGGCCCAAAATAGATTCGTTTTCATGTTTTTTACAACACTTTTAGAAAGATCGAAGGCATAAACCACTTGCCGTAAATCGGATTGTAATAAGACAATGTCGGCAGCTTCAATCGCAATGTCTGTTCCGGCACCAATCGCCATCCCCACATCCGCCCGCATCAAAGAAGGTGCGTCATTAATCCCATCACCGACCATCACCACTTTTCTTCCTTGTTGTTGTAGGTTAGCAATCACTTCGTCTTTATCTTGAGGTAACACTTCAGCGATGACTTCAGAGATTCCTACTTCGCTTGCAATACTTAGCGCAACGGGTTTTAAATCTCCTGTCAACATCACTAATTTTTTTCCGAGTTTCTTCAATGCTTGTATCGCTTCGACACTAGAAGGTTTGACTGCATCCGCAATCACAAAATGCGCCATCAATCCTTGGGGTCCATTCATTTCGATGATGGTTTTACCGGTTGAAAGGATCTTGGTTAGTTTTTCATTCATCGTTGTAACTTTGGTAAGGCGATACGTTTGATCTTGAATGCTTCCACGCACGCCCATCCCTGGAACATAGACGAAATTCGAAACAACAAGTAAAGGTCCTTCGTATTGATCAACGATGGCTTTCGCTAAGGTGTGCTCAGAATTATATTCAATCGAAGCAGCAATTTGTTTAACTAATTCAAGTGATTGATTGGGTTGGCAAAGGATTTGAACAACGACAGGTTTACCCTGGGTAATCGTTCCGGTTTTATCCATCACGACTGTGTCAATCGTATGTAATTTTTCCATCGCTTCTGCTGATTTAATTAAAATACCTAACTCTGCGCCTTTACCAGTTCCCACCATCATCGTCACAGGGGTAGCAAGACCTAATGCACATGGGCAAGATATGACTAAAATCGCAATCATAATCTGTAAAGCAAAATCAATTGGTTGACCTACTAGTATCCAAATGAGGAAAGCTGATATCGAAATGAATAACACAATAGGCACAAAGATTCTTGAAATTTCATCTGCTAACTTTGCAAGCGGGGCTTTCGTTTGACTAGCTTCTTCAACAAGGCGAATAATTTTTGCAATCGTGGTATCATCGCCTAAAAATTTCACTTCTACTTCAATCACACCAAGTTGATTGAGTGTTGCCGCAATCACTTGATCACCCACTTGTTTATGGACAGGTAAGGATTCTCCGGTAATTGAAGCTTGATCAATCATGGTATCGCCTACTCGAATTAAACCATCGATGGGAATTAATTCACCTGGTTTAACCAAGACAATATCACCGACATTTAATTCACTCACTAATACTTCCGTAGTGTCACCATTGATTTTCTTCCAAGCTTTTTTAGGTTTTAAATCCATTAGCTTTTCTAAAGCACCTAACGTTTTTTGTTTAGAGATTTCTTCAAGATATTTTCCAAGCGTAACCAAAGAAAGAATGGTTGCAGCAGATTCCAGATATAACTGATCCATCCACGTCATACTTAAGTCCATATCGTTAATGGCTAGTCCATAAAACGAAAGAATTGTAATGTAAATACCATAAATAATGGCCGCACCAGTACCTAATGCTACCAAGGTATCCATATTGGGATCACCTTTGAATAATCGTTTCATCCCAACTGAGAAATAACGATAATTCACCACAATGATGGGAATGGTTAAAACCCATTGGGTTAATAGATTTCCTAAGGTCGTCATTAAAAATGTGAAGGTTGGTAAGCCAATCATCATTCCCATCGAAATATACATAAGCGGAATCAATAAGAAAAAAGAAATGATTAATCGACGTTTCATGAGACTGCGGGAAATTTTTTGTTGCTTACGAAACTGTTCTGGTTGATCTTTAGAAACAACCTTAGCACCGTAACCCGCTTCTTCTACTTCTTTGATGATGGTTTGAATTTTGACTGTAGGCTCAAATTCAACCTGCATCGCATGGGTTATTAAATTCACATTGACGTTTTTCACGCCTTGAAGTTGGGCAACTGCACGTTGCACCGTGACTTGGCACGTGGCACAGGTCATGCCCTCAATTTGAAATTGTTGTTTTTGCATCAATACCCCTCCTATAGGGGGGTATCATTATCTTACGCTTTTAAAGTCTAAAAAGCAATTCTATTTCTTCGGAATTTGATAATTAAAATACGATAATAAAATTCTAACAACCTTATTCGAAACATTCGTAATCGAGTAATCCTGAACGGGATGAATCGTTTGATCTGTTGTGGATTCAATTAATTGAATGCCTTGCTTGACTTTAATTGGGTTTAATCCCACCATCGGTGTGCTTGCTTCTTCCATCGCTTCTGGTCTTTCATGAGCGTCTCTAATGTTAAGCGCGCGTAAACCCAAAATTGAGGTTTCTTCATTGATTGTTCCAGAATCTGAAAGAATCATTCTTGCATGCATTTGTAAATGCACATAATCAGAAAACTTTAATGGTTTTAATAACCGAACAAGCGGATCAAGTTTAACAGCTTTTGAATCCACCATCTTTTTGGTTCGAGGATGAGTGGAAACAATAATCGGTTGTTGATAATCCTTTGCAAGCATATTAAGTGTGGCAATTAAATTGTTGAAATGACTTTCTTCATTTATGTTTTCTTCGCGGTGTGCAGAGACAACAAAGTATTCAAGCTTTTTGATATTTAATTCTTTTAGAATCGAGGATGATTGAATTTTTTTAATATTTTTATCAATGACTTCTTTCATCGGTGAACCAGTTTTAATAATGCGATCTGCTGGTAAACCTTCATTCAAAAGATACTGTCTAGAAATCGTTGAGTAAGGTAAGTTGATGTCTGCAAGATGGTCAACAATTTTGCGATTTAATTCTTCTGGTACTCTTTCATCAAAGGAACGGTTACCCGCTTCCATATGGAATACTGGAACTTTTTTACGTTTCGCTGCAATCGCACATAATGCTGAATTCGTATCGCCCAACACTAAGAATAAATCGGGTTTGATTTCATCAATCACTTTTTCAATTTTAATTAAGATATTACCAATCGTTGAGAGCGCAGTCTCACCAGCTGCGGCTAAAAAAACATTAGGTTTGCGTAGACCTAAGTCTTCAAAGAATATTTCATTGAGTTCATAGTCATAATTTTGACCAGTGTGAACAAGCGTTTGTTCAAATACATTTGAAGCACGATCAATCGCTTTGATTACTTCTGATAAACGAATGATTTCTGGTCGTGTTCCAACCACCGTCATCACTTTAAGTTTTTTCATTTGCTATCAACCTCCATGGGGTAAGTATCTGGATTGAGCGGATCAAAGATTTCTGACGCCCACATTATTGTCACTAAATCTTGTTTTCCTACATTGACAATACTATGCGTGTAACCAGGTGGAATATCAATCACTTGTATCTTTTGACCACTTACTCTGTATTCAATGATTTTTGTATCATCGACTTTTCGAAAGCGGATAAGCGCGTCTCCACTTACCACAATAAATTTTTCATTTTTTGTATGATGATAATGATTGCCTTTTGTAATGCCAGGTTTACTAATGTTAACGGAGATTTGTCCTTGTTCAAAAGTCTTAAAGAGTTCTGTAAAGGAACCGCGTTGGTCTTGATGCGACTTTACTTCATAAGAAAATTGAGTGTCGTCTAAGTAACTGAGGTATGTGGCGTAAAGTTTTTTCTGAAAAATGTCATGTTGATTGGCTAAAACTAATGTAGTTCTGGAAACTGCAAAGCCTTGTATCGTTTTAGCAAGTTGGCCAACGGTGACTTCATATTCAGGTAAAACCCGAAGGATACCATCAATGGTCTCAGTTTTACCTTCTAAACAACGAATCATTTCAGCAACAACATCATCGATATAAACAAGCGCTATTTTTGCATTTTCATCATTGATTTTGATTGGTAAACCTCTAGAAATGTTGTAGCAAAACGTAGCAACAACAGAGTTATAGTTGGGTCTAGACCATTTTCCAAAAACATTGGTAAAACGATAAATAAAAATTGGATGATGCTGCCGTTTTGAAAATTCCAACAAAAGATCTTCCCCTGCTTTTTTACTTTTGCCATAAGGATTATCCGCCAAAGCTTGAATGGAAGAGGAAACCACAATCGGTGCCTTTGATTTTGTTGATTTGACCATTTCAATGAGTTTTGAAATGGAATCAACATTACCTTCAATAAATTCTTTGGGATCAGTAGGACGATTGATTCCAGCAAAATGAAAAATAAATTTTGCTTCTTTTACATAGCTTTTATACATTTCGTCAGAAGTGTCTTTATCAATGAGCAGTAAACGTTGATATCCCAGACCCTTCAAGGTTGCAGAAAGGTTTCGACCGATGAAACCATTTGCACCTGTAATCAAAATCGGAGTTATTTTTTCCATCCAGATAAAGCTTCCTTAACTTCTTCGAGTTGTAATAATTTTTGTTTGATTTCTTGAATATTTAAACGCTTTGTATTGTGTGAATTATATTCAGTAACGGATGAAAGTTTTGGTGAACCTGAGGATACATAAACATCATAATTTAAGTCGCGATTATCGGCAGGGATTCGATAATAATTCCCCATATCTTCACAAACTGCAAATTCTTCCTTGGTTAGCAGTGTTTCATAAAGTTTTTCACCATGACGTGTTCCAATGACTTGTATTTTATTTTTGGTTCCAAACAACTCAATTAGAGCTTTGGCTAAATCTTCAACGGTACTTGCAGGTGATTTTTGAACCATGATATCGCCTTGTTTTCCATGCATGAAAGAATGTAAAACAAGTTCTACCGCTTCTTCAAGTGACATTAAGAATCGGGTCATATTTGGATCAGTGACACTTAAAGGTAATCCGGATTTAATTTGATCTATAAAGAGTGGAATTACTGAACCTCTTGATGCCATCACGTTACCATAACGGGTTCCGCAAATAAGGGTTCTAGCGGGATCAATGGTTCTTGCTTTTGCAATGAATACCTTTTCCATCATCGCTTTGGATATCCCCATCGCATTGATTGGATAAACTGCCTTATCGGTTGATAAGCAGATGACTTTTTTAACACCAGCATGAATGGCAGCATTCAAAACATTCTCAGTTCCTAATACATTGGTTTTAACAGCTTCAATTGGAAAAAATTCACATGAGGGAACTTGCTTCAAAGCCGCAGCATGGAACACATAGTCGACTCCTACCATTGCGTCTGCTAAGCTTCCTTCTTGTCTAACATCTCCAATATAAAATTTAATTTTGGGATTTTTATAAAACCGACGCATATCTTCTTGCTTTTTTTCGTCTCTAGAAAAAATTCTAATCTCTTTAATCGATGTACTTAAAAACCTTTTCATGACAGCATTTCCAAATGAACCGGTTCCTCCAGTAATTAACAATGTCTTTCCTGCAAATATATCCATATATTTACCCCTTTAAATTTAATTGTTGGAATAATTCCTTGATGACTAAAGAATCATTACTCAATGCAAGTTTTAGTAAACGATCATATCCCACTTCATTAAAACCAATATGTTCAGTCCGGTCAATGAATATTTTTTCGTTCTTTGTTTTGATGGTCGTGTTCGGGTCGAGTAATAATTCTTCATACATTTTTTCACCCGGTCTTAACCCAGTAAATTCAATTCGTATTTCTTGATGAGGGATAAATCCTGATTGGCGAATCATTTTTTCTGCTAAATCTAAAATCTTAACTGGTTTGCCCATATCTAAAACAAAGATTTCTCCATCTTGAGCATAAACGCCACATTGAAGAATCAAGCCCACTGCCTCCGGTATCGTCATGAAGAAACGAGTGATATTAGGATCTGTTACCGTGACAGGTCCACCAACTTCAATTTGTTTTTTAAATAAAGGAATAACACTTCCATTGCTTGCCAAGACATTACCAAAGCGAACCGCTGCATAAGACGTTCCCTTTTTCTGTTTAGCAAAATAACGCATAATCGTTTCCGCATAGTATTTAGTTGCCCCCATGACATTGGTTGAGCGAACCGCTTTATCAGTGGAAACGAGCACCATTTTTTTGACGGCATAGCTTTGAGAAAGTTTTGCGACGTTGTATGTGCCGAGTACATTTGTACGGATGGCTTCTTGTGGGGAATCTTGCATTAAAGGAACGTGCTTATAGGCTGCTGCATGAAAGACTAACGTTGGTTTGTAAGTTTTAAAGATTTGTTCTAATCGTTCATGATTATACGTTGCCCCAATCTGAACATAAATTGGTAACGGTTTTTCAAGTTTTTGATTCAAGCGAATCAATTCTTGTTGGACATCGTATACACCATTCTCATAGATATCAAATAACACCAATGCTTTGGGTTTATAGGTGAAGATTTGTCTGGTTAATTCACCACCAATGGAACCGCCTGCGCCTGTAATGAGGACGACTTGATCTTTAATAAAGGTTTTTATTTCATCATTAATGAGCGGAATGACATCTCGACCGAGTAATTCATTGACATCCACATCTTTAACTTTCATTTGCTGACCGTCTTTTTCTAATTCTTCCATTAAGGGTAAACGGCGAATCTTAACATTGGATTTTTCCATTAATCTTAAGATTTCAAATAAGCGGGTTCTAGAAATATTACCGATGCCAATAATGACTTGATCAACTTTATAAGATTCAATAATCGAAGGTAAAGATGACATAGGGCCTTCCACCTGAAGATTGAGAAACTTACGTTTCCACTTTTGTGAATCATCATCCACAACAACAACCGGTGTGGCTTGTAAAGATCGATTGGTTCTGAGTTCATCAATCACCATTTTGCCTGCTGCTCCAGCCCCAATGACTAACGTTCGCTTTAAATGTTTTCGGTCAGATTGTTGATAACCTAAAACGATTGCCAAGACTCTTCGTGCAACGCGTAAGCCTATTAAGATGGCAGGTTCACTGATAAAAATAAAAGCAAATTCAAGTGGAGAAAACGCAACATTATTCACCATGATAAACATAAAGAATAATAGGTTAAATGCAATGGTAATCACACCAATCTTAATAGAATCAATTAATCCAAAGTGAATTGTAATCATCGAATAAATGCCAGAAAAGACTAAGATTAAAAGTAGAATTAAACTGTAGATAATAATCGTTAAGTAAAATAAGTTGGTTAACTCTAGAGGAATCTCTCTAGAAAGTAAGATAAAGAAACATAAACCAAGAATGGAAACAAAATCAGCGGTGAGATAAAGGCCAACTTTGAACCACCGTGGTAATTTTTCCATATATTTAGATGCTTCGAATTGGTTTCAATAAACTAACGGTACGTTTGACAATGGATTCAGCAAGTTCTTTTTGAATTTCACCTTTGAGATAACGGTAAATAAGTCTAGCAATATCACGTGCAATATCTTCGGTTGCACCGCGTGTGGTTAAAGCTGCAAAGCCAATACGAACTCCAGACGTCACTTGTGGTTTTTCTTGATCATTGGGCAACATATTTTTATTGAGTGTCACACCGATTTCATCTAACTTCACCTGAGTATCAAATCCTGTTAAACCAAAACTTGCCTTCGTATCAACTAAAAATAAATGGGTTTCGGTTCCAGAAACTTTTGCACCAAGTTTGGCAAATTCATCTGCACAAGCCTTGGTGTTTCGTAAAATTTGTTTGGCGTATTGTTTAAAACTTGGATCGAGTGCTTCTGCAAATGCTTGAGCCTTACCACCAATCACATGCATCAAAGGTCCACCTTGCGCTCCAGGAAAGGTCGCTGAGTTGATCTTCTTCATGTACTCTTCATGATTGGATAGAATCATGCCACCGCGAGGACCACGAATGGTCTTATGGGTTGTGGATGTCACCACATCAGCATATGGGAATGGAGAAGGATGAACTCCCGCGGCAACCAACCCGGAAATATGCGCCATATCAACCATAAAGATTGCACCAATTTCTTTTGCGACCGTGGAGAATTTTTCATAATCTGTTAAGTAAGGGTAAGAAGAGAAACCGGCAACAATGAGTTTTGGTTTTTCTTTTCTGGCAAGTTCTTGCATCGCAGCATAATCAATTCTGCCATCTGCTTTCAAACCATAATGGATAAATTGGTAAAGTTTACCAGAAAAATTAACACTGCTACCATGTGTAAGATGGCCGCCTTCGTTTAAGCCAAGTGACATAATTTTGTCACCCGTTTTCAGTAAGGCACTATAGACAATAAAGTTGGCACTTGAACCAGAGTGAGGTTGAACATTTGCGAACTTACAGGCATAAAGTTGGCAGGCTAAATCAATCGCGAGTTGTTCAATTTTATCAACGTGAACACAACCACCATAATAACGCTTGCCTGGAAAACCTTCGGCATACTTGTTCGTAAGAATTGATCCTTGAATCGCCATCACTTGAGACGACGTATAGTTTTCCGATGCGATGAGTTCTAATCCTTCATCTTGGCGTTTACGTTCTAAGTCTATGTATTGATTGAGTAATGCTTGATAATCCATAACGTTATTTTACATCCTTTGGTAGTTAGCGTTTTGCGTGACAATTTTGCCAGGTCCTGTCACCTTGTATTTAATGACATCGTTGCCACCGAAAAAGAACGCTTTGAAGATATTGGTACGTTTGACCATCAAGGTCATGGAAGCATCCATATAGGCCACCGCAGCTTGATCAAAACTTAAAGCTTTACCTTTGGTTAATGTGTACGTCTTTGCATCTTTATCAACCAAGATATAGGCAGTTCCTTGACCACTTAACACTTGTAATGCTAAATCATCATTGCCAAACAGAGCATCCCATACATTAAATTTCTTTCTTGGATTGACCATAATTCCTTGGGTAAAGGCGATTAATGAACCTTTTTTAATCACAATGGGTTTTGATTTTGTGATGGTTAAGGTCACAATTTGTCCTGGTAAGGGTGCAGAAAACGCCATCACACTTTCAGCTTTGGTTGCCGTGTATTGATCCAGTACTTTAGCATCGCCAAAAATTAACTTTGAAAAGAAAGGATTGAGTCTATTGGCAGTCGAAATGGTTTTCTTTGTGATTTCAGGTGCAATAATGGATATCGTGGTGACATCGTTTTCAGTATAAATGATGTCTTTTGACCCAAGCGTCAAGGTCAAGACAGGTAGGTGTTCTCCAGTGATTGAAACTTTCATATTCGTCCCCACTCTATTCTCAATATTTTAACCGAAAAACTATTAAAAAGATATGAATTTTCCTTTAATCATATCGTTATGCTTTTAGGAATTCTTCTCATATAATATAGGCGTATCTTCAGGGTAGGGTGTAACTCCCAATCGGCGGTCAACCCCGCGAGCAGCAATGCAGGAACTTGTGTAATTCAAGTGGCGACAGTAAAGTCTGGATGAAAGAAGATGTCATTTTTCATATGTACCCTGAACTTACTTAAAGGTCAGGGTTTTTATTTGAAAATTAGAACAGACATTGATTTTATGAGAGAAGCATTGATGCTAGCTTCTCAAGCCAAAGACAAAGTGGGTCATGATCCATTGGTCGGTGTTGTCTTTACTAAAAACCGTCATGTCATCACCAAAGGATTCCATGAAAAGTTATTCGGATTACATGCTGAGTTTTCTGCTTTTAAAGAACAAGATTTTGATGTTGAAGGGTCAACGGTTTATGTAACCTTAGAACCATGTGCCCATGATGATTACTTTCCTTCTTGTGC
>JACCED010552147.1_pt1 | contig 14342 bp, 14 predicted proteins | sample 7455021 | NCBI WGS metagenome assembly JACCED01 (sample SAMN15323456, study PRJNA562643) | freshwater metagenome | isolation source: river surface water | place: USA:Blue River Watershed | collected 2017-08-19 | reverse complement strand
ATGGAGATGGGGTATATTATGCTGAAGACCGTGATGCTGATGATTTTGGTGATGATTAGAAGAGTGGCACGTGTCTATTATTTATTAGTATATAAATAATAGAATGGACTAAAAAGGTCTTGAAATATATGGTCGATATTGAGACCCTCAAAAAAGGTCTCGAATTAGAAAAAACAAAAGGTCATAAATAGAAAAATAAAAAGAAATATTCTATCCAAAAATCTTTTATCCAACCTTTTGTTTTTTCTATTTCGAGACCTTTTTCAAGGGTCTCAATATATACTATATATTGCACCACTCATACCACCACCTCTTGACCTCTCAACATCTTCAACCTATATTCATCCGCATATTTCTTCACTATAGGCCATCTCATCAATTTCCTATAATACTCCGCTGATTTCATTGTTGCCTTTTTTCGCACATTAGGTCCCGACTCCGCAAACCATATCATCTCCTTCACCTCTGTCTCCGCCAACCCTTCCATATTCTTTGCAACATATTTCAATATAGGCGGATAACAATGAAAATCCACCGCCTCTATCAATATCCTATATCCGACTTCTTTGACTGCATCATAATCCACGCAACCATAAGACGTTGCCACTATTTCGGCAGGGTTATTATCATAGAAACATATGGCATTTCCTAACATAGCCATATCTCCGCCCATCCCGCCATATTGCGCCCTGTAGAAAAGCGCCAGCAAACAATCCCCTGCTACCTCGTGGGTCTCCAATTGCTCGTGTGTGAACTCTCTGTCTTCAGCCTTGCACTCTATATTCTGGAAATAATTGTCTGTATTGCATAGTGTCCAAATAATATTCAATATAATGTCTTTATCGTGATGTGTCAATCTATAATCTTTATCGGCCATCATTAGCCAGACCATAACAGGTAATGTATCAAGTGCACACACGTCTTCAATGCAAATAATCGGCAGACGGCGTAAGAATTGTGTCATATCTTGTTCCATTAGCAAAATACTGGTCTGTAGTGCAATCAGGGTTTCCTTGCGTCGAACAGCTTTTTGTAGGTTGGATTTTAATAGTGGCACGTGATATTGAATGGGGGTGATTTGGGAGGTGAGCGGGATGGCGGGGTCGACGGGCGCCTTTGGCGCCCTATAATATAACTGCACTTTGCATTTTGTATTTATGAACTTGTCAGTGGCAAGCACAGTGGTTGTAAAGAATGCGACCTTGTTTTCAGGGTCATAGACGAAATATTTTTTACTGGACAACTTTTTAGGAGCACTTGAACGAAAGAAACTGTCTAATTTAGTTTGCATCTTTTTAGGTCTCAATAAAAAGGTCTCCACTAAATTCAATTTTTTGTTTCTAGACCATTTTTTCTATCTTCTTATTATAGAAATGAATAAAGCCTTTATTAGACAATATAGAATTAGTGTATCAGTATTCCTATTCCTAGCCATCTTCTCTATAATACACTATGTTAAACCGGCTCTCATATATACGAAAGAGGGGGCGTTTAGAGAATTCGGTGTCGGATATAGAAACAAAACTGTGCTTCCTATCTGGGTATTTGCAATCGTGCTCTCCATACTCAGTTATTTAGCTGTTTCTTGGTTTATTATGTTAGGATAAGCTGTTTTTCGTATTATGAGCAAAAAATAAATATAGCCAGTTGTATATGCAGTCGGCAGATTTATCTCCGAAATTAATTGACCAGAGTGCGGCATATTATTTGGCCAATACACTGAGCAAGTGCCATACAACACGAGCAACCTTGTATTCTTGGTCTCTCAATATAGGACTAGTTATATTTATTTTGGCGGTCATAGGCACATATATTTATTATTGTTATAAGACCAAATTGACACCATATGAGGCACAACAAAAATTAATGCGAGACCAAGAATATGTCCTTTCCAAAATACGATATTACCAGGCAGAGAATGTTAACCGTCAAGTTAGCAACATTCACGATTTGCCAAAAATGGAAAACAATATAGAATATTTACGGAGTTTTTGAGACCCCGGCCCCATATCATTCACCTAACAGTATATTATATCTCATTATATTATAATATATAGTAAAAAATGTCTGCAAAAAATAAATCAAGGTCTCCTGGGTCTGACAATGGAAATAATAGTAAAAAATCGAAACCATCGGGGCCTGCAAGTCCAACAGATTTAGATAATCTTGTATATGGAACACCAGGTAGTCTATCATCTATGACACCGCCAATAATGCCTCTTAAAGATAAAGTCAAACAACCATTAGACCAATTATATTCCAGTCTATTTAATTGCCATAAAACAGACCCAGATAGATTTGATGAACTCACCAAATTCACAATGCTCGATGATTATGAGAATGAACACGAGATGTATGTGTCCAGTGCTTTAATGTGCTATTATATCGACCTGCCATATTCCTATTTGTATGAGTATGACTCGCGCCGAGCCAAAAAGACGGAAACCAAAAAAATAATGACAGATAAAATGGATGGGCTAATTGCGATGACTAATCTGCTAGGCGATGACAAGGCGTTTTCGCGACAATGCAGTATAAAATGTAGCCGATTAAATAGGTCGTGGGTATGTTGCGGGTTCTATGCACCTGTTATGTATTATTTTTATAAGATGGCAGATAATCCAAAATACAGGGATCATCCTCCGTCGGCATTATATGCATATGCAACAAGTATATATAAAATCATTACCGGGTATGGACACGGGGACAAATCAAAAAAATGGCATAAGGCGATTTCAAAATTTGCCAAAGAACACAATATGAATATTGATGTTAACGGATGGAACGACAATTGCTTGAACTGGATAGTTTACAAAGATTTAGGGTCTGAAAAATTGGCTATGAAAATCGGCAAAATGTATATGATGAATATTATTCAGGGTGATGTGGGGGTATATTGTAGCACAATTCACCATTTTATTGCTATTCGCGATACAGATGATACCGTTATTTTAGCGGACTCGTGGTCTCACGGATATATTCATAATAAAAAGCTCAAAAATATTCCACGGGGTCCAGTTGTCCGCAAAATAGGATATACCAGTTTTGTGAAAATGATAAAGTTTATAAATGACCCGGATAGATTAGGAGACCCATTATCAGACCTAGTGGTAAACCAGTTAATGGCTTTTTATTTCTTGATACCGATATACAATGACACTAATTATTCAATGAATTCAGATATACAAATATACCCGGTAAATTCAGAACAAGCGGATGGATTATTGGCAGCGGTGGAGCAATTGAACTATATAGATGTGATTTCACTGAGTGTATTAGGGGGCAAGACAATGACATATAAGAAAAAATCGCACAAGAATAAGACGCGCAAAAATAGGAAAATATAATATTGTGATATAATAAGATAGACCTATTATATACTATATTATACAACAATGGAAATACTACTACAAGAAAAAAACGATATTTTAGAAAATGATAATACTGCAACAGACAAACTGAGCGATTTCTTATTTAATTTGGATAAAAGCATAGTGCAGTTGGATGTGACAATTGCTTTATCTGGGTCTCTCGATTTAGGTATTCTTGTTAAAAACGGGTTTGATAAAATCACAGGTATAAAATTTATAGAAGCAGGGAAAATAACAGATATACACAATTTTCCTACTATATTGAAGACATTTGAATGTCCTAATCAAATGCTTAGCGAATTACAGAATTTGCCAAAAGGTCTCGAAGAAATAAATGTAAGTGGCAATATGATGCTCAGTGTTATAGATATTAAAGGACTAGAACAGCTTCGCATATTAAATGTTGCAGAATGTGGGCTATTGCATTTGGAGGATTTACCCGCTAGTCTAGTTGACCTTAATTGTGCCAAAAATGCAATTCGTAAATTGGATTTGGTGGGTCTCGACGAGTTAAAAACATTGGATGTGACTGGAAATAAGAATATTATTCTCGAAAATGTGCCTAAGGGTATTATAGACCTGAAAATAGATAATAATCCTTTTTCAGAGATTTCATTTGCACAAGTCCAGAATAGGGGTTCTGAAAAAAAGGATGAAAATGTTGAAATAAAAATCAATTACCGGGATGCACTCAATGATTATTTTAAACAGAAAAATAGATATACCGAAAGTGCCCGTGCGGATCGCAATAAAATATACAAAAAACATATTGAAAAAGTGATTGCCGCGGGGGTTGCACCTAGTGTTGCGAAAAAAGTGGCTCATAAATTATCAATGCGATTTAAACCCAAATGCATTTCGTGCGGCCGTCCTGTTGGAACCCTATTTAAAACTATCGAGACCAAACCAAACGAAACAAAACACATTGCAAATTGCGGCGATACAGTTGCACCGTGCAAACTCAAAATAGAATTGTATAATGGACAAATATACAATATTGATAAACAGTTATATGAATACTATGACGATTTAAATGAACTGAAGACCAGTATTATCCAACAAAAACTGGATAATTTGTTTAATTATATTAGCAATGATGTAGCCATCAAAAAATTCAAAAATACATTGAATTTGATTAATTTTGAAAACCTGGAATTTAATGATTTAGCTGTTAAACATAAATCGCTTTATGCAAATGAAGACCGGGAGCTTATGATAACTAAAAAGAAAGAGGCTATATATAATATTATCCAGTCTATTAAAATATTAGTAGAACAATATTCGAGTAGCGGCGATAGTCGACTACTTGATACCGCAATGTCTATACACGTAAAAGAATTAGTCCCCGAACTAAAAAATCTCTTTTCATTGAAAAATGAAGTGAATGAAATGGTTATGATTAGTAGAACGAGTGCGTTTATATCAAGCACTACTGGTGCCGGCGCACTTACTTCTGGAACACAGAATGTAGAGCGTAATGAGCCAAAACAAGCCGTTTCTAGCGATGATAATGACGCATTAGTTAAATCAGCAGAAATGCCAAATATTAGTATTCTGTATCAAAGATATGCATCATTGCAGAGAATGGAGGATTTTATTGGGGCACAGCCACGGGTGGTGCACTATATATACCGCTGAAGTTTTGAGTTCACACCCTCCTTGGGTGCAACACGCAAATCTGTAAACAGTAAATTAGATGCAGAAATATCCTCTCTGCAGATATAATTCTACACCTATATGAAGTGAGTGATTATTTGTGTATAATAATAATTGCAAAATGCTTGTTTATCAATAGTTATAAATTCATCAAATAGTAGATTTATTTCGTCTAGCAGGTCTCCTTCTGACATAATAATACTGGTTTGCTCAATGTCTTTATTTATTCTTGCACACAACATTTCAACGTCGTCATATAAGCTCGGAATATGGTCTTCCAATTTGTATTCTATCCCACATTTGTAGCATTGGAATTTACATACATTGTATTGGAATTCTGGGCGGATACCATAATCCCCACACGCTTGACATAGGTCGTATTTATTTATTTGGGTAAACGCCCCGATATTGACTATATCATTTATTATTTGTAATAAATAATATATTTGTTCCGTTGTTACTGGTCTATAATTTGTTTCTTCGTGGTTGTGATTATATTCGTAATTCATTGTATCTAAATAGTTTCTTATTAATTATTTGCACATATGACTGATAATGCAGGTAGGATGCATTCATTTTTTCAATTTTATGATAACAGTGTCAAAGGTGGCCACGAAATATTATGTTTAGTCAATATAAGGAAAAATGATATTTTCTTCTATTATAACAAAAACATTATTTGTCTGCGGACTATGTATGCAAATGGTGGCCGGTTTCAACGATAGTCAATGTAATTTGTCGCCAGGGGTGGCCAAAAACCGCGCATTCCTCCGAACCCGTGATTATCCAGAAACAAACGGCGTGCTCCGAATTATGCAGTATAATGTCGAATGGCTCTTTACAAATGTCTATAATGGATGTCCGGGGACATCTTGCACTTGGGCAACCGAAGACGAGGCATTCAAACATCTTGGGGTTGTAATGGACCGCATCAACGATGTCCAGCCGTCAATCGTCCATTTCTGTGAAATCGAGGGATGCGACGAAATGGATTATTTGCGGGCAGGGATTGACGGGGCAGAATATAACCCTTATTTAATATTCGGTAAAGATACTAGCACTGGGCAAAATGTCGGGGTTATGTCGCGGGTCGTCCCATTGATGCCATTAAACCGCACCGACGAACACGTCGGGTATCCGATTGCAGGGTCTAAATGCGGGTATGTCGGGAGTGGCGGGAGCGAGGGCGTGAGCAAGAATTTATATACGCGGTTTCAATATGGCGGGACGACGATCACTTATATTGGTGCTCATTTACTCGCTAATCCGACAGACCCAGTACGATGTGCTGAACGCGAGGCCCAGGCCCAAGTATTGCAGAATTTAGTGGTGGAATTGCGAGGGAAATATCCTGATGACGAGATGATTTTATTGGGGGATTTTAATGACTATGACGCGGATATAATGGATGCCAATAATCATATACCTGTATCTCAGGTGTTGCATATATTGAAGGGCGTGATGGGGGAACATAAAGGGTCATATAAATTGTATTCGGTGGCGGATTTAGTGGATAGGAGCGAACGATACACAGATTGGTGGGATGCGAACGGGGATTGTTTTATAACAGAGGATGAATATTCGATGATAGACCACGTGCTGGTTAGTCGTGGGTTATATGATAAAATTGTGGGGGTTGAATATTACCATAAATATGAGGAATATTGCGGAAAATATGATTCCGATCACTGGCCGATAGTGGTTGATTTTGGATTTTAGGGTGGATATTATTATATGACAGTTATATATATTATATAATAGAAAGATGAGCGAGAGCCAGGATGTTAATGAGAGTAAGATGTCAGACACTCCAGAAAGAGAGCTGACTGAGGCGGAAAAAAGTGATAGATTTCAAAACTTATTTAGAACATATAGCAATCAGGTCAGAAATAATACAAATGTTGCAAATACTAATATCAATAATGTGACGGCAAGAAAATCACCCGTGAGAGCAAGAAAATCACCACCTAGACCAAGAACAAGAAGACGCCGTGTTAGCCGTAAACCTAAACAATCAAAAGAGGCACATAAAAAGAAAATTAAAGAATGGAGAGAAAAAAATAGAGAACACCTTAAGGCATATTCTAGAAATTATAGGGAAACAAAATTAAACGAACTAGACAGAGCAAGACATATTGAAAATAACTTCCCTATTTATTATCGTCCTGAACATTTGGAAGTTGACTATAATAAAGTATTCGATAATACTGATGATGGAAATAATATTCCTATGTTGACAGGTTCACCTGTAAAAGAAGACGCTTATACAAAGAGCCCAATGAAAGAAGACGCAGTGCACCCATTGGATGAAGAAGAATTGGATTTTGATGATATACCAATATATGATGATGGACATCCTCGTGGAGGTAAGAAGAAGACCCAACGTGGATGTAAACGCCGTGGATGCAAATCCCGTAAGACCCGCAAATCCAAGAAATAAGCATTTGTTTACAGCATTTCATTTTTTAAAAGAATATAAAATGAAATTGAATAATAATAATAATTGATATTGATATTAATATTGTTTGATGGGACTGTATTTTAGTGGACCTGTCGAAAATGAATACACTGAACTATATGAAAACAAAATTTATCGCGACAAAGGACAATTAAACGTGAATGAATACACTCATATTAAAATGCTAATAAAAAATGCTGTCGATGTTGGTCTGGAGAATAATTTAGGCTATTTTTTCACAGTCTCGTGCTTATTTTCACATTATGATGGATGCTCAATTTGTCTGCAAAACACACATATAAAATTGTTGCCTATCGAGAAATCAACCGTCATAGAAGCCAAGTTATTTTTCGAAATAGTGGATGATATAATGAAAGATAAGAGGGCGGCATATACTGTCGGATTACACACAATGTCGAGCCAAAAAGGATATTATTTAGTGAGCGTGATTAACAACCGGTGAAGTTGCTGACACCGTCCCAGACAATCTCGTTAGTGACAGCCCAGTCGTGAATAGCACATTGGGCAGTTTTTCCTGGAACTCCGGCCCATCCTGCAACACTGAAATCGATGTTTGCTGGTGTTTGGCCGACGGCAGCAGTATATCCTATGGTGTTTGATGAGGTTAAAGCGACTTTTCCTGCATTAACATTATTACTAGGAACTTCACATTTAGGCTTTTTCTTTTCTGTATCAGTGGCATCATATTTTACAGTCCAATAATCCGGGCAGGTAGATTTAGAAGGAGGGAATGCAATTGCATTGTTTTTAGCCTTCATTAACAATCCAAGAGTGGTCAATATGATAATAAGAAAGAAAACAGCAATAATTAAAACAGCAATATAGAATATTTCCATTGTGATTTTTGATAGTTGATTATAGGTATATAGTTGATAGAGATATTATTTTACACCTTTGCGCGTTATACACCTAAATAACTTATTTTATTATAGTATAATATAGTATATAATAAAATACATAATACAATAGAATGTTATCACAAAAAATACGTCCTGAATTAATTGATGCACCAAATAATATTCTTGATTTAGATAAATACAATGGTCGCGTGAACATTATGGAGACACCTAAAATAGCTGTATTCGAGATGCACGAAAAGATTGCGGTTAAGAATAAGGCAACTGAGTATCGCGAGGCTGTGACTGGTGAAATTGAGACCACTCCAATGTCGCGTGCTTTTTTCTCTGCTGAGAATATTACTATATTGCAGAATGCTATTCGTGCCGGTGTTTATGAGAAGAGTGGTCGCAAATATGTGATTGCACAACCAGGTGTGGATAATTTGAAGATCATTATGCGCAGTTATTATTTCGATTATGCCAATCAAGGAACTAAGGATCCGCGGGGAGAAATAGAGAAAATCAATGGTATGGTGGTGGAATATTGTGTGCGCCAATTATTTGGATCGGCTGTTAGTTATGAAAGATATTTAGAAGATCAAAGTAGTTTAGTGATGCCGATGGATAGACCATTGCAGAAGGATAGAAATTATAAACAATTGGAGATGAACTTGAGGGTGTAAATGGAGGGGGATTATTTTCTATTTGTAATATATATAAATTTATAAATAGAAAGATGACGGATACAAACGTACCAATAAACAATACACCTCATGGTGTACAAACTGCAGATAATACCAACAAAGTAAGTACATTTGATAGCTCATATGATGATTTAGCTAATAAAGTTGCAAAAAACAAAAATAGTCCAGACAATAATGATAGGTCATACCGTATTGCAGGTATTATTGATTTAAAAACTGGTGTTACAAGAGATATGATATATCAGGTTGATTTGGGTGAGGCAGAGAAAGTTGCAAAAGAAAACAGGGATAATACATTTTACGGAACCAATGGTATTGATGTGCCTGACTATTCTGCGCTAGCAACACCAGTTACGTTTCAGTCAAAAAAAACAATGTTTGCTACTATTGCTGATACCGCTAGTTCAACCGGAAAAATAATAAAAGAAGGATCTAAATATCTAGGTAATAAAGTAGTAAATGCTTTTAATTATGAAATAGATAGTACTGCTACAGTTAACGAAATAGAAAGAAAATATAAAGATTACATAAATAAAAATAGTATTAAACTGGATACTACCGAAGGTTTAACCAAATTTATTAAAGAAGGCATATATAACACCAACAATAATACAGAGGAGAACAAGGAGGACCAATATAACTACATACTTGCAAAATATAAAAATATAGATGGCGTTCCTGATGATTTGAAAGATTTATATGAAGAAGCATTCGACGAATACAAAAACTCTAATGTAGAACAATTAGTGAACACAGGGGGTGGAAGACGCCACAAAACTAGACGTTCAAACAAAACCAAAAATAGAAAATTCTATTCCAACAAAACAAAACGTAGCAACAAACGTTCTAACAAAACCAGAAAATCCAAAGCATAAATTCAATCCAACAATGAAAAATATATAAAGTAATATACTCTATATATTTTCCTTTCTTATTTTTATATTTTCATTTTTTCTATCTATCTAACTAACTAACTACATACACAACTTTTTACTTTGTTTTTCTAATCAACACTTTTCCTCCTTTTCCGCCTCCACCACTCTGCCCCTCTGGTTTTTGTAATTTTTCTCTATACCCCTTATATTTTGCATATTCCTTCTCCAACACATCCAATTCACCTATCCACATCTTCTCCACACTCGTCTTTATCAACACATCCAATTTCTTCTCCGTCTCCTCCTTCTCCTTCAATATTATCTGCACATTTTCATTCGTCACACTATCCATCGGCATCTTCACCAAATATTTATAATCGCCATCCAACTTATCAAACCCCTTACTCTCCAACATCGCAGTCACCTGTTCCCCGCTCTTCTTTCGCAATTCAATACTATCATCCAACACTCCCAAAATATATCTCGCACGATTCGACAATTTCATCAACAGTCTGCGCATATCTTCCACCAAATATTCCTTGCGTTTTCTATATGTCTCTATGCGCACCCCATAAAAGTCATCAATTATTTCTTCAATAGACCCGTATTTATGCAACTTGCATTTACTATTAAACATATGCATATTTGTAGAACTAATCGTTGTCGTCAATTTAAATAATCGCTCAACACCATTCATTCCATCCTTCACTTGCCCCTCCAGTTCCGCCAATTTTCCCTTAGGCAATGTCACCAATATATTCACATTCACTTCCGTAGATACTGACTTGAAATCCTTAATACTTGGCGCCACCTTCTTACCATCTTTTCCTGTTGTGCCGTCCATCAATTCTTCTAAAAACGTAATATATGGCATCGTCCAGGTTCCAATCGGCAATTCAGTAATCAGGATTTTATCTTCGCCGGCTTTCTCATAACATCCGCGCACCATATATTTATTATCCTGGATTTTCTCTATCTTGCCTTTAAATCCTTCATAATATGGCACAAATTCGCCCACACTGCCTCCGCTGGCCCCCAACTTGTTTTTCAAATACTGGATTATTTGCATAGGATTATATGACGGAATACTGCACGAAAATCCGGTTCCAATACCTGAAATACCATTCATCAATACAAATGGAATAATAGGCACATAATATTCTGGTTCAACGATTGTTCCATCATCATTCAAATAGTTCAATATATGGTCATCTGCCTCCGGAAATATATAGCGCGCAATATCTGTTAATTGTGTGAATATATATCTTTCACTCGCACTATCATCCCCGCCTTGCAAGCGTGTGCCGAACTGACCATTTGGCTGTAATAAATTAATATTATTTGAGCCGACATAAGTCTGCGCCATTCCGACAATAGCGCCATTCAAACTCGCTTCACCGTGATGATATGCACTATGTTCAGATACATAACCCGAAAACTGTGCGACTTTTATTTCGCTAGTAAGTCTGCGTTTGAATGCACAATACAGGATTTTTCGCAACGAGGTTTTCAAGCCATCCACCATATTTGGGATTGAGCGTGCACAATCGTATGTGCTAAAATGAATGAGTTCGTTATCCACAAATTCTTCATATTTCACTTGCGGACGATTAGTGTCCAGGAAACAGTTTTTATCATAATTTTCCAGCCATTCTTTTCTATCATCTGCGCGTTTCTTATTAAATATTTTATCAATTGTCTGATCACTGGTTTCTCCACTATATACGAAATCCACGATTTTCTTGTTTTCGAAATATTGTTTGAACTCTTTTGAAGTCGATGTGCCGAGCCCCTTAAAATATTTGACTGACCATCCCGCTGTTCCCCGTGCTCCCAGTGTTTCCTTCCAAGCATTATATTCGCCTTCATTATAGAATAATTTGGTTTCACTGCCCTTTGTTGCACGCAATATAGGAGTATTCATAAAGGATAAGAAGCCGGGGATTTTTACAAGCGACACCCATTCACTGTGAAACAAATTAATACAAAGGCCCTTTATATGACTGCCGTCTAAATCTTGATCAGTCATATACATCACTTTACCATATCGCAAGTGTGAGTGGACATCGCTAATTGTCTTATATTCGCGTCCGCTTTCAAGCCCAAGAATTTTCTTTAAATCGCCAATTTCCTTATTTTCATTGATTTTCTTGGTTTGTTCTCCGCGCACATTTAACACTTTACCTTTCAATGGATATATACCAATATTATTGCGGTCTTCACTGGACAATCCGGATACAATCCCGGATAAAGCACTGAGCCCTTCGCATAAAATCAGAATACAATTCTTAGATTTATCAGTGCCCGCATCATTTGCATCTATGAAATTCGCAATACCGCGTATATTTTTGGTTTTACTGCCATCGGTCTTTTTTGCAGCCTTGTTTTCTTTGACTTCCGTAATAGAACACGCCAAATCCATCACGCCCATTTTTGCAACATTTTCAACGAATTTATCACTGACTTCGCATTTAGAACCGAAACTGGTGACCGCCGATGTCATATAATCTTTTGTCTGACTGTCGAAATTCGGGTTTTCAATATCACATCGCACAAACAATAAGAGTTGTTCTTTTATTGCGTTTGCAGATACTTTGACCTTCTTTTTCTTTTCAATATAATCAATCATTTTGCGTGTTATTTGACCGAGTATATAGTCAACGTGTTTTCCGCCTTTCATAGTTGCAATACCATTTACATAAGACACTTGCATAAATTCTTTAGTAGGCGACATAGCAACCGCATATTCCCAGCGTTCATCGGCTTGTTCATATATGCGTTTTGTTTCGGCCTTCTCGCCTAAGAACATATCCAAATATTGCTGGAAATTCTTAACTGGCACTTGCACTGTATTATAATTGATTTTCACTTTTTTTACGCTATGGTCAGTGACCGCTGCAATATCAAACACGCGTTTCTTTAGGAGAGACAACATTTGTGGTGTGAGCCCGCCGAGCCCGAGCCGGGCATAATCGGGTTTAAACACAACTTTTGTATATGGCGCGCCTTTGACTTTTGTGATAGTTGGTGGCTCAATAACATCGAGATTGTTTTTGAATTCCTGTGTATATTTTAGTCCGCGAGTATGATCGACAGTTTCGATATAACCGTATGTAGACCAAATAAGCACTAATTTAAATCCAAAGCCATTTTTACCGCCAACAATCTTTTTTTCGTCTTTATTATAATTAGTGGATGTGCGCAGATGACCGAATATGAGTTCGGGGATCCATATATCATATTCCGGATGTTTAGCAATATCAATGCCATTACCGTCATTTTCCATAGTGATTGTTCCGTCATCTGCAATCTTAATATCAATATAACTGACATTTTTCTTTTTTTCACTGGTATTGTTAATCATACGAATAACGTGATCACGACAATTGACAATACCTTCATCAAATAGTTTGTATAGTGCTGGATTATAGTTGATGTGATTAAATACTATTTTGTTAGTTGCTTCATCATATACCCAAGTATCCGCATCAACGTGTTCAATCGACCCAATATAAGTATCTGGATTATCGAGAATATGTTGTTTGTCGGTTTTGCGTTGGTATTGATCTGCGAGTGCAGTTTCCTCTGCAGTAGTAGCTTTTTTAGTAGTAGTTGTAGTCTTCTTAATAGTTGGCATTGTTGTTGTTGTTGTTGTTGTTGTTAATTAAATAATTCAAGAGTATATTATATAACAGGCCTTTTATATTATTTTGTATAAATATTTCAATTTTATGCAAAGAATATTTATAGCGCGTTATATTATATAATACAGAACAATGAGCAGTCGTTCAAGAGTAAAGATGTGTATGATGAATGATATTACTAAGTATTGCCAGTGTGCGCGGGCACAGCAAGCTGCGGTATATAAAAAGATTAAGACAGGTGGGAATGACCCTAGTATTAGTGGAAGAATGCGGTATTCACAAATGGTCGGATATGATAAATACAGAACAATTATTGGATAAAATAGAAAGGGCTCGAGATATATTTTTTTATTAGTATAATATATATAATAATCATTTAGGATGAAAAGACCTGCTAGAGGAAGTGATGGCTGTTATGCTATTGATGGAAAAAAATACAAGGAATTGTTCGGTTCACGCCAACAAGTTTGGAATGGAACCGCTTATAAAACCCCTGGTGAATTAACCAAAAAGGATTTAACAATGAATAAGTGGAAGCGCATTGTTTCTGTCAAGAAACACAAGACCGCCAAGAAGGAAAAGAGACTTGAGAAACACGGGTATTTTGCTGAAAAAGGTAAATTCGGATATGTCAAGAAGACCCGCAAGGCTCGTCGTTCAATGAAGAAGCGTGGGGGTACAGGAACTGCTGGGCCATCTGCCCCTATTGCTAATGGCCCTGCTAATGGCCCTGCTAATGGCACTGCTAATGGCCCTGCTAATGGCACTGCTACT
>JACCED010959415.1_pt1 | contig 14348 bp, 12 predicted proteins | sample 7455021 | NCBI WGS metagenome assembly JACCED01 (sample SAMN15323456, study PRJNA562643) | freshwater metagenome | isolation source: river surface water | place: USA:Blue River Watershed | collected 2017-08-19 | reverse complement strand
GCTCCATCCAGATGTGCATCCAGGAGCTCTCCACCTGCCAGCAGTACCAGACGCCGGTGAAGGTGGTGTCGCTGAACAACCGCTACCTGGGCATGGTGCGCCAGTGGCAGCAACTGCAGTATGGCGGGCGTTACTCGCACAGCTACATGGACGCTCTGCCCGATTTCGTGAAGCTCGCCGAGGCCTATGGCCACATCGGTCTGAAGATCGAGAAGCCCTCTGAGGTGGAGCCGGCCCTCAAGGAGATGTTGAGATTGAAGGACCGCACCGTGTTCCTGGACGTTCGCACCGACCCCACGGAGAACGTCTGGCCCATGGTGCAGGCCGGAAAGGGCATCACGGAGATGCTGCTCGGTTCGGAAGACCTGTGACCCCGGATCGGCGCCTGCGCCACTGTTCGCCCTGCAAGGCCTGATCGGGCCTTCAAGGGGCGGCAGGGCAGGGCACCGAACCGCACAGCACCTCCGAATACCCACGCCAAAGGAGCCTTCGGGCAACACCGAAACGGATACGAGCCCCGCGCGGAAGCGGCCCCCACCCGGGGCCGGGGAACGCCAAGGGCCACAGACCATGAAACACATCATTGCCCTGCTGCTGGAAAACGAACCCGGGGCCCTGTCCCGCGTGGTGGGCCTGTTCTCAGCCCGCGGCTACAACATCGAAAGCCTGACGGTGGCGCCCACCGAAGACGCATCGCTGTCTCGCATGACCATCGTCACCACCGGCAACGACGACACCATCGAGCAGATCACCAAGCACTTGAACCGCCTCATCGAGGTGGTCAAGGTGGTGGATCTCACCGAGGGTGCATTCACCGAGCGTGAACTCATGCTCATCAAGGTGCGCGCGGTCGGCAAGGAACGCGAAGAGATGAAGCGCATGGCCGACATCTTCCGCGGCCGCATCATCGACGTCACCGAAAAAACCTACACCATTGAGCTCACCGGTGACGCGGGCAAGCTTGATGCCTTCATCGAGGCGGTGGACCGAGCCGCCATCCTCGAAACCGTTCGCACCGGCACCAGTGGCATCGGCCGCGGCGAGCGCATCCTCAGGGTCTGATCCACGGCCCCCCGATTTGTTTATCCCAGGAGAAAAAACCATGAACGTTTACTACGACAAGGATGCCGACCTCAGCCTCATCAAGGGCAAGAACGTCACCATCATCGGCTACGGCTCGCAGGGCCATGCCCACGCGCAGAACCTCAACGACTCCGGCGTCAAGGTCACGGTGGCGTTGCGCAAGGGTGGCGCTTCCTGGGCCAAGGCAGAAGGCGCGGGCCTGAAGGTTGCCGAGATCGCCGAGGCGGTGAAGACGGCTGACGTGGTGATGATCCTGCTGCCCGACGAGCAGATTGCCTCGGTGTACAACGCCGAAGTGGCGCCCAACATCAAGCCCGGCGCCTCCTTGGCCTTCGCCCACGGCTTCAATGTCCATTACGGTCAGGTGGTTCCGCGCGAAGACATCGACGTGTGGATGGTCGCCCCCAAGGCCCCCGGCCACACGGTGCGTAACACCTACAAGCAAGGCGGCGGCGTGCCCCACCTGATTGCCGTGCACCAGGACAAGACCGGCAAGGCCCGTGACCTGGCCCTGAGCTACGCCACGGCCAACGGTGGCGGCAAGGCCGGCATCATCGAAACCAACTTCCGCGAAGAGACCGAAACCGATCTGTTCGGCGAGCAGGCCGTGCTGTGCGGTGGTACGGTGGAGCTCATCAAGGCCGGTTTCGAGACCCTGGTGGAAGCCGGCTACGCGCCCGAGATGGCCTATTTCGAGTGCCTGCACGAGCTCAAGCTGATCGTGGACCTGATCTACGAGGGCGGCATCGCCAACATGAACTACTCGATCTCCAACAACGCCGAGTATGGTGAGTACGTGACCGGCCCGCGCGTGGTGACCGAAGAGACCAAGAACGCGATGCGCCAGTGCCTCAAGGACATCCAGACCGGTGAGTACGCCAAGAGCTTCATCCTGGAGAACAAGGCCGGTGCACCCACGCTGCTGTCGCGTCGCCGCCTGACGGCCGAGCACCCGATCGAGCAGGTGGGCGAGAAGCTGCGTGCGATGATGCCGTGGATCAAGGCCAACAAGTTGGTGGACAAGAGCCGCAACTGATTCCCGATGAGTACCCTGCAGCCGCAAGACACGGACGCCCAGGATCCGCGGCCCAAGCCGCGCCCCAAGGGCATCTACGTCCTGCCCAATCTGTTCACCCTGGCGGCCCTGTTCGGCGGGTTCTACTCGATCGTCATGGCCATGAACGGCCGGTTCGAACTGGCGGCCATTGGCGTGTTCTGCGCCATGGTCCTGGACAGCCTGGACGGTCGTGTGGCGCGCATGACCAACACGCAGAGCGCCTTCGGTGAACAGATGGACAGCCTGTCCGACATGGTGAGCTTCGGCGCGGCGCCGGCCCTCATCATGTACGAATGGGGGCTCAAGGGCTTGGGCAAGCTCGGTTGGATCGCCGCCTTCGTGTATTGCGCCGGCGCGGCCCTGCGGCTGGCCCGCTTCAACACCAACATTGCCGTGGTGGACCGCCGCTTCTTCCAGGGGCTGCCCAGCCCCGCGGCTGCAGCCCTGGTGGTGGGCTTCATCTGGGTGATGGACGATGCGGGCTATCGCGGTGTGACCGACATGCCCGTGATCGCTTGGACGGCCTTCGCGCTGACGCTGTACGCGGGTCTGACCATGGTCACCAATGCGCCGTTCTACAGCTTCAAGGATGTGAGCCTGAAGCGGTCGGTTCCCTTTGTGGTGATCGTGGTCATCGCACTGGTCATCGCCCTCATCAACATCCATCCCCCGCTGGTGCTGTTCGGCATGTTCTTGGTCTACGGGGCATCGGGTTATGTGCTGTATGCGTGGAAGCGCGTCAAGGGCAAGCCGGTGAGCGTGATCGCCACGTCCACCGACGACCCCGACGAGGTGGGCCTGCACCGTTGAGTGCGGCGTGATACATTCGCCACATGCCGATCAACCGCGCTGCCACAAACGCCCTGCTGCTACTGGCGCTGGCCTTCCGCCGGGCGCCCTGATCGCACACGTCTTCAAACCGCATCAGAAAGCCCGACGGCACAGTGCCCTCGGGCTTTTTTCATTCTGAACCGAATTCGAATCCGTCACATCTGCCTCACCACCGTTTTCAGGAGCCGACCATGACCGACCAGCTCATCATCTTCGACACCACCTTGCGCGACGGCGAGCAATCGCCCGGTGCCTCGATGACGCGCGAGGAAAAGCTGCGCATCGCGCGCCAACTCGAGCGGCTGCGGGTGGACGTGATCGAAGCCGGTTTCGCCGCTTCCAGCAATGGCGACTTCGAGGCCGTGAAGTCGATTGCCGACCACATCAAGGATTCCACGGTGTGTTCGCTGGCGCGCGCCAATGACCGCGACATCTCGCGTGCAGCCGAAGCCCTGAAGAACGCGCCGCGCGCGCGCATCCACACCTTCATCGCCACCAGCGAACTCCACATGGAGAAGAAGCTGCGCATGACCCGCGATCAGGTGTTCGAGCAGGCCAAGCAGGCGGTGCGCTTTGCCCGCAACCTGGTGGGCGACATCGAGTTCTCGCCCGAAGACGGCTACCGCTCCGACCCCGACTTCCTGTGCCGCGTGCTGGAGGCCGTGATCGCCGAGGGGGCGACCACCATCAACATCCCCGACACCGTGGGCTATGCCGTGCCCGAGCTCTATGGTGAATTCATCCGCAGCCTGCGTGAGCGCGTGCCCAACGCCGACAAGGCCGTCTGGAGCGTGCACTGCCACAACGACCTGGGTATGGCGGTGGCCAATTCGCTGGCCGGCGTGAAGATCGGCGGCGCGCGCCAGATCGAGTGCACGGTCAACGGCTTGGGCGAGCGTGCGGGCAATTGTTCGCTCGAAGAGGTGGTGATGGCGGTGAAGACCCGCAAGGACTACTTCGGACTCACCCTGGGCATCGACACCTCGCAGATCGTGCCGGCCTCGCGCATGGTGAGCCAAACCACCGGTTTCGTGGTGCAGCCCAACAAGGCGGTGGTGGGTGCCAACGCCTTTGCGCATGCCAGCGGCATCCACCAGGACGGCGTGCTCAAGGCGCGCGACACCTACGAAATCATGCGCGCCGAAGACGTGGGCTGGAGCGCCAACAAGATCGTGCTGGGCAAGCTCAGTGGGCGCAACGCCTTCAAGCAACGCCTTCAGGAGTTGGGCATCGACCTGGAAAGCGAGTCCGAGGTGAACGCCGCCTTTGCGCGCTTCAAAGACCTGGCCGACCGCAAGAGCGACATCTTCGACGAGGACATCATCGCCCTGGTCAGCGACGAGAGCGTGACCAGCGAGCAGGAACACTATCGCCTGCTGGCCTTGTCGCAGCACTCGGAGACCGGCGAGCGGCCGCAAGCCTCGGTCGTGTTCATCGCCGGCGAGGTGGAGCACAAGGCCAGCAGCGATGGCAACGGGCCGGTCGATGCCTCGCTCAAGGCCATCGAGTCGCGACTCAACACCGGTGCCGAACTGGTGCTGTATTCGGTCAATGCGATCACCAGCGGCAGCACCGAATCGCAGGGCGAGGTGACGGTGCGCTTGCAGCACGGCGGGCGCGTGGTCAACGGCGTGGGCGCCGACCCGGATATCGTGGTGGCTTCGGCCAAGGCCTACTTGTCCGCGCTCAACAAGCTGCACTCCAAGGCCGAGCGGGTGGCGGCTCAGGGCTGAGCGTTTTTTTTGGTTCAAAAAGCGTCTCTAAGCCATTGATTCGGAAAGGCTCCTGACCTACACTGGCCGGCCCGATCAGAGTTCCGGCGCCCTTGGGCTGCCGCACGGCGTTTGCGATGGTGTTGATGGCTCACAAGTTGGTGTTGGGATTGACCTTGGTGACGGGTCTCGTGTTGGGTGCCGGCGTGCCGGCACTGGCCAACCCGGGCGCCCAGGCTGCCAAGGGGCCCCACGCCGCCAAAGCCTCCGCGAACAAGGACAAGGCCTCTGCGGCCAAGGCGCCCGGCCAGTCCGGCGCCAAGCCCACCGGCAAGGCCTCCACGGCCCAGTCCAACGCGAAGCCCAACGCCAAGCCCAACGCAAAGTCGGCCAACAAGTCCTCCACCAACGCCAAGCGAGCCAAGGCGGTGGCCGCTGTTGGGGCGGCCGGTGCCGTGGCCGCCGTGGCCGCGCGCCCCTCGATGGGCCAGACCTACGGCCTGCATCAGACGCCCGATCCCCTGGACCTCAAATCCAGCGTGGCCCTCGTTCTGGACCGCAACACCAACGAGGTGCTGTTCAGCAAGAACGCGCAGGCGGTGCTGCCCATCGCCTCGATCACCAAGCTCATGACCTCCATGGTGGTGTTCGAGCACCACCAGAATCTGGACGAGGTGCTCACCGTCACCCAGGACGATGTGGACACGGAAAAGCACAGCGGTTCACGCCTGGCCGTGGGTTCGCGGCTGACGCGGCGCGAAATGCTGCACCTGGCCCTGATGTCCAGCGAGAACCGTGCGGCCAATGCCCTTGGCCGGCACTTCCCCGGCGGATTGAATGCCTTCGTGGACAGCATGAACCAGCGTGCGCGCGAACTGGGCATGCACGACACCCGCTTCGTTGAGCCCACCGGCCTGAGCAGCAAGAATCAGTCGAGCGCCCACGACCTGGCCATTCTGGTTCGCGCTTCGCATGAACACGAACTGTTGCGCCAGTTCTCGGTCACGCCCGAAGCCAAGATGGCCGTGGGGCGCCAGCAGCTGCAGTTCCGCAACACCAATGGCCTGGTGCGCGGCGGCACGTGGGACATCGCGCTGCAAAAGACCGGCTACATCGCCGAAGCGGGCCGGTGTGTTGTGATGCAGGCTTCGCTGGCCGGCCGCGAGCTGATTCTGGTGTTGTTGGATTCCGCTGGCCGCTATTCACGCATCGGCGACGCCGAGCGGCTGCGCAAATGGATCACGGACCACGCGGCCCAGGGCAACCCAATGCCCGAGAAATCGCCTGCGCGGTCGCTTGCAGCCGGCTGACCCAGCCTTCTTCCAGCCGGTCGGCCGGCGCTGAAATCGACAGGCCCGCCACCAGGCGGTTCTGGTCGTCGTAGATGCCGGCGGCCAGGCAGCGTACCCCCAGCTCCAACTCTTCGTCGTCGCGGGCCACGCCCTGTTGACGCACCTGCGAGAGCTCGCGCTCGAGCCTGGGCAATTCGGTCAGGCTGTTGCGCGTGTGGCCGGCCAGCCCCGTGCGCGTGGCATAGGCCCGCACCCGCGCGGCATCGTCTTGTGCCAGGAACAGCTTGCCCACCGAGGTGAGGTGCAGCGGCGCGCGGCCACCCACGGCGCGCACCACCTGCATGCCGGATCGTTCGCTGTAGGTGCGCTCGATGTAGACGATCTCGTCGCCCTGCCGCACCGACAGGTTCACCGGTTGCTGGGTCAGGCGGTGCAGGTCGCGCATGGGGCCGATGGCCACATCGCGCACATCCAGCCGCGCCTTGACCAGGTTGCCCAGTTCCAGCAAGCGCATGCCCAACCGGTAGCTGCCCGCCTCGGGGCGCTCCACCAAGCGACCGATGGTGAGGTCGTTGAGGATTCGGTGGGCCGTCGAGGGGTGCAGGCCGGTACGCTCGCTGATCACCTTCAGCGAGACCGGGTCCTGGTGCTCGGCCAACAGGTCGAGCAGGGTGAACATGCGCTCCAACACCTGGATGGCGGGTTGGCGGTCCTCGCCGTCCTTGGGCGGAAACGGGGCAGGTAGGGTGTTCAGCTCAGGCTTGGGCGGCATGCCTCGATTTTGCATTCCGAAAGGTCATGCTGCATCACGAATTTTGGATATGCTGCGCTGCAGCAACACCACTTCGAACCGCCCCTTCGAGGGTAGACGGGTAGGGGCCTGCGATGTAGTCGCCGGCCACCCAGGCTGTGCCGTGGGCGCCCGCGGCCTGCATGGGTGGGCGGTGCAGACCGGGCGTGCAGCGAAAGGTGGCGCGGCGCTCGGCAATGCTGCGAACGATCTGAACCGACCCCGGCCTGGCGCCGGGCAATGAAAGCGCCTGTTCTCGCACCGCGGCTTCGAGCGTGGCCATGCCCTGCGCCAGCCAGGGCCCGGCGTCGCTGGTGACAAAGGACAGCCCATCGGGCCAGGGCACGCCGATGGCCTGCAGGTCGAAGGCGAATTGGGCTGGGCCTTGGGCCAGGCGAATCATGGGGCAGGGCAGTCGTACGCCCGGCGCCTGCACCCAGGTGGTGACGATGGGCTCGAATGGAAGGCGCTGCGCCGCCTGCGCCCATTCGGGGTCCCAGGCGGCCAGCAGGCGCGCGGCTTCCGGGGCACTGCAGGCCAGCACCAGTCGATCGACTTCCGCCCGTTCGTGCCCCTGCACCGCCCACCGGCCTGCGCCCAGGGGCTCGATGTGGCGCACACGCTGGGCCAGTTTCACTGTCGCGCCATGGCGGCCCAAATGCGCCAGGGCCGGCGCCGGCAACAGCGCACCCAGGGGCCGACGCGGAATCAGCAGGTCCGAACCACCGGGGCCGGCGAACAGGCCATCGGCCAAGACGCGCAGGAACACCCGCGCATCGGCGGCTTGGGCGGGCGTGTTGAGCGCCGCCACGCACAAGGGCTCGAACAGCTCGTCCATCACCACCGCCGGCAGGCCGCGGCACAGGGCTGAGACGGTCTGGCCGGCTTCAGCCTGAAACCCTTGGTGGTGCCACTTGGCAAGCCGCATCAACAACTGCCAGCGTGCCGACCACGGCCAGGCCGCATGAGCGGCCAGCCCCCGCAGGAAGGCCAGCAGCGGATGCCCGGTCGGCAGCCGCAAGCCCTGGCCATCGGGGCCCACCAACTGCAGCGGCCCGCGCCAAAAGGCCGCGTCGATGTCCACACCCAGTGCGCGCATCAGGCGCAGGCTTTCGGTGTAGGCGCCGATCAGGATGTGTTGGCCGGCATCGAGTTCGACCGAGTTGGGCTGCCCGTGGCCCAAGGCCTGATGCACGCCGCTGCGGCCTCTGCCACCGGCGGTGGGGGCCATCTCCCACAGTTGAACCTGCCAGCCCGCCTGGGCCAGTTCCACCGCGGCGGCCAGCCCTGCCCAACCCGCACCAATGACGCCCACGCGCCGCATGTCGGTGCCGGCCGTCAACGCGCCTGCCAGTGCGTGCGCATCGCAATCCACACCTTTCGCAGGGGCGTGAGTGAAATGCGCTGGTGCAGCACCTGGAAGTCGCTGGCCTCGATCTCCCGCAGCAGGGTTCGGTAAATGGCCGCCATCATCAGGCCGGGCCGCTGCGGGCGCCGGTCGGCCACGGGCAACAGGGCCAAGGCCTGGTCATACAGCGAGTGGGCCCTTTGCGCCTGAAACCGCATCAGGGCGCTGAAGCGCTCGCTGTAGCCCCAAGGCGCTTCGCGCTGCAGCAGTTCATGCGCCTTCACCTCGAACTGCTGCAGGTCGGCAATGGGCAGGTAGATGCGCCCGCGCCGCGCATCCTCGCCCACGTCGCGGATGATGTTGGTCAGCTGCATGGCCTGGCCCAAGGTGTGGGCGTAGGCGGTGGTGGCCTCTTGGCCTTGCCCGAAGATGCGGGCGGCCACCTCGCCCACCACGCCGGCCACCAGGTGGCAATAGCGTTGCAGCGCGGGGTAGTCCAGGTAGCGGTTCTGCGTGAGGTCCATCTCGCAGCCTTCGATCACGGCCAGCAGGTGCGCGGCCTCGATGCCGTACACCGGCGCGTGGGGCATCAGTGCCTGCATCACCGGGTGCTGGGGCTGCCCGCTGTAGGCGCGGCCCACTTCGGTGCGCCACCAGGCCAGCTTCGTGGCCGCCACGCCGGGGTCACGCACCTCGTCCACCACATCGTCGATCTCACGGCAAAAGGCATAGAAGGCCGTGATGGCCGCGCGCCGAGGCGGGCTGAGGAACTTGAAGGCGGTGGTGAAGGACGAGCCGCTGCGGGCGGTCTTGTCCTGAACGTATTGCTCGGGGGTCATGGTGGCCTCAGGCCTGCATTCTCGCCGCACGCCACATCAGCAGCGGTACGTCCCATGCGCGCAGACGCGGCCGTTGGCCCAGGCTGCGGTAGTGCAAGGCCTCGATCTTCTCCAGGATGCGCAGCCCGCCTTGCACCACCAGGCGCAATTCCCAGCCGGCACGGCCCGGGATCCGCAGGGGCAAGCCCTGGCCCGACTGCATGAGTTCGCGCGCCCAGGCCACCAGGGCCTTGACCAGGGCCTGCGTGGCGGGGCTGTCGCGCAGGGTGGCCAGATCGCTTGGGTTCAGGCCATCTCCAATGCCATGCGCGCGGGCCTCTTCATGCGGGATGTAGCAGCGCCCACGGGGATGGTCGCGGCTGAAGTCCTGCCAGAAGTTGATGAGTTGCAGCGCGGTGCAGATGGCGTCCGACTCGGCCAGGGACCGTGGGTCGTCCACTTGGTACAGGTGCAGCAGCAGCCGGCCCACGGGGTTGGCCGATCGGCGGCAGTAATCCAGCAGTTCTGCCCGCGTGGCATAGGCGGGGTTGTAGGTGTCCTGCTCGAAGGCGTCCAGCAGGTCGAGCAGGGGCTGGGCGGGCAGGGCATAGCGCTTGACCGCCACGGCCAGGGGCTCGAAGACATGCGGCCAGGCTTGCGGGTCTGCCGCCGCATCCCGATCATCGCCCCCGCCAGCAGCGCAGTCGATGCCACCGAGGCGCTCGATCAGGGCCGCGCGGTAGCGCTGCAACTGCGCGCGCCGTTCCTCGGGTGTGGCCTGGCCCTCGTCGGCGATGTCGTCGGCCGTGCGCGCGTAGTGGTACAGGGCCACCACAGCCGGGCGCAATGCCGGTGGGCACAGCACCGACGCCACGGGGAAGTTTTCGTAATGGTCCACGCTCATGGCCGGCCCATTGTCGCCCGGTCAGCGACCGCCCGTGACCGGAGTAAACTACCGGGTTTGCCGCGAAACACCCTGCGCGGGTGGCGAAATTGGTAGACGCACCAGGTTTAGGTCCTGACGCCAGCGATGGTGTGGGGGTTCGAGTCCCCCCCCGCGCACCACGATTGCCGGCGTGCCGCTTGCCACCGCCCACCGCGGCGCAAGCGGCACGCCGACTGAACCCAGGCCGATTCGTCGGTCATTCCCGAGACGACAGACAGAGAGTCCCACCATGACGGTCACCGTTGAAACCCTTGAGAAGCTCGAGCGGCGCATCACGCTTGTACTGCCGGCCGACACCATCAACAACGAAGTGCAGACCCGGCTGAAGAAGCTGGCCCGCACCGTCAAGGCCGACGGCTTCCGCCCGGGCAAGGTGCCCATGAGCGTCGTGGCCCAGCGCTATGGCTACTCGGTGCAGTACGAAGTGGTCAATGACAAGGTCGGCGAGGCCTTCGCCAAGGCCGCCGACGAGGCCGCGCTGAAGGTGGCCGGCATGCCCCGCATCAGCCAGAAGGACGAGGCACCCGAAGGCGCCCTGGCCTTCGACGCCACCTTCGAGGTCTATCCCGAGGTGCAGATCGGCGACCTGGCCACCGCCGAGGTGGAGAAGGTCAAGGCCGAGGTCACCGATGCGGCCATCGACAAGACACTGGACATCCTGCGCAAGCAGCGCCGCACCTTCGCCCAGCGCGCTGCGGCCGAAGGTGCTGCTGAAAACGACCGCGTGACCATCGACTTCGAAGGCAAGATCGACGGCGAGCCGTTCGAAGGCGGCAAGGCCGAGGCCTTCCAGTTCATCATCGGCGAAGGCCAGATGCTGGAGCAGTTCGACAAGGCCGTGCGCGGCATGAAGGTGGGCGACAGCAAGACCTTCCCGCTGCAGTTCCCGGCCGATTACCACGGCAAGGACGTGGCCGGCAAGGAAGCCGACTTCCTGGTGACGATGAAGAAGGTCGAGCAGCAGCACCTGCCCGAGATCGACGACGCCTTCGCCAAGTCGCTGGGCATCGCCGACGGCACGGTCGACGGCCTGCGCGCCGATGTGAAGAAGAACCTGGCGCGCGAGGTGAAGTTCCGTGTGCTCAACCGCAACAAGGCCGCCGTCATGGACGCCCTGGTGAAGGTGAGCACCCTGGACCTGCCCAAGGCCCTGGTGCAGGGCGAGGTGGAGCGCATGGTGGAAGGCGCCCGCGCCGATCTCAAGCAGCGCGGCTTCAAGGACGCCGACAAGATGGAGCTTCCCGGCGAGGTGTTCACCGAGCAGGCCGAGAAGCGCGTGCGCCTGGGCCTGGTGGTGGGCGAATTGGTGCGCACCCACAAGCTGCAGGCCAAGCCCGAACAGCTGCAGTCCCACATCGAGGAAATCTCCCAAAGCTACGAGAAGCCCGCTGAAGTGATGCGTTGGTACCTGAGCGACCGCAACCGCATGGCCGAGGTGGAGGCCATCGTGGTGGAGAACAACGTGGCCGATTTCGTGCTGGCCCAAGCCAAGGTGTCCGAAAAGGAAGTACCCTTCGACGAGCTGATGGCGCAGTCCTGAAAGGCAAGGGAAAGAGCATGAGCGTGATCGACCCCCAAAACCTGGGCATGGTGCCCATCGTCATTGAAACCTCGGGCCGCGGCGAGCGTGCGTACGACATCTACAGCCGCCTGCTGCGCGAGCGCGTGGTCTTCCTGGTGGGGCCGGTGAACGACGCCACGGCCAATCTGGTGGTGGCGCAGTTGCTGTTCCTGGAGTCCGAGAACCCTGACAAGGACATCTCGCTCTACATCAACTCGCCCGGCGGCAGCGTCAGCGCGGGCATGTCGATCTTCGACACGATGAACTTCATCAAGCCCGATGTGTCGACACTGTGCATGGGCATGGCCGCCTCGATGGGTGCCTTCCTGCTGTCGGCCGGCACCAAGGGCAAGCGCTTCGCACTGCCCAACAGCAAGGTCATGATCCACCAGCCCCTGGGCGGTACCCAAGGCCAGGCCACCGACATCGAGATCCACGCCCGTGAAATCCTCAAGACGCGTGAGCAGCTCAACAAGATCCTGGCCGAGCGCACCGGGCAGCCCTTGGAAAAGATCCAGGCCGACACCGAGCGCGACTACTACATGAGCGCCGCCGAGGCCAAGGAATACGGCCTGGTCGACCAGGTGATCGACAAGCGCGCCTGATGCACAATTGGGAACACCACACGGATCTGACACAGGCGAACTGATTCCACATGCCAGAAAAGAAGGGCTCCTCCAGCGAAAAAGTGCTCTATTGCAGCTTCTGCGGCAAGAGCCAGCACGAGGTGAAGAAGCTGATCGCCGGCCCGTCTGTGTTCATCTGCGACGAATGCATCGAGCTGTGCAACGACATCATCCGTGACGAGGCACCGCCCGAGGCCGCGCCATCCAAGGCCGGCAAGTCCGACCTGCCCACGCCCTCCGAGATCAAGGACAGCCTCGACCAGTACGTGATCGGGCAGGACACGGCCAAGCGCATCTTGTCGGTGGCCGTGTACAACCACTACAAGCGCCTGAAGCACATGGGCGCCAACGGCAAGGACGAGGTGGAGCTGTCCAAGAGCAACATCCTGCTCATCGGCCCCACCGGATCGGGCAAGACGCTGCTGGCGCAGACCCTGGCGCGCCTGCTGAACGTACCCTTCGTGATCGCCGACGCCACCACCCTCACCGAAGCCGGTTATGTGGGCGAGGATGTCGAGAACATCATCCAAAAGCTGCTGCAGAACTGCAACTACGAAGTGGAGCGTGCGCAGCGTGGCATCGTCTACATCGACGAGATCGACAAGATTTCCCGCAAGGCCGACAACCCCTCCATCACCCGCGATGTGTCGGGCGAGGGCGTGCAGCAGGCCCTGCTGAAACTGGTCGAAGGCACCATGGCCAGCGTGCCGCCCCAAGGCGGGCGCAAGCACCCCAACCAGGATTTCCTGCAGATCGACACCACCAACATCCTGTTCATCTGTGGCGGCGCCTTCGATGGACTGGAAAAGGTGATCCAGAACCGCACGGAAAAGTCCGGTATCGGTTTCTCGGCCTCGGTGCAGTCCAAGAGCGAGAAGAAGGTCTCCGAACTGTTCCGCGATGCCGAGCCGGAAGACCTCATCAAGTTCGGCCTGATTCCTGAGCTCGTCGGTCGCCTGCCGGTGGTAGCCACCCTGGGCGAACTCACCGAAGACGCGATGGTGCAGATCCTGACCCAACCCAAGAACGCGCTGGTCAAGCAGTACGAGCGCCTGTTCGCCATGGATGGGGTGGAACTCGAGGTGCGGCCGTCGGCCCTGGGCGCCATTGCCCGCAAGGCCCTGGCCCGCAAGACCGGTGCGCGCGGCCTGCGCTCGATCGTCGAGCACTCCCTGATCGACACCATGTTCGACCTGCCCACGCTGGACGGCGTGGCCAAGGTGGTGGTCGATGAGCACAACATCGACGAGGGCACCAAGCCCCTGTTGGTGTATCGCGAGACCAAGGCCAGCGCCTGAGCCCGCCCCCAACGGGTGCACAATCAGGCTTCCGCACTTGCAATCCTTCTTCCGGCCCCCAAGTGAGGCTGTGAAAGAGAGGTCCTTATGCCCGGCCAAGCCCCCCTGATCGAAGACCCAGCCACCCTGCCGCTGCTGCCCCTGCGCGACGTGGTGGTCTTTCCTCACATGGTGATCCCGCTGTTCGTGGGTCGCCCCAAATCCATCAAGGCCCTGGAGGCTGCGATGGAAGGCGGCCGCCAGATCATGCTGGTGGCCCAGCGCGCCGCGGGCAAGGACGAGCCCAAGGCCGACGACATGTTCGAGATCGGCTGCGTCTCCAGCATCCTGCAGATGCTCAAGCTGCCCGACGGCACGGTCAAGGTCTTGGTCGAAGGCTCGCAGCGGGCCCGCACGGTGAAGATCGAGGACACGGGCGAGTACTTCACCGCCGACGTGGTGAGCGTGGCCGCCGAGAACGAAGGTTCGCCCGAGATCGAGGCCCTGCGCCGCGCGGTCACCCAGCAGTTCGACCAATACGTCAAGCTCAACAAGAAGATCCCGCCCGAGATCCTCACGTCGATTGCGGGCATCGACGACGCCGGCCGCCTGGCCGACACGATCGCGGCGCACCTGCCCCTGAAGCTCGAGGCCAAGCAAAGCGTCCTGGACCTCTACGACGTGGCCAAGCGCCTGGAAAAGCTGCTGGAGCTGCTTGAGCACGAAGTCGACATCCTTCAGGTGGAAAAGCGCATCCGCGGCCGCGTGAAGCGCCAGATGGAAAAGAGCCAGCGCGAGTACTACCTCAACGAGCAGGTCAAGGCGATCCAGAAGGAACTCGGCGACGGCGAAGAGGGTGCCGACCTGGAAGAGCTCGAGAAGAAGATCAAGGCCGCGCGCATGCCCAAGGAGGCACGACAGAAGGCCGAGGGCGAGCTCAAGAAGCTCAAGCTGATGTCGCCGATGTCAGCCGAGGCCACCGTGGTGCGCAACTACATCGACACCCT
>JACCED010639401.1_pt1 | contig 14351 bp, 16 predicted proteins | sample 7455021 | NCBI WGS metagenome assembly JACCED01 (sample SAMN15323456, study PRJNA562643) | freshwater metagenome | isolation source: river surface water | place: USA:Blue River Watershed | collected 2017-08-19 | reverse complement strand
TCTTATTTGTTGAAACTCTGGACTATTAAATGCTTGTTCAATAGTATGTGTAGATCTGTGTAGTCCTTGTATGCTTTCCCCGTAACAACAGGTAACCAACTGCCCGTCAGTTTTAACCATTACACCTCTAAAAGGAAAAGGACACATTGTCATAATATATTACCCGATACCTTTAAAGTTTTGACTACTTCTGCATTATGTTCTAAAGTATCTTTCATATTAGCATACCATACTTTAAGTTCGTCTATGCTCATAGAGTTAATATAATCTAATACTTCAAATATCTTTGATAACCTACGTTCGTGATTTGGTTCAGAATCGTAAGATTCATCCCAGTATCTTTCAAATGTCTGGAATCCTAATTTGTGCATATACTCTAAGGTATTAGGTGGAGCAACAATTACAAACGGTCTACCTAATTTAATTGCATTAAGAACTTTCTCACTAACTATGCCTGTAGGCATTGCAAAAAAACTTTCAGTAACTACTGCACAAAAACTTTTCAAGTATGCATCGTCCATTCTATAATCTCCTGGACTGCCTTTGATACCACCTGGATATTTTAAGTAATCTACTTTGCCATCAATCTTAGATACTGTTTGAGTTTGGTTAATTTCAAGAGGTGCTAGAGTGTTTAATAATTCAGCACCTTGTTTTATTTTTTCATAAACAGGCGATTGGTCTAAGTCAAACCATACATTCTTTTTTAACGTATCAATAGTGCCCTTGTAATACCAAGAATATATACCTGGCTTATCAGCAAGATAACTCATTACTAAATGTCTAGTACTGTGATATCTCCAGTTAGGGGATATAAATTTAGTTTCGATTAACTCACTGGGCTCTACTTGCTGAAAAGGATATACTGCTTCCTCAGGATAATCTACCATAGATGCTAGGTGTAAATCTTTACAAAACAAATTGATGTGAGGATATTTGTCTTGTATAAATTTTATATTGTAATGACAAGTATAGACATTAACGTTTGTTAGATTATTATTCTTAGCAAACGTGTTTATTGACTCTAATTCATAACATTGTAAAGAATCATATTCTGTATCAAGACATTCAAGTACCATCGAACTTCCGTAACTGTCAATGATAGTTTCTAACAAATTACTGTTTTTATCAATTTTAAAATTTGGACGTGGCAGTAATTCTCTTGCGAATGTTAATACTTCATAAAGGTAAATGTTTAACCCGTATTTGTTTAAATGATTAATAGTTCGATTATCGTATTTTTTATTTTCTAACTGAGGTATGTAACCTTTAGCACCAAATATCATGTGTGGGGTTAATTCTCTATCAACCCATGTAGGTGCAATAGCCCAACGATAAAAATGAAAATAATAAGCGTCGTCGTAGATTTGTTTTCCGTCTACTAGTGTAACACAGGCACGGCCGTCATCTACAAACAACTTTTCGTATAATACAAAATTATCATAGGCGGTAGGACTATACCCTTCTTGGTACATTATGCTTCCTCGATAATCCTGTTCATTTCTGAAGGAATATTTACACGACTTTGAAATTTAGAACAAGTGATTGCACAGGTAATGATTCTACCGTTGCCGTAGTCTTTGGTCCAACTATCTTGTATTGCACGGAAAAAGTCTCCTGCTAGAATATCATCCCACTTGTGATATTTTAAACTAATGTTGTCGCCACCTAGTTCTCTCCAAACTTTTGGCCAACCATCATTAATAGGAACACCATCAGTAACATATAAGCCTGCGGCTAGATAGCAACATGGCCACACTCTTCCTAAATGGTCAATGTATAAACTTTGGTAAGTGTGCTTTACATGGCAGTTAATTTCTGAGTTATTAGATTGCTCTTTTAACTCTTTTAAATTCTTAGCAGTCCTATGCATGACAACTTCGTGTGTTAAACTTGCATCATCTGGTGGCTCTATTTTAGTTGCAGTTCTATTGAAGCGTTCTGCACCTAATATTGCGTCAAGTGCAAAACGATGACTAGGCTTAACAATAAATTTAGCAAAGCCTAACTCTGCGGCAAATGCACGGGCTTGTTCAACTTGATGTTGATTGTGTTTGAAAGCAATATATTGCCAGAATGGTTTTCCGCCTGCGGCAATAAATGCCTTGACATTTTTCATTAGTTTGTCCCAACGGACATTAACTCTATAAATGTGATTAGTATCTTCTAAGCCGTCTATGGCGAACACTACTTCTGATTTAGGTCCGAGTATGGTTGCTAACTCTGTCCAGAAGTCAGGAGTTTTCATACCACCGTTGGTACTAATCTTAATAAACATATCAGGATTTTTATCTCTAACATATCTACATACTTCTAAGAAGTTAGGAGCAGTGCATGGATCACCAATGTTGCCAGTGAAGTAAAATATTTTTAAATTTTTAAAAACTTCATCTGGAATATTTTTAAAGAAATCTAATTCAAGATATGTTTCATTAAGCCAAGCCTTTGTTGGTTCTTTAAATTCTCTAATACACTGAGGGCAGGCAGCGTTACAGATACTACTATTTTCAATCTGGATCTCTACCAAATTACTTGTGTAAAAAGTCATTATCATCCTCAAATATAATTGCTTTGTCTCTATGCTTTTCTAAATTCTTACGAATTAGTTCGTTGTGTCTTGGCCAATCTGGTGTTCCTAAAAAGCAAAGACTTACTTTATCTTCTCCGCAAAATTCTGCTCCATGAAAGTAATGCTGTTCGCAAAATACATAAGCAGGTAACTCTTTACTAATATGTGTATAAGGAATACGCTCGCCTTCTCTAGTTTTACTAACAAAGAAACTTTGGTAGTCAAACTTTGTCATTTGAATATTGTAGCGTCTTGGCTCAGTATTCAATGTCCATAACTCAGGAATATCCTTAACATCATTTACACCGTGTGTATCTTCGTGTGCTGTTGATAGTGCATTTTGTTTCATAAAAATACAAATAGGATTAAGGATAGGAATCTGATTAATCATATCAACAATCTCAGGAAACAATTTGTCAAAGCCGTTGGCCCATTCTAACTTGCCGCCGTAATTAGGATTTTGTCTGTTAAAAATTAAATTACGAATCTTATCAGAATCTGTCCAGTCTTTACTAGGCATGCGCCCTAGTATAGGACTCACGGTCCACGGATCAAACCTTGGACTTGGTAAATGTAACATTGACGGAAATTGATATTCGCGAACATAGTCTAATACCTTTTGTTCATCAGGTAAAGAAACATCAATTTCAATCGGTAAACACGCTATGGTCATAACTTGGCTAATATCCTATCAATAAGTTCACTTGGGTAGTTTTTTCTAAAACTGTTAAATGCTATTAACTGAAGTTGCTTAACAGGATATTGTTTTTCCCATTCTATTTTAAAACGTTCTAGTATAGGATATACATCTTGTTTTCTACCATGACTTATTTGAATACTCATGTTTTCAAAACTATCTGTATCAGTGTCAGTATCGTAACAATAGAACCAGTTAAAAGGAACTAAAACACCGTCCCTTACAGTCCAACTATTTGGATGCAAACTAAGTTTAGTAATGTTTACCGACCACATCTTTTCAATTAAACTAACCCACTGTTCTTGCCAATCTGGCAATACTTTTTCTCTAGTACCTTGATGATAACTTTGCATTAAGAAGTCATCGCCGGGCCATGCATAGACAATCTGTCTTGTCTTTAAATCAACGTCGACAATATCTAAAGTAGGCATTACTTTACTTGCACGGTCGTGATACTTTAATTCTCGTTGAAATCTATCTTCTAATAACTCATCTGTCCATAAACTGTTTTCATATAAGTCTATATGATAGTTAGGATCGCGAACAAACCACTGGCAAAAATGTTTTTTGTCAGGACTGCGATAAGCACTATAAACTAGATTGGCTCGAAAACTTTCTCCGTTTTCAACATTCCGATAAAGGTCCCAATTTGTTATGTCGGTCATTGTGTTTTAGATAAATTATTATACACCATATTTATTGAGCCTATGATCCGCGGAATAAATTCCTTACCCTATCTTAACTTAGATCCTTACATTGACGTAGATGGATTCAGTGCGTTGCACTACGAAATGTGCAAAGGCATCGTCATGGCTGACCATAAGAAAGAAGGTAACATGGTTAAGCCAGCGGCCATTGAACAATACAAATTTGAATTCAAACCATTGTTTAAAGCATTAGAAGAATATCATGCTTTACCCGATGATCATGAAATAAAGAAAATGGGCGTAGAAATTGGCGAATACAAAAACCGTGACAAGTTTATGCTATTCTTAAAACTTGCTCTAGGTGCCTACGACCCTTATCAGTTTATTTTCTTAAAGACAGAAGATGGCGGTTGGGAAACACGTTTTGAAGAAAAGGCATGGACTCCAGATGTTCGTCATTTTCCTAATGTTAAAAAATGGATAGAACAAGAACTGCAAGATAAAGTCTTTAAGACAATAGGCAGAATCATTATCTTCAAAGCCGAGCATGATTGTCTAATGCCTATGCATAGAGATCTGCTAGAAGGTGAAAGCGACTACTATCCGCATAGACACGAATTTATACATCTTCGCCCTAACCTAGATAAACCTTTCTACATACAAGATCCACAAGCAGGAACAAAAATTACAGTAGAAAGTCGTGCCTGTTTCTTTAACGACCTAGACTGGCATGCTGGTGGAAGAGCAGGTACGCAAACTTACAGTATGCGTGTCGACGGTGTATTCAGTGACGAGTTTAGACAACGTATTGGCGTTGCTCATCTAGAAAACTATTAATCGTAAAATAAAATTTGAAAACTAATCTTAGGAGTAAATCCTAAATTAGCCGCACCATGCCAACTATCAGCGGCAGGAAACTCAAATAAATCTCCAGCCTTATAATTGTTTAGTGCTTCGTCACCATTGTAAAAAATGTGACCAGGTTCGTGGTCTTGGCATGCCATCCAGAAGCGTTGTACATTAGTCATTGTTTCAGGATATAAGTCTACGTGCAATGGCAGTAAGTCGCCAGGATTTAATTTACTAAACCACCACTTATATTTTCTAGTACCGGGATTAATTGGCAGTTCAATGTGTGGTCTATTAACGTGCTCGTTATAGAAAAATTCCCAGCCTATTTTTTTAGGATCTATGCCAGCATTTACCCACTTGTTATGTGTAGGCATTTCTTTTTCCGACACAACGGGCAATGGCCTACGTTCACCAGATGTTGTTAATATAGTATCAATGATATCCGGATCTATCCAAGACTTGTAATTTCCAACGTACATCATGATACAGTTACCTTTGTAATAGGAATATCTGCGGCACAGGTACAAAAGTTTCTATCACAGATAACAGGCTCTTCTGGTTTAAGAAAAGTTCCTTGATAGATGTTACCTAAACTTCCGCCTACACGACAAGTAGCACGATGTACTTCACCATCCCAATTAATCATTAGACTTTCAAGCCCTGCATAGCATTTCCAGTCTTTAAATTTATTGAAGTGTAATTTAATAATATCGTTAGCGTGAAATAAATTAGTATTGTCTATAACACAATTAGCATCTACTGTAGCAGTATTATCTTTAATCCACTGTAAGTCGTCGGGATGATAGCGCATGTCATCAAATAAATCTCTATCGCCGTCTGTCCAACGTATTCTTCTTACAACATAAGGAATACTTTCTTTCTTAAAAATACCAACAGCGGCTCTGGCAGCATCCATGTGCTCGTGATGTGCCATAACGTTAACCATTATGGGTGTCAGATGTTTTAACATCTTAACCTTAATAATAGTATTTGCTACTCTATGCCAATCGCCTTCTGTAAAGTGTAAACTAAACACCCAATGGTCTGCTTTTTGATTAATGTACCATTCAGGCAATCTTGTTCCGTTTGTAGTAACGCTGACCCAACCTACGCCGACATGTTTACAATAATTAACTAGTTCTTCAAACTTTGGATGCACTGTCGGTTCGCCACCGGTAAAACTTATTCTAATATTACCAAGTTTTACTAATTGATCGACAGTAGATTTTAACACATCTATATCAGTGTGTGGGCTAGAGTTGTCGTGTATTTCTGCAGGGCAGTATGCACAATCGTAGTTACACCTTTTACCTAAGTTCCATTCAACTTTGATTTTATCTTGATGCGGCCAACGACTAGTAACTTTAAACATATTTTTTAAACTCAGGTGTCACTTCTACAAAACTTTGCTTTCTAGTCGCATCTAATCTACGATTGAACTCTACGCAGTCGTTCCACAAATGATTCATATCATTTGCTCTTAAGAAGTTAATAACTCCTTGCACTTGCCCCATAGTTACATCTAGTAATACAGGTTCACCACGTAACATCTTAAAGTCTTTTAATCTAGGCTTGATTGCTTCTAACTTCGCAATGGCGAGTTCTTTTAATTCTTGCGGTAATACTTGTGGGCTAAGAACATTAGGATAGCGTACCATATTAGTATAAAAGAATATTCCCAAGTTGTCAAGAAACTCTTCAATCATCTTGTCCAAGATTAACACGTTACTAACTTGTACAGCAACAGCACCAACAATACGTCTTACGTTTGGAATTTGTTGCATGACTTTAATATTGGCTACAACTTGGTCGTAGTCGCTGTTACCTCGTATGTAATCATAGGCAGATCCTAGTCCGTCTACAGAAACGTTTACTGCCACAGATTTAAAATGCGGCCAATAGTCGTGAATGTTTCTTCCGCCTTTAATACCTATTGTCGTTCCATTAGTAGCATACTTGATTTCGATGTTACTACCGTAGGGCTTTAGCATATTAAGAATCTTATAGTGCTGTGGATCCATTAAAGGTTCTCCACCTGCAAACTCTACACGTCTAAAGTAAGGTAATAGTTTTTCAAAACTTGCCCACCAGTTGTCTGTATCTTCAAAACTGTCTAAGTAGGGTTTGTTCTCTAAGTTTAGTTTAATAACTTTATCAACTAAGAAGTTATCTTCTTTAATGTAAAACTCTTCAACTTCTTTCCAATCATTCCAACTTGTACTGTCCATAGGGTTACACATACGACATTTTAAGTTACAGAGATTGTTTAGTTTAATCTCCATAGTTGGTATTTCAAAAGGCATTGTGTAATCATCATTAAGTTTGCCTAGTGCGTTAGGATACAACTTAATACGTGCTTCTGGTATTTGTCCTTTAATATGACGTTGACGTAGACTTTCTACACCTTGGTCTTCTAAGTCAAAGCAAGGAGCACATTCCTTAGGACGCTCACCATTAAGAACTTGTTGGCGAATTTTACGCATTGTATCGCCATTCCATATTTCTTCTAGACTGTTGTCTTGTATAAAGCCAACTGGCTGGCTACGACAGCAGGCACAAATGGCACCATCTTCTCTTGTGGCTAATCCTGTAAAAGGATGCATACAAAATGTTTTACTGTTATTCATTTTCTGCTAGGTATCTTATTAAAGGTGCAATGCCCACTGGCTGTTTATCTCTTAGTGCAAGGTAAATGCTGTTTGTTTGTTCAAGCCCAAAGTCTTTGCACACACGTTCATTTAAATTTCCGTATGTGTTCCATAAGTAATCTGTTTCAAACATACGTACAAACTGTAGACCTACCATGCTTAACGGTCTGCAATTCATTTTAAAATCATTCATTATAGTAATTGCATCGGCTTTGTCTTCTTTAGTCCAACGTAGTCCTATTCTATTCCATCCTAGACCTAGTCCTTTGCTTAGACTTATCCCAACAGACTTAATAGATGGATGACTAAAGTCAAATGTAACGTTGCGGCAACAAGTAATCCAAGCACCATCAATGTGTACAGGTATGTTTTTTGTTTGACACTCGTAGAGAATTTCTTCCATGCTTGCATGTGGTGCTCCTATGTTAGGAAAAGGCATTGCTATGATTAAAGGTATATCAGGAATAAGACTACCAACATCTTTAACAAAAGAAAGATTTAAGCGTTGATGATATCTATAGTCGCCTCTTAGTGTTTGCACAGGGCCTTGCATATACAAGTTGTCAATAAATTGTGTGCAACCAATTATAATGTCTTTTCTTGTGAAACTCTTTATGCCAGTTAATGTATTAAGTTTGGTGGAAAATATCCAATTTTCACATTCAAGTTTGAAATCCTCGTAAACTTGGTCTGTTATATCAGGGTCCCAGTCACCGTTGACAATACGTCCAAAAGTTTTTTCTATTCTTGAATCTGATAGAGGTTGCGGTCTATCAACCTGTATATAATCTTCTGTGTAACTTAGTGCGCGAGAGTTCATGTAGGATATTTAGCGGGTAGTGCCAGAAGTAAATTTCGTCTTGGTAAACTGCAATAAGTATCACTATGCAAAACGAAATCAAAAAAGTTATTAACATAATTGAAGAAAAGACAGGTAGTGCTACATTTTGTGCGTTGCCCTGGATCCATTTGGCTACAAGACCAAACGGTGATGCTAGATTATGCTGTGTAACAAATGCCAGCGGTGCAGAAACTGGCGACCATACTGTAGGTTTGGTAAAGAACATTGATGGCAAGCCTGCAAACTTTGGCAGAGATTTGCCTTTAGATGCCTTCAACAACGATTACATGAAGAATGTACGTAAGACAATGTTGAATGGCAAAGTGCCTGCTAGTTGTACTAAGTGTTTTGAAGAAGAAAGCAACAACGTAGCAAGTAAACGTGTTTGGGAAATGTACGAATGGATTCGCGAAGGCCTAGACATTGAGAAACTAGTAAGAGAAACTAGTGAAGACGGATCAGTTCCTCCTGTATTAAAATATCTAGACCTACGCTTAGGACATACTTGCAACCTTAAGTGTGTTATGTGTAGTCCACATGATAGTAGTCGCTGGGTGCAGGATCACAAAGAACTAACTAGCATTACCAAAAGTCCTATTATTCTAAAACAAGTAGAATGGGGTGCTGACGAATTTGACAACTACTGGTATGAAAAGCCAGAGTTTTGGCAACAGATCTACGATCAAATACCAAACATTAAACACTTGTACTTTGCAGGTGGCGAACCTTTAATGATCAAAGAACATAAACTGTTCTTAGAAGAGATTATACGCAGAGGTTATGCTAAAGAAATTACATTAAGATATAATTCAAACGGCATACTTATTGATCAGGCAATGATTGATATTTGGAATAATTTTAAGCAAGTAAGATATGCCTTTAGTATTGACGACTTAGGCGATAGAAACTATTATATACGCTACCCAGCAAAGTGGGAAGACATTGAACGTAGTTTATGGTTGTTGGATAATACACCAGATCACATTCATGTGCATATTGCCTGTGCTGTTCAAGCACTTAACATTAAGAATGTTATTAACTTTGCTAAGTGGAAACTAAGCCAAGGGTTTAAAAAGATTAACAAGTTTAAACTTGATGACTTTGAATCAGGTGGCGGTATTATAAACATGCATCTGTTGTATATTCCTACATTCCTTAGTGCAAGAATATTGCCTAAAGAAGATAAACAACAGATACGTGAACAAATTATGGAGTTCAAAGATTGGTTATGGAACAATTATCGACAAGACGACAATTTCTGGCATGTAAACCCTTATGGATGGAAGCGTTACGAGGCTATCTTAAAGTTTGTAGAAGCACAGGATCACAGTCATCTACTTCCTGATTTCAAAGAATACATCAATAACTTAGATCGTATTCGCGGCACAGATGCTAAAACTGTGTTTCCGGACTTGGCGCACTTGCTATGAAGTTTCCTATTAAGATAGTATCACCTAAAAAGTTAAAAGTGCTTTGGCAAATTACCACTGCCTGTACTTACACTTGCAGTTATTGTCCTAAAGAACTACATACAGGTCGTAGTCACGATATTAATTTAGACGAAGTAGATGTTTTTTTAGATAAACTTGCTGGTAAAGAATTTACAGTAAACTTCACAGGCGGTGAACCTACTATTCATCCACAATACTTAGATGTATTGCGTAAGGTTAAAAGCAGAGGTATCAAAATTATCTCAGATACTAACTTGTCAAGGACTGTGCGTTTTTACGAAGAAGCGGGTCCTCTAGTAGACAACTGGTGCGTAAGTATACATCCTAGTATGTTTGAATGGAACGAAGAAAAGATTCACACACTAGCAAAGAACAGTTATACTGTTGTTTACTTAATGATGGATCCTAGACACTGGGATCTTGCAATGGAATATTGGGAAAGACTTAAAAAGATTCCTAGAATTAAAATTATTATTGTTAAGTGTTTGTCTAACTGGAGTGGTTCTGATTGGGTTGGAGAATACACACAAGAACAACAAGAGTTCTTTAATACTGCACCTTCCATATACACATTTACCAAAGAAGAAATTAACAGTCTAATAGGAAACTACGCTTGGTTGCAAGATCAGTCCAGCAATGTTTTTTGGAGTAACGGTACTAGTGATATGTTAGAGCCTGATCAATTAATGAAAGAGGGACTGCATAACTTTAAAGGCTGGAATTGCGAAGTCGGTGAAGAAGTTATTGTAGTAAACCCAACTTGTGATATAAGTTTAGGAACTTGCGGAACTAGACACTTAGGTAATTGGAATAACTTTACCACAGCAATGTTAAGTGATCCAATTATCTGTCCTAGAGAATACTGCCACTGCGGTGTAGATATTAAATCAACAAAAACTAAACTATGAAGTTTTGTAGAATTAATTTAGAAAAGACAAATTATAAAACATTAGACTATGCACACGTAATGTCGCCTGCTGAAAAAGACGACCGGGCTGATGATCTTATCAATATCTATCATCAGTATTGCAGTTATAAAAACTTTAGTAGTGTTATGCCTTTGTTTAAAGGTATAATATTTGACAGATACTCTGATGTGTTTAGTTATTCTCCCAACAAGACGTTGTCTGCATTTAGTATCGTAAGAAAGTATGATCAGTTTAATGCAGAAAGTCTACAGTTTGCTTGGGATTACAAAGAACCTAACTTATTTTTAGGTGTAAAAAGTCTTGAGCATGAGTGTGCATACTACAAGCAATTAGGTTTTAAGTATTTGTATTTGGGCTTAGTTGCCGACTATAAGAAAAACTTTGACGGTTACGAAGAACTAGGACCGTTAACTTCAAATCTCCATCTTACTACATCGTCATAAAGAGCATCGCTCCAGTTAATGTAGTAACCGCCGCGCTCTAAAGAACGACTTGCTTCGTTAATACTATTCAATCGTTGTACAATAACAATATTGTATTTGCCATTATTAAATTTAATGCCGTGAAAAGGTTCTTCTATCTTTACATGGTCTTCTAATAACACTAAGTCTTGTAACAGAAATTTCTTGTTGAGTTGTTTAACATCATCTGCAAACTTATCTGGATCAATATCGTCATCACAGACAAACAACAATGCATGAACACTATCATCCCATGATTGTAAAACAGTATCTATATCAGTTACATAGTTATGTGTTCGTATAAACTTAACTTGATTGTTAAGTATAGCACTACGAGCAAATGGGCATATAGGCAAACTGTTTAACAAATCGTTAGGAACAGATAATACTTCTTCTACCCAAGTCTTTAAATAGTCCTCATACTCCGTAGTCACGCTGACCTCCACTGCGCTTTACATCTAAAGTCAAACAATGCCAGCCGCCGTCCCAAAAGAATCTATTACGCAAAGGACACACTATAGGAGTTACACCTTTTGACTCTAGCAGTTTAAGTAACTCGGGATTATCACTATTAACTACTACGTGCTTGTCATCTATTACAAGACAATTTAAATCAAAAATAGTTTCTTCGCAGAATCCTGTCCAGTTAGGCAAGAAACTTTCAACAAATTCAGTGAATTGATCGTTGCCTTCTTCTCCAGGTACCCACCAACTTCCTCTGTTTTTATCTCGAAGTTGATACCACTGTCTGACATGATCCCAATTAGGATCATTAAAATAAATTATTTCCCAACCAGGAAATAACTTTTCGTAGCCTTTAAACCAAGGACCAGCAATAACTACTCCTTCTTTGATCACACTGAAGATACCATCTAGATGGCCGCCTATGCAAACATCCTTATAAGAGAACTGGGGGTAACGCTCGTTTAAGAACTCTAAGATGTCTGCGCTCTGCCATAGGTCAACCATACAGGTGGTACCTATTCGTGTTAAGTTAGGACTACAAAAACCCATTAAACTCATCACATTAGGATCAGGATTTTTAATGAAATAATCATCCGGCAATCCTCTATCCTTAGCCGCTGAAATTAAATTTAATTCACTTCTTTTGAATTCCATCTTGCCGTTGTAAATGCTAAGGTCAATCTGATCTTCACCGAACCATTCAATAAACTTGTTAACATAACCTTGCACTTCAAAAGTCCTGTCAGTAATTAACAACTTATTTCCCATAACAATACTGTCATCGCGAACTTGCAATGGGCTAGTAGGAATCATATTCTTTTTAATAAGATCAGGTCTATCACTGGCATAACCCATCTTACCGTTAACGTCAACATAGTCAAGTATGCTGTCTTTGTAACCTAACTCCTTAGGAGTGGCTTGCAGTACAGTGACATTGTGACTTTTTAACTGTTGTTTAAAGTATTCGATATCTTCGTTTGTTTCATCAACAATCTTTTTAAGCACAGATGAAATACGAGAATTTTTTACACCATCAAAGAAACTAGCGTCATAGACGCTACCAACAATAACTGCTTCTAACTTTTGTAACTCATCCCAACTGTTTAATTTAATTTTGTCCATCTGGCCAATCTCTATAATATGCGTGTTGGATATTACCCGACACAAATTGATTAAAACTTCTATGCTTGTCTTCTAGTTCACCTTCTAAAGGTGCTACACGTTGGAATGCTGTTTCTAACTGTGCCATATTATTAAATTCCATCATAATATGCCACTCCGGGATATCCATGCTACGGAATCCCATCTTACATCTAGTAATTCTGTAACTGACCATTTTGCCTTCGTTAACTAAATGATCTAGAAAGGACTTCATGTTGTTGACCCATGCTAGGTCACTAATATCACCTTGCTTGTCTGCCCAAACGTGATAGATATCCATTACTGTTGTTCCGCCCACGAACGTTCGGCACACCAGAAACATTTGCCGCACTTAGGAACATATTGTCCAGGAGTATAGTTTTCGTAAGTCATATCAGGAAACTCTCCTTCACAACTTCTAGTCTGATTATACAAATCTAAAATATCTAGACGCTGATATTGTTTATAGATCCAACTCTTATCAACAAATCTAAAAGGATGGCAACTAACTTTGCCCATGTGTGTTGTAATCATCTTGCTGATATTATCTACCGTTGGTTCAATGTTACGTCTGCTCATTGCTCCTTCAATTTCAATGTCTGGATTATGTGTTACAGCATTGAAGTAGGCATCTAAACTTTCTTTGTGTCCAATGTACTCTGCAAATGCTCTAATCTCAATAATGTCTCCGCTATTGAGTTGTCCATACTCGTCAACTATTGTAGGACCTTTAGTTCCCCATTCGAAGTCAGGAGGAAGAAAGTTTTCGTGTCTTACAAAACGAATATTTCTAAATTTGGCTATTAGTGCTGTATAAACATCTAGGCTGTTGTAGCGTTGCCATGGGCGTGTCTTCCAACAACGTACATGACTAATAATGTGTACAGTAGTGTCACATTTGTTTTTTTCAATGAAGTCGCATAATAAGTAAGCAAGTAGGGCAGAATCTGCGCCACCGCTGACACTTACAGCAATATTACGCCATTGCGGATCAAACGGAATTGCAACACCGTCTACATCGTGCAAGATGTTTTGGTAAGGTGTATGTTGATATAACTGCTTTACGTTTTCTAATATCATATAGGTATTTAAATGTTAAAAAAATTAGACAAGCAATTTCCGATCCAGCCCATTATTGATCAAGTAGCGGCTATGCCCTACTTTGAGAGATTCGTCCAATTAAACGAAACAGACGAAGGAAGATTGTTCAATGGGCCTTACAGAATCAAGCAAGAATTTGTGGGTACTCCCCTAGGTGAAGTACTGTCTAGTTTGGGTAACATCGGCGAAGCACGTTTACTAAAACTCAAGCCCGAGGGTAGTTATATGGCGCACAGCGATCCTGATGATCGCATACACATGAGCATCCTATCAAACGAGTACAGTCGAATTATCGATCTTGAAGAAGACAAAATGTATCATTTGCCAGTAGACGGAAGTTTATGGTTAATGAATACTGGCAATATTCACGTTGCCAGTAACTTTGGCGCACATGAAAGAATACATCTTAATATTCGTGTATTACTACCAGATGTTGTTGAGGGCTATACTAGATTTACAGTAGAAGGCGGCGACTACGATTGGCGACACATTATACAAATAACTATCACCCGTTGGATGAATCGTGCATTAAAGTCTGGTAAAGTCTCTG
>JACCED011490998.1_pt1 | contig 14352 bp, 24 predicted proteins | sample 7455021 | NCBI WGS metagenome assembly JACCED01 (sample SAMN15323456, study PRJNA562643) | freshwater metagenome | isolation source: river surface water | place: USA:Blue River Watershed | collected 2017-08-19 | reverse complement strand
TGTGCATAATCATAAATATACTTAGCGTTGGAAATATCTATATTTGGGTTCTCAAGCAAATATTGCTCGTAGTGCCACTCATCAAACGCTTGACGCTGTTCTTTCGTATCTTGAATATCCATCACGCCACCATTAAATAGTTAAAATTTTTACTACGAGCTACTTCAACTCTTGCTTCGCGCTCTAAGCCGACTAAAAACTCTCGATATCCGTTTAAGTAGCATCCACAAAATTGCTTGAATTTTCGCTGACATGCTTCATTCATCAAATAATCTTGCTGCATTCGGCCTTTGTGGCAGAATATTTTGAGAACACTATCGCCACGACGCATAACCACAGCATCTTTTTTCACTTGTGGCCTGTATCCATCACAGTACAACCAGTAAGTGAATAAGTTTGTAAATCGGCAAGGTAGGCGAGTGATCATGTTGCTACCCCAGCTTGGGTGTTATATCCAATCTTTTTAAATAGTGGGTTCAATGCAGAAATATCTAACTGCTTTTTAGCTCGAGTAGCAGCAACATATAAAAGTCGAGCTTCATCTTCGGTTAGGATTTTTTCACCAGGTGCAGCAGCTTCTTTATAAAAGAAATCACCACCAAGTTTGACCTTGTTAAACTCCAAGCCTTTAGACTTATGAGCTGTGGTCACAATGCAGTCATAATCACTAGAATTACTTTTTAGTAATGCGTTGATTAATGCATCTTCACCGACTTTTTCGATAAGACCAACTAAAGGTTTTAAGTCATTTCCAGAGACTTCATTTGTGTATTCAATGACTTCTTCCCAATTGCTAAAGCCTTCAAATACACTTCCATCGTGGACTTTTATTCCAGATTTCACTTTTTTGGCATCTTCAATGTTTTTTAATAAAGAACCTGTATCAACTTCCAAACGTGGTTCACGTCCAATTTTTACCAGCTCAACCATATTAGAAAGGGCAGCAGCATTGGTGCGATAAATAAAAGCATCTGCAACCATATCGGTAACTTCACCAACATTGGAGTCAATTTGTTCAAAACCACGTAATGGAATTTCTTCATCCAAAACATTGAACAAAATTTTATTCGCAAGATCAGCAATGTTTTCACCAAAACGGAATGATTGACTTAAACGCGTTTCAGCAATATCTAGGGATTGCATCGCATTGACAGCACCACGAAACGCATAGATTTGCTGGTGACGATCACCCACATAAATGACCTGGGCACGTTGCTTACTCAAGACATTTAGCATGATTGGATCAGCATCTTGCGCTTCATCAAATAAAATAAAGTCAGCATTAATCACTGGATTGCTCAATGCCCAATATTTTAGGTAATGGTCATGTTCTAAACGGTTAATGCCAGCAGGATTTAAAATGTCATTCCAGTAATCTTGTGCCTTAGGTAAAAGGATATTTGCCAATTCAGCACGGTATGTATCATCCATCCAATCAGGTAAAGCAGCGTAAACTTGTGATAGTTGAATTTCGCTGTAATTAGAACGGCAGAAATAACCAACGGCATTCATCATAGATGTGGCCATACGTTTTGAATTAAATAAACGCTTCTGGTCATCCTCACCACGTTGTTTAACCAATGCCACTGGTACTTGATAATTCTCAAGATCATGGCGAGATGCCAATTGGTTTGACATCAACCGACGATTTTTAAGTTTATTGGTCAGCCAGCGTGGAACAGCGTTATAAGCTAGGCTGTGAAATGTTTTGCACTTCACATTATGGTTAAATTTAGACTGTGCTTCTGTCGCAATGGCTTTATTAAATGCCAAGTACATGCCATGTTGATGATGCTTTGCATTACCAATCAGTTTAAGGGTAGAAGTCTTACCAGCACCGGCGTATGCGGTCACTTTACAAGACTGACCATGTAATGCCATATCAATGGCATGTTGTTGTTCAATAGTTGGATTCATATTTCTATCTCACTATTGGTACCCTCATGAGTGAGGGCACCACATGCCATTAGTTAAGGTGTAAGTTCTGCTGATTTACGTTCAAATAGTGCGCTAACTTCATCAATCTGGTTATCACTCAAGAATGATGTGTTAGGCTCAAACTGTTTTTCCATGATTGAGTTGATAGCCTCAATTGAAATAGCCGCTTCTAAATCATCAATTAACTGAAGATAGAATTTCTGATTTTTATAAGCTGTTTTAATATCCGTTTCGGCTGGTTCACCTAAATCAGTTGGGAATGTTTTCGCCAATGCCTTTAATTCTTCAAGGGTATTGCTGGAATTGATTTGATTGATTAAGCCCGTGACATCAAATTCATGTTGTGCAGCCATATCTATGACTGTTTCCTGTGATTGTTCACGTTGCGCCATTTGAGCTTTAAGCCCACTCGAACCTTGATGTTTTTTTACCGTTGATTGAACTGGAGTAACATCAAGTTCTTCACGTTCAATGACTTCATCAGGTGTATAAACGCCAAGAATTACATCTGGACAATATAGACGTGCCCAACGTTTAGTTGCTAAATATGCGATTTGTTGACGTGGATCGGCAGCCCATAGAGGTGAATTACGAACTGGTCCTACTTGTGCCATAGAAATATCAATTACACGTGGTGCGTTCTCACCTCGTAATGTTGCTGATACTCGAACACCAAGAGTAGGAGACTTATCATCCTTACCATTTACTTTAGACCAATCACCGTACCATTCAAAATGCAAACGCTCTTTAACTGGTGCGCGTGCAGTAATTACCGCATTAACCAACTGAGCTTCATATCCAAGCGTACCGTTTACCAAATGTGTTTTTTGAGCGACTGCATAAGGATTCATTCCCCATTGCATTGCCTGCATGATGATTGCCATACAATCACCCTCATTACCCTGTAAATGTTTCGGGGTAGTGATTTTGCTAGTCGCCATTCGTGCAGCCATGGACTCGATGCGAACCATGACAGCTTCATTCATCATAATGTCTAAAGCAGACATGACGGTTTGTTGATTTTCCTGTACTGGTGTAATAACTGCTGTATTCATAATAAAATTCCTTAAATTGTTTCTTTAAACTTGTTTGAAATACGGAAAACACGTGTGCTTGATGTTTTGCTGTATTTCGCAAATAAATCAGGTTCTTCTTTTTTCAACAACGTGCTGTCGATACGGGTAGAAGATTGTTCTTTGTAGGTGCAGATAGACTTGCCTTGGCTAATCATCATTTCAGCATCCTGCATCGTGGAGACAATCTTTAACTTGATCTCGTCTTCACGTACCTTGTCAGCCTTTTGGCGACCTTGAACAGTGACAAGTTCTTCAACCAATTTGATATGTTCAAAATCAGCTTCAACTTGTTTACCCACAACATGGTTTGACCAGCGATGTAAAACATCATCAAAACAAGTAGGATCTGGTGGTACATCAGCAATGACATGATTGAACCAAAATGCTTTAACCTGTTTAAAGATTGATTCAATTAAATCGTCATCACGCTCGATTCGATACATACGGAACTTATTGCCGCCAATAAGCACGGCAAGGTGCCATACTTGGAAACCAGTAAGTTTCATGTACCAAAGACATTGGGTTAGGTAATAATCTGGAATCTGATCTGTACCTTCTTCACCAAATAACTTGGATAAATATTCTGAAGCTGTTTTACATTCCAAACCCTGGTCGGTGGTCAACTTGCCATCTTTAAAGAAAACACGACCTGCGATTTCAGGATTTACAACAGCGCGGTCAATGTTACCGATAGCCCACGGCTCACCAACATTTTCCAAAGAAAGCTGCTGAGTAACACGTTGAACTTTCATGCCTGAGCGACGTGAAAACTCTTTTGCAACCACATCTTCAAGTAAGTTGCCGAAATGGGCAGATTCATTTTGCGATTCTTTACGTTCACTGCGACCTGTTTTGTCTAGCCACAACTGGTATGGTGATTTGTATGGGCTGAAACCAAGAATTGCAGCAACATCTGAACCGCCAATACCTTTTTTACGACCTGCAAGAAATTGGTCACGATTAACTTGAGTATTCATCTTAATTACTCCACACAGCAGGGCAAATCACAGCGTAAAGCACGTATAGCGCTGCAAAAAAAACCGATAAACAGAAACATCATTACAACGGCAAATTCTTTCCACGGGTCAAACATGACGTTCCCCTGAGCGCTTAAATGCGCTCTCTTAGTTCTTGTTCGATGAGGTCCTTGATCTCTACAACATCGAGACGATCAACGTAGGCGTTTAGAACTTCAACATCTTCTGAAAAGACATGAATGTCTTTGATTTCTTTTACTTCAACATCACGCCAGTTATGACCAACACCGTTGCCATCTGGGTAAAAGTCTGCAACGTATTCCACTTCAAGCGAATATTCATCGTTTGCAGTTAAAAGAGTGGCTTGCTCTTTTTTGATGTTGATCTCGTCAACAGTGAAAGGAGCTGTGATGCAGACTGGTTCAGTCTTTGCAGGTTGAAACGCATAAGCAGCAGTTAATGCACTTACTACGCCAGCAAAGCCGATTGATTTGACCAAATTGGTTTTTGTGTTCATATCAAGCCTCACTTTCTTTAACGTGAACGTGAGTGTCACAGGCAACTAAAAGCATGGTTTTGTACTTATTCCAGAACTCTAAAGCATCACTGTCCATGCTCTTAATTTCTTCGTCAGTGAAGTTTTTCCACGCTTCTACAGAATGATTTTGACAACCAATGCGCATCATCCCTGTACCACAGATATAAACAGTCCAGCGCAATCCGCTAATAATGACAGGAGCATTTTTCGCATCCCGAAGATTCGCACCCTCAAGATTCGCACACTGAAGATTCGCACCCTCAAGATTCGCACACTGAAGATTCGCATCCTTAAGATTCGCACACTGAAGATTCGCACACTGAAGATTCGCACACTGAAGATTCGCATCCCGAAGATTCGCACCCTCAAGATTCGCACCCTCAAGATTCGCACCCCAAAGATTCGCACCCCAAAGATTCGCACCATCAGCAATAGCCGTTTCCAATGCATGTCGAGCAATCATTCCTGACTCCATTCCCTCTGGAATATCGCAAGAGAAAAGAACCTTGCCAGTGAAGCGGTTTTTAATTTCGTATTTTTGTGTCATAATGACCTCGTTGTGTTGAAGCCCTGCATCCGCCAAGATTGTTCAGGGCTTTTTTGTGTTTACGAGGTTGATTATTCAATATTGAATTAATTTAGTCAATAAGTAATTATTCAAAAGTGAATAAATTTGTAATTATTGTTAGTCATTATTGTTTTTACCTATTCAAAAGTAATAAAAAAGCCCACCGAAGTGAGCTAAATAACATATTCCTTATCAACTACCATTTATCTACTGACGACCACCAAAACACCCAGCCAAGCAATCTAACTTCATTCTGCCATTGGTCTGCTGTCATCAATTCCTCTGGATACTCTGGATTATCACTAACAATCTTTACAGCCCCAAAAGGTTGCCTATAAAGGCGCTTTACTCGCAGCATCCCGCCATGATCAAAGGCATAAATCTTTCCATCCTTGATCGCTTGTTTGCTCTTATCCACCCCAATTGCAGCACCATCAAGAATAGTATTTTCCATACTTTTACCTGAGTTGGTAGCACACGCAGCATTGCCAGGTTCTACGCCTGCATTCTTGAGTGTTCTTTTACTAAATCTCAACTTTCTACCTTGTTCTTCAATGACTTGTGAATGTCCACTTCCTGCTGAAAAACAAACTTCCTTGAAATATGGCAGCTCAATATCATCAGACTCCATGGGAGTACCATCATCCCATAACTCAAATGTTGTCAAATGAGCATCTGGAACAATAGTAGGTTTTGATCTGGACACATCGCCGTATTTTAGATCGGCTAATTCTACGCCAAAAAACTTAGCATATTTTTCTAAAGTCTTATCACGAACGTTTTCACTTTCGCCATTAATGATTCTTCTAGTCGTTGGCTGTGGTAATTCGCCATTAGTAATTTCACTCAGAGAATTGGCATTTAGATTCTTCTGAGATAACAGAAATTTTAAATTTGTTTGTACTGACATCTCACTATATCTCATGTCCACATCAATACTCCCATTATTTTATTCATTTGAGAATAATGCCAATTCATAAAGTATTCAATAGTGATTGACATCAATTCAATTATGAATAATTATAAGCAGATGAAATTGGAGTTTTGAGATGGGACACGACCAACAAATCCAAAAAATGCTAACCGAGCTTACCAATGCATTTACTCAGGACGCTCTAAGCGAACTGATTGATGTACCACAAGGAACTATCAGCAAGATCAAAAACGGAAGACTGAAAAACTTCAGCCATCAAAAAGCTGACTCTATTCGGTCTTTTTATTTGACTTGGAAAAGCACTCAACAAAAAACCCCAGCTGGTCAGAGCTGAGGTCGATGTTCAAAAGGAGATACCCAAAATGAACCATCAAATATTAGCAGAAATTGAACTAAATCGAAAGATTAGTTTGTTTCAAAAAGCGGTTGAGGATTATGCGCTTAATCGGACACTCGAAAATTCAGTTGCTTTAGCAAAAGCTAAGGCTGAGCTGGCTAGTTATGCGCGGGGTGTTTGATGAGCGCATTAAAAATTACGCCTTTGGAGAATGTCGATATTCACCCAAGCACGGCAAAAAGGAATGAGCGAAAAGCCATGTCAGAAAAAGAAAATGGTTATACGCCATTGCCTAATTTTGTTTGTGATGAAGGCTATTTGGCTGTTTTAAGTGGCGAGGCGATCAAATGCCTAGTTTTGCTCAACCGACATATCAACGGCTTTCATGAAGAAAATAAGGCTATTGGTGAGTCATTAATTTTGAAATTAACAGGCTTTAAAGACAAAAGAACTGTCAGAAAAGCTATGTCTGATTTAGCAAAATATAACCTTGTAAGAATCACAAAAACTCTGGGTAAATTGACCACTTATTCAGTCACTTTTGAAAGCAGAATTTCGGTTGAACTAGTAGCATCAAATGATACTAGACCAGTAACATCAAATGATACTGGTTTTCCCAAACTAGTAGCATCAAATGTACCTACACCAGTAGCATCAAATGATACTGGAACTAGTAACATCAAATGTCACTCTGTAAAAGAAACTATAAAAGAAACTTTAAAAGAGAGTGACGCTCAACAAAATCCAGTCGATGAAGTTTTAAAAATTTGGCAACCTGATTTACATCAACTCAATTCTTGGATGCAAAGATCAGGATTACCAAAAATCACTCAAGACCAAGCTGAAGAAATTTTGCTTGAAATCAATCCTCACTACGAGAGCAAAATTCACACTGGTGCAGTAACCACCACTCAGATGTATTCAAATTTTGTAAAGTGGATTAAGCGTGATTTCAAACTTACTGAAAAACTATTCAAACAAGCTGCACAAGATAATACCCAAGAAAACACACAAGCTATCAATCCTGAACAACCACAAACCAAATTCAAAGGCGTTGCCAAGAAATTTAAGGGGATGGATGCATGATCGAATTACATTCAATCCCATCTGAGCAAATCGTTCTATCAACTCTCATGAGTTTAGAGCAAATTGCAGATACTCTGGTTGACCAAGTTGATATTTCAGATTTCTACGCTGGTCGTCATCAAATCATATTCAGCCATATTTCTAACCAGCACAAAAAAGGTGAAAGCCTAGATGCTGTAACAATTTTTGAGTTAATCAAAAACAATCATCAGGAAAAAGATGTTTCTGAGCAATATTTGATTGAACTCAATAGTCTAATCACTACAACGCTTATGTTTGAAACGCATCTTGCGAAGCTTAAAGATTTATCTGCTCGCAGAAGATTACAAGACACTAGCAAGTTGATCAGTGCGATGGCTGTTGATATGGCTACACATACGGCAGAAACAGCAATCAGCAAAGCTCAAAGCTTAATTCAAAATCTTGATCTCGGTGCTGGAGAGGAGAAGCTCAAGCACGCACATGAGTTCTCAAAAGTTGCAATCAGTGAGTTTATTGATCGTCATCAAGCGTTACATGCTGGTGTTCCGTTTGATGGTGGTATCCGTACAGGATTTACAGAGCTTGATAACAAATTGGGTGAAGTCGGCAAAGGTGACTTGGTAATCATTGGCGCACGCCCATCAATGGGTAAGACAACTTTTGCTCAAAACCTTGCGTCAGACATGATGATTAATCAGTCATTGCCAATCTTGTTTTGCTCAATCGAAATGCGCGGACATCAGATTGCACAACGCTTGATTAGCGGTATTGGCAATGTAGAGCTTCGCAAAGTTTTAACAGGGGATATTGATAAGAATGGCAATGATGTAGAAAAAATCAACGCTGCTGGAAACGTGCTTGAGAAAGCACCGTTAATGATTGATGACAATAACCGAACTACAGTCGCAACTATTCGCCGATCAGCGAAAAAGGTGCAGGCAAAGTACGGGAAAGTTGGAGCAATCTTTGTTGATTATATTCAGCGAGTAACGCCGCTTTCAAAAAATAACTTTGGTCGTTCTGATAAGGACATCGGAGAAATATCAACTGAATTGAAGCGAATAGCAGGTGATTTTAATTGCCCTGTATTTGCATTAGCACAACTCAACCGAAACCTTGAAAACCGTATAAATAAGCGCCCTGTGAATGCTGATTTAAAAGAGTCAGGAGACTTGGAGCAGGATGCGGACATCATCATGTTTATTTACCGAGATGAAGTCTACAACAAGGAATCAAAAGACATTGGTACTGCTGAAATCATCATTGGTAAAGCTCGTAACGGCTCAATTGGAACAGTTCGTTTAGCAACTGATTTAGCAAGATCAACATTTGCAGACCTAAGCCCTGAATATTATGAGGCGATGGGCGTGGGAGGTGCAGCGTGAAACATCCTTTAGATAATCAAACTGTGGATTGGTGTGAAGTGACTATGCCGCTTGAAGTTGCACAGGCAGCGTTAGCAGCAATGAGAAAAGTATTTATGGATTGGGATGTGCTGAATGAGAAGCCACCTGAGTTTTTAAAGCACATGCAGGATTTGGCGCATTACATAGAACGTGCAGGGGGTGAGGTGTGAAAAGTGGCAGACCATTTGATAAAGACGCATTTGAAAACAGATTTCAAATCTTAGTTTATGCAGCTCACTCCAATAGCTTTAGAGTTTCTGATGTGGCTTTAGATGTTGTAAATGCAAGCAATAACGCAATTAGAAACTACTTAAAAGACTTGATGCAGCTTGGGTATATAGAGCGATTCACGATTTATGACTATCGAGCTACCGAAGCTGCGAAAGGATTATTTGGCGTAGCTAAGAGAGGGGAAAGCAAATGACCCCAACACTTACACAAGTTCGCACAGCTTTACAGAACCTAGCAGCGAAGAAAGGTCGTCCAGATTATGAGCTTTGCACTGCTAAGCAAGTGAAGTTTGCATTAGAGAACGGAACAGAGCATCACTTGATTGAGGATGTGTTATCACTCATTGCAGTGCCAAAAGCTGTGGAAGTGGTTGTGGTCAAGCCTAAGCCACGTAAACACCGTGTTTCTAAAGCAAGGCTTGCTAAAAAGCGTCAATATCCAACAACCGCACAGCTTAAAGAGTTGGTCGAATGGTTGAACTCGTATGATGGTAGTCATGCTGCTTTGTCAAGGCTGGCGGGCTGCTCACACTCGATATTGAGTCACGTCAAGCTGGGAACAAGAAACTGCACACTCGATATTTTCAATAAAGTGAGTGAGGCGAGAAAAAAATTAGATGAGGTGGTCGCATGAACGATAACGTGAATCATCCAAAGCACTACACAAGCGACCCAAGCGGAATCGAGTGTATCGAGATTACAAGACACCGTAATTTCAATATTGGTAATGCGTTGAAGTATCTCTGGAGAAATGGATTGAAAGATTCTGATAGCCAAGTTCAGGACCTTCAAAAAGCGATTTGGTACATCAATGATGAAATCAAGCGTTTAGAGAACATTACAAATCGTGACAAGGAGCAAAGCCAATGAACGCAATCCAATTCATAAAAGAACACGGTGTTGAGAAAGCAAAGAAAGTTATTGATGGTGCGCCTGAATGGGCAATGAGCATAAATTTCAATAATGGTATGTATTACTCACGAATGGAGCATAAGAAAGGCGATACATTTCTTTATGACATCAAGCGCCTTGTTAAGAGTGTTTATCTCGTCAAAGAACATCACACGCTTGATAGAGCAATCGAGTATGCCAATTCAACATACACAGCTCCTGAAATTAAGGTTTGTTTATTAGATGCAATTGCGGATTACAAGTCGATTTATGGAGGTGAGCATGTTTAAGGTTGGTGAAGCTGTAGTTTTAAAGAACAGTAGTCAAAACAAGGTTATGAAGATTCAAGCCTACAACGACGAATTTATTAGGGCTTATTACGGTGATCAGGATTACTCGTTTGCGCATGAGTCAAACTTTAGACACGCAACTGAACAAGAAATCGCAGCAGGGCACCGTATTGACCATTTTGTTGACGCCAACAATATGGTTGATGCTAATGCAGGCGTAACGGTTATAACACCAAAAGGAACTAGCAAAGTCAAAGGTGGTATGACTGCATTTGTTGACATGGGTGACGACTCACACATCGAAAACCATGTTAGTCCGCTTTGCAAAATGGGGGTGAAGTGATGAAAAGTGAATTTGAATCAAGAGAAGCGTTTGAGTGCATTTTTGGCGATGAAATTGATTTAAGCAAGGATGAAACAGATGAGTACTCTTTTCAGCCGTCACGATTTGCGTACTCATTCTTTTTTATGGCTTGGCAATATCGTCAGACCGAAATGGATGAATTAGAGCTTCAAGTCGCTGAAATGAAGTCGAGACTGAATGATGCGTACACAGATGGGCAAAGCGCAATGTATACAGCTAGACAATCCAAAGTGGATGAGCTGCAAAAGCGGGTGGATGCTGCACTAACAATACTATCTTCAAAAAAGAAAATGTATGTCGATATGGTTATTGAGATAGAGCAAGCGCTCAATGGTGGTGACCAATGACCACATTCAAAGAAGCCCAAAGAATCAGATCGAAAGCTGTGGCGCGTTCTAAACGCGCTCACAAGGTGCCTACAGAAGATCAAGAGCAAATCACGCTCATGTCATGGGCGCATCGTGTGAAGTTTGGGAATGGTCGTCTTTCTGATTATCTGTTTCATATTCCTAATGGTGGTTCACGGAACATCATTGAAGCGTCAAAACTCAAAAAGATGGGAGTTAAGGCAGGCGTTCCAGATTTACAGTTGATCGTTCCTAACGGCTTAATTCACGGTTTATGGATTGAACTTAAATCAAAGACAGGGAGGTTACAGCCAAGCCAACGATTAATGATTCAGCGATTAGAAGAGCAAGGTTATTTGTGCAAAGTCTGTTTTGGAGCGGATGAAGCAATCAATGAAATTAAAAAGTATTTGTGTTTGAACGGTGGTGAGTGATGAATGCAGTAGTAAGCACAAAAGTTATGGATTGGGCTAAATACACTTTAGATGAATGGCTTAGTCAGTATGGAGCTTTCATATCAATCAATCGTATGCGTGGCGGCCATGAACCTGATGACTTGGGTATTAATCAAATCTATTGGCTTGTACAGCAGAATGAGACAAAGCCAGCACGCAACAATAAGACAATTATTCTCAAGATGACTGATTTTGAATATGAGCAAGTTCAACAACTACTACGACAAATTCGTTGTTCAATTTCTATCTGTCAATCTGCAAAGGTAGCGATTGAGCTATATATTCAAAAGCAAGTGCGAGGTTTAACACTGGATCAAATGGATAGCGAATTTAAACTTAGCAGAAGCTCAATTAACAACATGATTACAGCAGGGCGTTGGTATTTAGCAGGACATGACAAAAGACTTGTCATTTAAATGAGGAACACGTATATTGTGATATAGTGGACGAAGTTATAGTAGGTCACTAAGTATTTAAGAATATTCACGAAAGCCAAAAACTCTACATGAGATATTACGTGATGCGAAAGGGATCAATGAAATGGCAACCCTTAGCCCCTAAGCACAGTGGGTATTAGCGCATAAGACAAAATGCAAAGTGTGCTAGTTAAGTCTAAAAAAGCTCATCGAAAGGTGGGCTTTTTTGTTGCCTTGATTCCTGGCATTGGTTTATCACCAGCACATCATGAGGGCGTAAGGGATTTAGACAGGGTTAGATAATGCCACCTAACACATTAGTTTGTATGTGGTCGAGCACAAGCAAAAACCGAGAGCTACTTATCAGGCTTTCAAACCAAAGTTGATAAGCGCTTTATTTGGTCAATAAAGCGAGAGAAGGGTGCGGCGTTTGATGTAAGCATGAACACTATCCTTGGATTGACCACCTAAAGAGGTGAGTATTTACTTGCGGATTGGCGACCCCTTAACACATCAGTCAGCCTTAAAAGCACACTACTAAGCCAACTAGGAAGAAATACTTCTTAGTTGGTTTTTATTGCGCCATTAGCTCAGTTGGTCAGAGCCGTTTTGGGTCGTAGGTTCAAGTCCTACATGGCGCACTAATATTCAAGAGGTCAATATGCTCAAATTTTTGAAACAATTGTTCTGCGTTCACGAATATGAGTACGAATCAGATATTTTTGTGCAAATTGAATGCCGTAAGTGTGGCAAAGTGAAAAAGTAACCCCGCCACTTCGGTGGCATTTTGCCGAACGTATTACGGCACATGAAACCCTGCTGAGACAACAAACTTGGCGGGGTTTTTCTTTTCTTATTGGTGGATGCTATGGCAGACAAAGTACAAGCTAAAAAGGACTTAGAGTTTTGCAGTGCTGAGCTGTCTAAGTATCAGAATCTCAGTAGATCAGGATTAACACTGAATGAGATGCGCACCATTGACGGCATTATGATTAAGCTAAAAGAGCGTATTAATAATTTACGCACAGCTCTTTATGCGTAGTCCTAAGCGACTGGCAGCGATTAGAAAGCTTCCATGTGTAAGGTGTGGTAATCCAAACAGCCAAGCGGCTCACAGTAATTTTGGCGAGCATGGTAAAGGTAAGGGAATCAAAGCAGATGATAAATACACAATTCCGTTGTGCCATTCTTGCCATATTGATTTTGATCAATACAAAACGATGGGTAGAGAAGAATCAAAAGAATGGTTCGACAAGATGCTAGAAAAGACTGAGCGGATGTTGAGCATTAATGATGATGAAGTTTTTTAGGGATACACATCTTCTAATCATATTTATGCTGTAAACACATCTGCCGTGTCATGTCGATAAAATGTGAAAATATAAACATGACTCAAGTCGTATTTACAATCAAAGACCACTCCGACATTACTAAAACAATTTCGTATCTTCATGCTAATTACACTCAAGCAAATTTTGAGGGTAAACCGTTGGTGGTTTCAATCTCACCAGAATGTAAAAAGCGATCAGTGGCCCAAAACTCCCTGTATTGGAAATGGCTTTCTGTGATTGAGAAAAAGACCGGCAACGATAAAGACCAGGTGCATTTCGAGTTTAAGAAGAAGTTTCTAATCGGCATATTGAAGCGTGACGACAAAGAATATGCCGAGATGTGTTTAGCCCTGTCAGCACTGAAACAAAGCGAATCTGAGCAATTCAGAGCTATTGCAGATGGTGTTATTCGTGAGACTTCTACAACTCGAATGGATACAAAGCAATTCACTGAGTATCTAAATTTAATTGAAGCATTTGCGCTTAAAACGTTTGGCTTGGTTTTGCCTGTACCTGATAATCTTAAATATGTGATGGAGTGAAGATATGGCGAACCTAACGCCTAAACAGCAAAGGTTTGTCGAAGAATATCTGATAGACCTGAATGCTACGCAAGCAGCGATTCGAGCGGGTTATAGCGAAAAGACAGCAAAGTCAGTAGGACATGAAAACCTGACTAAACCTGACATTGCAAAAGCCATTCAAGAAGCACAAAACAAACGTACTGAACAAACCCAAATTGATTCCGCTTACGTCCTAAAGCGTCTAGTTGAAATCGACCAGATGGACGTATTAGACATCATGGATGAAAATCTAAATATGAAGCCATTGAAGGAATGGCCTAAGATTTGGAGACAGTACATCAACAATGTCGAAAGCATTGAATTGTCTGATGGCGAAGGTTGGCTTAAAAAGATCAAATGGCCTGACAAGGTGAAGAACCTTGAACTGATTGGCAAGCATGTTTCGGTTGGGGCGTTCAAAGACAAGATTGAACACACAGGCCCAAATGGTGGTGACATTAACGTAACCATTACAAGACGAGTAATTGATTAAGGAGTGACATTGTGGAGCTTGAGATTCAAACGCCACGATGGGCATTGCCGTTATTGCAACCATCGCGCTATAAAGGCGCTTGGGGTGGTCGTGGTTCAGGTAAATCACATTTCTTTGCAGAAGCATTAGT
>JACCED010163609.1_pt1 | contig 14354 bp, 17 predicted proteins | sample 7455021 | NCBI WGS metagenome assembly JACCED01 (sample SAMN15323456, study PRJNA562643) | freshwater metagenome | isolation source: river surface water | place: USA:Blue River Watershed | collected 2017-08-19 | reverse complement strand
GGTATCAAGATGCACTTCCACAAATTCTCGAAACACAAGGTATCAAAGCAGAGAGTGTGAAAGTGCATGCAGATAAACGTACTCGACTAGCACTAACCTCAACCCTCATCAAGAACGGAACAATCTTGTTCCCAGATAAAGGATGTGAGGAGCTTATTGAACAGCTCGTTGGGTTTGGAGTTGAAAAACACGACGACCTTGCTGATGCGTTTTCACTTCTTATCCACAAGACAGTAGAGATGCATAAAAGCGAAGGAACAATCATCATGTTCTTTTTGTGTGGAGATCACGATAGTACTATCTACCATAGTACCTATCATGATGTGCTTAAAGACCATCATGATTGTCTTATCCAAGAGTTACCACCTCGTGATAAATAACTATGAGTATGTGACGTTTATCTAGTTCTGCATAGCTATGCATCTCGTGCAGTTCTGTCATTAATTAATGATGGAAACGCAAGTAATGAACAACTTTGGAGTTAAAACTGACGTACCGAAAGTACCCGTTAAGTATCTTTTGTACGCCAGAAAATCTACCGAGTCTGATGAAAAACAAGCCCTTTCCATCGACTCCCAAGTGAAGGAGATGTGTGAGATTGCGGAACGTGAAGGATTGGAAATAGTTGAGATTAGACGAGAGTCACACTCCGCAAAAGATTCAGGGCAACGACCCGTCTTTAAAGAGATACTTGAGGATATACGACATGAAAGATTTAACGGCATTATTGTCTGGCATCCAGACCGACTGAGTCGAAATGCAGGTGACCTCGGTTCACTCGTTGATCTCATGGATCAACATCTCCTGCGTGAGATACGCACGTATGGACAGACGTTCACAAATACGCCAAGTGAGAAGTTTCTTCTGATGATTTTATGTTCTCAGGCAAAGCTTGAGAATGATAATAAAAGTATCAATGTGAAGCGAGGATTAAAGACCAGAGTTGAAATGGGGTTATGGCCTGCACCTGCACCAACTGGTTATCTCAAAGAAAAGCGTATAGATCGAAAGTGTGAGACGTACATTGATCCAGAGAGAGGGCACGTAATAAAGCAAATGTTTGAGAAAGTAGCGTACGAGAAATGGAGTGGTAGAAAGTTGTACCACTGGCTTAAATTCGACATTAACTTCAAAGCCTTACCGAGCAAGAAGCCTCTTAGTCTTGGTAACATATACAAGCTATTAGAAAACCCCTTCTACTACGGAGTGTTTGAATACCCGAAAAAATCAGGTAACTGGTATAACGGTAAACATCCACCACTTATCACCAAAGAACTGTTTGATCAGGTACAAAACCAACTTAAGGGTAATGAACTAAAAACTAGACAAGAAAAAGAATTTGCGTTTACCAAGCTCATGACCTGTGGGCTATGTGGATCTGGTATTAGCGCTGATGAGAAGTATAAGAAACTAAAGAATGGAACTATTAAAGCTCATATTTACTATGGGTGTACTAAGGCAAGAGATAAAAACTGCAAGTGTGGATATATAGCTGAATCTGAGTTGGTAAGGCAGCTACAAAATCTACTAGACAGCATTCAGATAAATGAGTCCTCGGTCAAAAAGAGAATCATTTTAGAAGTAACTCGGTACAAAAGATTTGAACAATCATTGCTTGGCCAAGATATAAACTTTGAAGTGGAAGATATAGATATCAAACGATACATCAAGTTTTTACTCAAAGACGGAACGATTGAAGAGAAGAGAGAAATAATGACTTGTTTTCAGTCGTCAGTAATCTTAAGTCAAAAGAAAGTGGCATTTAGCTCGGTAAGTAACTAAAATCTGACAAATAAAGCCTATCTGTTATAATCTTAACTATGTTTTGGAGGTCCTCAATCACACTAAAAATCATGGGCGGAATCTTTATGCTTCTGCTTTTGGGTTCTTTTAGTTTGGCGTACTTCCATACTCAGGGTATGTCGGCGATGGACGTGCCTATGCCAGGTTGTCCATTTATGAACGACGGCGTTCCAGTACTTTGTACCATGAGTCCGCTTGAGCATATCGAAGCATGGCAAGATATGTTTACCGCTATACCAGTAACATTTGCGATACTACTCTGCCTTACTTTGTTGGTATTTTTTGCACCGTATTTACACTCCTTCAAATGGTCACCGCCTTTACGTTCAAGATTTAGATTTACCGCACCATACACTACTAGTAAACCGATATTTCAGTCGTATATTCAAGAAGCATTTTCAAGTGGTATTTTGAATCCCAAACTCTTTTAGATCCTAAGTAATATCCTGTGCCCATATCGGGCGTAGCTATTATTAGTGTGTCTAAGTTACATGAACATTAAAATAATTGGAGCAGTGGTGGTTTCAGGAGCGCTCGGATTTGGTCTTTGCACCGCTATAAGTGCATCGTCAGAGCCAAAGTCAGATTCAATATCTCATGAGACTACTACCATGAACGAGGAAGTGTCGATGGAGGAACAGGTAAAGCAGTTGAGTGGAGAACTAGATGATAAGACAAGAAATGCACTAGATCGGGCTTTCGTGGAAAACATGATAGTCCATCATGAAGGAGCTATCGAGATGGCAGAGAAAGTAGTAGATCAGACGAAGCGCCCTGAAGTGAAAGCCCTGGCAGAAGAAATTATTGCCACGCAAGGAGCTGAAGTTGAGACCATGAATGGCTGGCTTAAACAGTGGTACGGATTATAAACTTATGGAAAATACACAAAAAATAAAACTAACGACCTATTTAACGCCACTTGCAATTGTTGTGGCAGGAGGAATTATTGGTGCAGCTATTTACTTTGGTGGAAGCGAAGCAAATACACCAAAAGTCGCACCTGCACCCACTCAAGGCAGTGACCAAGCGGCTGATAACACCAACAAGATTCGACCAGTGACCACACAAGACCATATTAAGGGTAATCCTGATGCACCGATTAAAATCGTTTCCTACTCTGACTTCGAGTGCCCATTTTGCCAACGATTTCACAATACGATGAATGAGCTTATGCAAAAGTACGAAAATAATGGTGAGGTGGCGTGGGTCTTTCGACAGTTTCCACTGGAACAGCTCCATCCAGTCAAAGCACAGGCGGCGGCAGTAGCATCAGAGTGTGCGAACGAATTGGCTGGTAACGATGGTTTCTGGAAATTTACCGACCGCTACTTTGAGTTGACGCTCACAAATAATCGGACTGATACTGATGTGGTAATTCCACAGATTGCCAAAGAGATGGGTCTCAACACAACTGATTTTTTCGCTTGTACTAAGAGCGGAAAATACAACGAACATATTCAGGCTGATATTGCCAACGCCACCGAGACTGGTGGACGAGGGACTCCATGGAGTATCTTAATTGCACCAAATGGTAAGACCTTTCCAATTAATGGAGCACAACCACTGGCGTCGATTGAACAACTTATAAACCTAGCGAAAAAAGAAACCGCACAGTAGTCATGAGAGAGACCTTCAGCACAATCTTCAAACAGCCACTATACTTGCTTATAGCAAGCTTTGTGGCACTGGCAGTATTCTCAATTGCTGTATGGATGCCGAACTTCGCCTTGATTTACGAAGTGTTGCTGTCTGATACCGCAGGTGTGCTGGAGAAAGCCAGTTTCGTATTGAGTCTATACGGCTCAATTATCACGAACTTTACGATTGCCTCTGCTTCTTACACGATACTCATCGCCGTTTTGTTTGGAGTGCATATAGCCCTGCTCGTTTTCTACATTCGTACAAGACGGGTAAAAAATACAAACGCACAGTCTGTTGGCTGGTTGGGAATGAGCGGGGTGATAAGCGGTTTCCTCGGCGTTGGATGTGCTGCTTGTGGAAGTCTTTTTGTCAGCTCGGTGCTAACCGCTAGCGGAGCAGGAGTATTACTCTTTCTCCCCTTTGGTGGTAAAGAGTTTGGCTACCTTGGAGTCGGGATACTAGCGTACGCTATTTATTCCTTAAGTAAGAAAATTAAAGAACCATTAATTTGTAGTTAAATTCATATGAAATCAAGAAAAATTAAAACATTGCAGTGGACTATTGTGATTACCGCTATCGTTGGAAGCCTTATCTGGATGTTGAGTTCAGGCACATCAAACCAGCCTAAGACAAACATCACTCAAGACGCTGCTGAATTACTAACAATTGCCTCCGATGATTATATTAAAGGTAATCCTGATGCCCCCGTTACACTTGTCGAATACTTAGACTTCGAATGCGAGGCATGTGGAGCTTATTTCCCATTGGTACAGCAACTTGCAAAAGAGTATCCAGATGATTTGCGAATTGTCACTCGTTACTTTCCTCTACCTAGCCATCGTAACAGTATGACGGCGGCGTTAGCCGTTGAGGCAGCTGGCCGCCAAGAAAAATACTGGGAAATGCATGACCTCCTATTTACTGAACAAAGAAATTGGGGTGAGAAACAAGCTCCAACTCCTGCTGTATTTGAAAAATATGCAGAGCAGCTCGGACTCAATATGGAACAATTTAAAAGTGACGTAGCTTCGCCTGAAGTCAAAGCCCGTGTTCAGCGTGATTTTGACGCTGGCGAACAACTCGGCAATACTGGTACGCCAACCTTTTATCTAAACGGAAAAAGAATTCAAAACCCCAATGGATTGCCAGCATTCAAAGCTCTTATTGACGCTGAACTAGGAGCAGACGTTGAGTTCGGTGTTACCGAGTAAGGTGGAATTGTATGTCACTTGATCTATACTCATTGTTTTTAAGTATTGGTGCTCTAGTAATCTCTAGTAGCGTCATTGTTATCGTCGTAGCAGTCTTGTCCAGATCTAGGTATCGAGACAAAATTATGCAGATCGATTACGAACGATGGCTTATCGCTATTGGGAGCATCGCCATTCTTACTACAATCACCTCACTCATCTATCAGTTTGTTTATAAAACTCCTGTTTGTGAGCTATGTTGGTGGCAACGTATCTTCCTCTATCCGATTGAAATAATAACGCTAGTGGCAGTTTGGAAGAAGACTAAAGAAGCTCATATTACGGTAGCGATTTTAGCTGCAATCGGACTGTTCTTTGCTAGTTATCATTACTACTACCACTTCCAAGGTTTTGTACTTGGTAACAAACTTACGTTGCCATGTAGCTACGGCGGACTGCTACCTGCCTGTACAGACTCACCAATTCTTGTGTTTGGATTTATTACTATTCCGTTTATGGGAATATTAATCTTTGTCGCAGTCTTACTGCTTGCGTGGATTGCTCAACAGAAATTAGTCAAAGATGCTAAAGATGTAACTAACAAAAATCAAATTATGGAATCAACTAAAGAATCAGCGGAAGGGACAGAAGATACCAAGGTCACGCACAGCGTTGAGGAAAAAAGTGTTGCCTCTGGAAGCATTGTCATTAGCTATAGACAACTTTCTCTTATCGGAGCTTCATTACTGGCCTTTGTATTGATTATTGTCGCATTCTTATTCACTCGTGGCTATATTGTGGCGGCCACTGTGAACGGAACACCAATTAGTCGTCTGGCGATAGTAAGTGAGCTTGAAAATCAAGGAGGCAAACAAGCACTCGAAGCTGCTATTCAACAGCAGTTACTCCAAAATGCATTACAAGAAAAGGATATTAGCATTGAAGACAGTGTTGTGGATGAAGAAATAAAATTAATTGAAGAAAATGTTAAGAGTCAGGGCGGATCACTTGAAGCCGCACTTGAGCAACAAAGTATGACCCTAGACATACTGAGAGAGCAAATTAAATCCCAAAAAGGTATCGAATTAGCCATTGCTGACAAGCTTACTGTTACCGATGAGGAAGTTGCCTCTTATGCCAAGACAGCAGGTATTGAAAAGCCAGCGGAGATGAGCGAAGTCGAATTTTCTGAAGCTATCAAGGAGCAACTTAAACAGCAAAAGTTTCAAACTGAAGCCGCTGCTTGGGTGCAGAGTCTTACCGATTCTGCAAACATCACTTATTACATAAGCTACTAACGTATGAAACGACCCCTGCTTCCTTCTGTAATCGTACTAGTGGCTATAGTAGCTCTAGGAGCCTTGTTGTATTGGTGGATTCCGAGCGATAGTGTAAAACACAATCAGACAACTTCTACAGATTTAGTCACAAAACCAATAAGTCAAGCTGAAGAGGCTACACCAATATCAAGTACGCGATTGGTTGAATATACCATCACTCCAGAAGAAACAATTGGGGGAATAATGAACCGTGTTGGTGTGCCACCAGAAGAGTCGCGAAATATTATCGAAAAAACCGAGAGTGTCTATGCCCTCAGTCAAATTCATGTCGGTAAGATACTTAAATTTATTTTCGCACAAGAAGCTCTGGCATCAGTTGAGTATCCAATTAGTGACGAAGAAGTGCTTGTTGTTCGTCGTGAGGGTGAAGATTTTGTAGCTATGATTGAACCCCTACCAATTGAAGTGCGGGAGCGGGTAGTGAAGTTTGGCATTGAAAATTCCTTCTATCTAGATGCACAGAAACAAAATGTAAGTGACACCACCATCATGAACACTGCCGATGTATTCCGCTTTGGAATCGACTTCGAAAGTGATATTACTACCGGCGACACTTTTACCATTCTCTATGAAGAACGTCTGCAAGACGGGGAGTATCTTCGGGACGGAATGGTGCTGGGAGCTTTAGCGACTGTTGCTGGTAAGCAGCACAAAGCATATCGTTTTGAAGATGCTTATTATGACGAGGAAGGCAATAGTCTTGCGCGAGCATTTTTGCGGACCCCATTAGCATACGGTTCAATTAGTTCAGGTTATACACAGAGTCGTGTTAATCCAGTTACTCGAGTTGTGCAACCACATAGAGCTATTGATTACGCTGCCCCACTGGGTACACCCGTGTACGCTACTGGTGACGGAGAAGTATCTTTTTCAGGGTGGAAAAATGATGCCTTAGGGTATACAGTAGAAATTAAACACGCTGGAGGATACCTCAGTCAGTATACCCATCTCTCAAAAGTTGCAGGTGGATTAAAAAAAGGGAGTGATGTGAAGCAAAGCGAGACTGTTGGCTATGTGGGTTCAACAGGAATGTCCACTGGCCCACACCTCCAGTACGCTTTATTTAAAGATGGTACCCCCGTAAATCCACTTAGTGATGACCTTCCAATAGGAACAACATTAGAGGGCGAAAAATATGACGATTTCATCAAAACCCGAGAAACATTACAAGCAAAGTTAAGTAGCAGTAATTAATTATAATTTTATGAGTGATAATCACGACGAACATGAGAACACCTGCGACCATTGCGACGATGACATAACAGAGTCCAATAAGCTAACAAAAATCTTTAACCCCGCTGTTGCTCTCCGGACATTAACGCCAATTTCAGGAATGTTCCTATTTCTGGGGTTCGCCTCATCCTTTTCGCTACAGCCAGAGTTTGTCTCTCTCTTCTATGGTATTTCGCTCATAGCAGGAAGTGTGTTTGTTGTGCGCAGTGCAGTGCGTGGTTTGATCAAACAGCGATTTCTCAACATTAGTTTTCTCGTAGTCATCGCTGCTCTCGGAGCGATTTATATAGGTGAAATAGGCGAAGCAGCGGCTGTCGTTTTCCTTTTCTCCCTGGGTGAATTTTTTGAGACGTTTGGTATCGAACGTTCACGTAAGGCAGTTGAGGCGTTACTTCGCAAAGCACCCAAGGTGGCGAGACTGCAAAATGGTGAGACAGTACCAGTAGATGAAGTGCCTGTTGGAGCAATTGTAGTTGTACGACCGGGTGAACAAATACCCCTTGATGGAGTGGTAACGGTTGGACAATCAGCCGTAGACGAAGCGCCAATTACTGGGGAGTCAGTTCCAGTCGATAAGGTGGTAGACAGTAAGGTGTTTGCGGGGACCCTTAATATTCAAGGGTATCTTGAAGTACAAGTTGAAAAAGCTAGTAGCGATTCCACATTCTCACGAATTATTGCACTCATTGAAAAAGCCCAAGCTTCACGTGCTCCCACGCAAGCCTTTATTGATTCCTTTGCAAAGTATTACACCCCACTTGTTGTAGTCGTGGCGTTCTTAGTCGCAGTCGTTCCTGTCTTGTTTTTCAATCAACCCTTTGATGAATGGTTATATCGTGCGCTCACATTACTCGTGATTGCTTGTCCATGTGCACTCGTTATCTCAACCCCAGTTGCAATTGCGTCAGCGATTGGCGGAGCCTCTCGGTACGGAATTCTCATTAAAGGTGGTGCCTATCTGGAAAAATTAGCCAAGGTCAAAGCGGTAGCATTTGATAAAACTCGTACATTGACCGAAGGCTGCCATCAAGTAACCGAAGTTTTGACATTCGGTAGCCACAGTAAAGAAGAAGTAATTGCTGATGCGGCTGGTTTAGAACAATTTTCTTCTCATCCACTCGCTGCTGCTATTCTCGAATACGCCAAAGCAAACAATATTACTGGACACACCATGCATTCATTTGAGAACGTGGCTGGTAAAGGTGGAGTTGCTAACTGTACCGTTTGTGATGCCCGTAGCTACATTGGAAACAGTAAATTGATGCGCGACAACGCAATTGATGATCAGCCGTTCCTGGCTGAAATTGCACGCTTGGAGAGTTCTGGTCAAACCGTGGTTTTGGTTGCTGAAGCAAATAAACTCATTGGTGCTATTGCGTTATCGGACACCATCCGCCCTGAAGCAGAAGATGTTGTCGCTGCTCTAACATCCATGGGAGTAACAAGTAGTATGGTTACCGGAGACAATGTTGCGAGTGCTAACTACGTTGCTGAAAAAGTAAGTATTACTGATATACACGCAGGATTATTGCCAGAAGATAAAGTAACTACTGTTAAAGCGCTTCAAAAGCAGTACGGTGCTGTAGCAATGGTTGGTGACGGAGTAAATGATGCTCCATCCTTAGTAACCTCTGATGTGGGCTTTGCGATTGGTGCGGGCGGTACTGATGCTGCCATTGAATCGTCTGACATTACCTTGCTGTCTGGTAACTTAATGAATGTGCCACAGTCAATCAAGTTGGCTCGTCGAACGATGCGAACGATTCGTGTAAATGTGACGTTGGCTCTTGGTATTAAAGTACTCTTCCTCATACTCGTACCATTTGGTATGACCAATCTTGTCTTTGCAATTGCCGCTGATTCGGGAATGGCGATTGTTGTCATTCTTAATAGTCTTAGATTGTTTACTCGTTAGAATGGAAGCTATTGTAATTTTTGTGGCGACAAAGTTTCACTATCTCATAGTAGGTGGTGCTATCCTGACTTGGATACTAGCAGAAGCATCAAAGCGACGAAATCTAACCATTCTCGGTTTCTTTGCACTACCAACAACTTTTATCGTCGGTAAACTATTCAGCTTGGCTATAAATAACCCTCGACCTTTCATCGCTCATGACATTCAGCCACTTTTTGCACATGCGGCAGATAATGGTTTTCCTTCTGAGCATACCCTGCTGGCAACAGCTATAAGTGCACTCGTCTTCACAGTTAATAAACCCTTCGGCTTTGTACTTTTTGCTTTTTCCCTCATGATTGGAACAGCTCGTGTGGTGGCTAATGTTCATCACACTCTCGATATAGTCGGAGGGATAGTAATTGCGCTTGTAGTTGTGTATACGTGTTCAATATATCTAAGTAAATAGGTAACCTAGAAAAAGTGCAACATGTCCCTGATAAGTTAGCTACAAAGAAAAACTCATATGAGGGGGTACTTACGCCTAATCCAAGTATTGTTTTTATTACGATCTCGCTCCGGAGTGGTCTTTGATGCAAAATTATATAGTTTGCATTTGCTTTGAAAATATGTAGCTTAACTCAATATTATGATAAACAAAATTATTTAAACCTTTAAAGTTAAAATAATTTAACTCTTATATTATTTACATTTTTATTCATTATCCGCCTCACAATTTTTCGAAATATAAACTTTTTAAACCACCCAATTTCTTGCTGGTGTTTAGCATAAAATTGGTCTGGTGTATCAAATAGACCGAAGTCTTGGTTTATGCCCTTGTCTTGTATAAACGTATTGTTTAAATTCCAGTCTATTGTTGGATTTTGAAAATTATCGGTATATACACCATAGCCACAAAATGTTGTTTTAATATTCTTATATTTGATTTGAAGGTTAGTCAAATATTTTTTATCCAAAATAACACCTTCTAGAGAATACCAACTATCATTTACACTAACTTCTACCCAACTGTGCAAAATATTATTAGGTGAAAGTTTATACCAAACACCAGTAATCGCTCCCTTTTGTAATGCTTTGTCGATTGTAAAACCATGAATTCTATTCGGTATGCCTAATGCTCTTAATAGAGCCATTAACAAAGTGGCTTTGGTATTACATTGTCCATACCCATCTTTAAGTACTTCACTTGCTGTGATGTCGTCCGAGAAATTATAACCAAATTTAATTTCGTCCCTAACATAATTGTATATGGCCTTAACACACGATATCGTATCTAAACTTCTCCAGTTACGATTAGTAACAAGCTTTTGAATTGAATCTTCGGAAAAATTTAATATTTCTGTTTCTTGTAAATATTTAGTCATACTTACCTTGTAGAATTAAGATTATCACATAACAATTCTAACACTCCATATATAAAATACTGACATGAAAATGTCAGTATTTTAACGCGTCTCGTGCTAGCACGACTTGGCGGAGGGAGCGAGATTCGAACTCGCGAGGGACTTTCATCCCTAACAGTTTTCAAGACTGCCGCCTTCAACCACTCAGCCATCCCTCCAGATATATGAGTGTTCTGTTGAACATGAAGATAGTATCAGAAAATTCTCTAAAATCAAAACCCAAAAATAAAAAAGTCGTGGTATGCTAGAAAATATGAAACTTATGGGATTGGATTATGGGACGAAACGTGTCGGAGTTGCGCTCAGTGACGATAAGGCAATGATGGCCTTTCCGCATGTGGTACTTCCTAATGACGCTGCATTATTAAAGTCGATTGAGGAGATTGTAGAAAAGGAGAAGGTGGATAAGATAATTATAGGGCTTTCGCTCGGAAGAGATGGTGGGCCGAATAAAGTACATGCACAGGTAGAAGAGCTTGTTCAAGATATAACACTCGCTATGGGTATACCGGTTGAGCTTGAGCCTGAGCAGTACACAACACAAGAAGCAATTCGGTTTCAGGGGAGAACGCCAATGACTGATGCAGCTGCAGCAAGTATTATTCTAAATAGTTTTATTACTCGTAATCGTTAGAAATATGGACACAATTACGTATGATGATTTTGCAAAACTTGATATTCGCATAGGAGAAGTTTTGAGTGTTGAGCTCATAGAGGGCGCTGACAAACTTCTTAAGTGTATGGTGAATGTTGGGGATGTAGATGCTGAGGGGAATATGGTACCACGACAAATACTTTCAGGTATTCGTGAATATTTTGAAGATCCGCAGGTGTTGGTGGGGAAGAAGTTTCCATATATTGTAAATCTTGCTCCGCGAACTATCCGAGGGTTTGAGAGTAAAGGGATGATTCTCGCGGGTTCGCATGAAGATGTGCTTGCACTTCTTTCTCCCTCGCATGATGTTCCATCAGGGACACCAATTCGATAAATTAAAAAATACCACGGGGTGTCCTGTGGTATTTTTTAATTTACTCTTGCATCCAACCACCGTATAATTAATGCACATATATTATGTCAGTTCTTTCCTTTGTTAAGAAAACATTTCCACCTCCACATATGATGTCTTTTCCATGTGTGGGGGTGGATGTTTCTGACACATCACTCAAGTATATTCAGTTTGAGCGACCGTCCGGATATTCTGATGCACTTATTGTAAAGCAATGGGGGGATATTACGGTGCCTCCTGGTGTTGTGGAGCGAGGAAGTGTGCACGATGCCACTCAGCTTGCTGCTGTGCTTACAGAGATGCGAGAGCGTACGAAAGCGCAATACATTCGCATGTCACTCCCTGAAGAGCGTGCGTATCTTTTTGAAACAACAATAGATGCCAAGATTCCACAAAGTGAAATACGAGGGGTGCTTGATTTTCGTCTTGAAGAAAATGTGCCACTCTCTCCGCGTGATGCGTATTTTGATTATGTCATTGTAGGGAAGGATACGGAGACACATGCGCGGCGTGTGGTGGTGGCGGTGTATGCGCAGTCTACTATCGATAGCTATTATCAGGCGTGTATGGATGCAAAAGTTATACCACTTTCTTTTGAAATTGAAGCGCAGGCCATAGCGCGCGCAACGGTGCCAAAAAACGATAGTAATACGTATATGATTGTTGATTTTGGAAAAACAAGAATGGGAGTAGGGATAGTATTTGACGGTACGCTTATGTACACCTCTACGATTGAGATTGCTGGTGTTCAGATGAGTCAAGATATGCGTGCAGTGCTCGGTGATATTTCTGAATCTGAAATCACGCAGATTAAAAATTCTCGGGGACTCATTGAAACAAAAGACAACGCAGCACTTGCTGAGGTACTTCGTAAATATGCAAACTCAATTGCAGAAGAGCTTGCTATTCGGATTCATTATTGGCATACGCGAGGAAATGATAGGGAAGAGCGTTCAATTAAAAAAGTTATTATGTGCGGTGGAAGTGTTAATTTGTTTGGACTTCCAGAATTTTTGTCACAGAAGCTTGAGATTCCGACTGAGCGAGCACATGTGTGGGGAAACGCTTTTTCACTCGATACGTACGTTCCCGAAATATCGAGGAGATATTCATATGGGTATGCAACTGCAATAGGTTTGGCATTAAAGAATTTTATGTAACATGATAAACCTCATACCTCCACAAGGAAAAAAATCAGTACACCGTGAATATATACTGCGTGTAGGTTCTGCGTGTTCAGTACTTTTTGGGTTTTTGATTTTGGTGCTTACTGCGGCACACATTCCAACATACCTTTTAGTTGATGTGCAAATAAAAACACTTGATGCAACGACGGAAAGAGAGCTTGGACGAGAGGAGGCTATCAAGAGTGCGGAGGATGCAGTCAAAACTTCTGGTGTGGTACTTGGCCGACTTAAGGCTGTTTCTGAAAAGCAGTTAACAACTGATGATATTCTTTCAGAGATCACCACGCACACATCGTCTGCGATTACGTTTAAAACATTTGTATTGCATAATACAGGCAAGGAGTCACAGACAATTCAGGTACAAGGTGTTGCACGTACTCGTGAAGCGCTTGCTCAGTTTAAGACTGCGCTCGAATCTTCAGAAATGTTTGATAGGGCAGAAATTCCAATTTCTGATTTGGCAAAAGATAGCGATTTACCATTTGCGATGACGATCACACTCGCCAAAAAATAATTGATATATGATTCACAAAAATACAAAAATTATTGCGAGTATAAGTATCATATTTCTTGCGGTGTGTATTACGATAAGTTTCTTTTTTATACAAAAGGTTACTGCACAAAAGAGTACTCTTGCAACAAAGACACAAGAGCGTATGGCTATGCTCGAACGGGAACGTTCTCTTGATGCACTTACACAGGCACTCAGTGAGACAGAGAGTGAGCGAGCATTTATGGTTTCTCGCATTTTACAAGAAGATGATGTGATTGATTTTCTTGCACTCATTAATAATCTTGGGCGAGAGCAAGGGGCTACACTTGTTACTAATTCACTCAAGGTAAGTCCTCTCGATAAGGATCAAACTTTTGAATTACTGGTGTTACAGATTGGTCTTGAGGGGACCTATGCATCAATTACACAGCTCATTGCACTCTTTGAGCATATTCCATACCAGTCTTCACTTACTAAGTTGCGTATTTCGCAAGATGATCAGGGTGTGTGGAGTGCCTCATTTGAGTTGAGTGTTACTAAATTTAAAAAGACATGAAATTAGATAGTAATACAATAAAAGTTTTTCTAACACGCTTTGCTCCTGCAAAGAGGTATACAAAGAGAGACTTTGTGGATCCGTACAGAGATTGGTTTTGGGCCTTACTATTCTCGTTTTGTTGCCTTGTTGTTGGCGTTACTTATATAGCTGCTGATTTTTATATGCAGTTTGAAATTGTGCCTGAGTATAGTTCAGAGAATTCAGGTTCTACTACGTATAAGAAGAGTGATGTTGTATTGTATGCAAATATATACAAAGAGAAGGAAAATACCTTCAATCTCTTAAGAGCAAATCAACCTATTCCAGAAATTGAGGTTGTACCAGCTACTACAACAGAGGAGGTACTTGCAGAAGACTTGGTGTCACAGTAAACTGCGTGGGAAGTAAGTTTTACTTACTTGATTGCCTCGATAGTTAAATGGATATAACTGCGGACTTCTAAGCCGTTATTCTAGGTTCGATTCCTAGTCGAGGCACCAATCAGTAGAACAAAAAGCACCATTCGTAAGAATGGTGCTTTTTGTTCTAGCACATGAATAGTTTCATGTGTGTACTGATTGGTGAAGCGGAGCGATACTTTTGC
>JACCED010974889.1_pt1 | contig 14356 bp, 14 predicted proteins | sample 7455021 | NCBI WGS metagenome assembly JACCED01 (sample SAMN15323456, study PRJNA562643) | freshwater metagenome | isolation source: river surface water | place: USA:Blue River Watershed | collected 2017-08-19 | reverse complement strand
GAAAGGTCTTAGTTTTGCTGGAATGGAATGGTTTACCAATTTAGACCAGCGTTATTGTTATTCGTTTGTATTGCAACACCCGGAAAATAAGATTACGGTAGCGGCAGAAAGGGCAAAACTATTTTTGGTAGCAGTTTATCAAATTGATGGAATGCGTATGATACAGATTCCGCCTCATGTGTATGAATCATGGTCATTATTCCTAAATAGTGCATCTCGTGTAGAGTTTCCTCAAAAACATAGCGGTCAACATGCTGATTTGAAAAGAGAGTTTTGTTCGCCACATACGAAGAATCGAAATCGTGGACTTGTGTTTTGGAATTGGTCGACGGGCGACCGATGTATGATCGAAAATCCGTGTTATCAGGAACTTAAAACAGTGGGACAAATGAATCCGGCATTGCATTACCAATATTTGTGTGTATCGCGAATAAACAAGGTTTCTGATTTTTATCGCTATTTTCCGTTATATAAGAAACAATGTTCTCAAATGGGTGATTTGGAATCGAAGTTTATAGATGAATTACATAAAACATACTTGAATGTCTACATTTATAAGAATATAAAGTTGGACGACGTTTCGGCAAAATATCGTCATCATGTAGCAATATTGCATAAAATCTATTATTTACCGCTTTTAGGGGGAACCGGAACAAAACCCAAAATAACCAAAGAAGTGGTCAAGAATTATTTACATAGTTTAGAACCCCGGGAATTGATGTATGCATTGTATTATGAACGGCGTTTATTGGGTTGAAATTGCACGACAAAATTGATATGTTGTAGATAATACTATACCTACTTATAATCCAAACATGCATCAATTGAATCCCGGTCAGCGTTATTTGTTTCATGAGAAAGCACCTTATCATGAAACAAATATTATGTTTAGAGCAAATGTAGTTGCGGTTTACGAAAATAGTAAAACTTTGGTAGTGAACCATTCAGAAACAGAACCCAGTCCACGAACTCAAGTCAGTATTCCGTTGAAATGGATTGTGAAAACTGAAATCTTGGAAAATATAGTAGAAGAAAATCCGATTCTACCTTCGGAAATATTGTTGATTATTGATGGCTATTTATAATCCGGAGTATACCAATGATATTTTACTTAGATTTTGTAAATATTTCATGGTGAATGCTTTTTGTTGTTCCGTCATATTGCGAACAGGTTCGCGTAATGTATCGATGACTTTCATGATTTCTCCGGCATTGCGTAAATCGGCTAAATCCGACGAATAATCCTTTTCGAAGAAAAAATCGATTTCGCCACTGTCAATCACTGCGCGGTATGGGCTATATATATGTGAATGCCAGACTTTAATAATTGCTGTTGGATTCGCCTTTTTTATGGTCTGGAATGCATTCTTGGCAGTTTGAATCTCTACATTGTCGGGGAAAATAGTAATAATATCGTCCAAAAACTCAAACAAGTGCGTATTGAATGCGCGCATCACCGTTGATTTGTCTGCCATGATTATAGATAGATATATGATATCATTCTATTTAAATGATTTTAACATCTAAATATTATTTGGCACATAGGGCGAATTGTTGGGGAAATATTTCGACACGTCTTCACTGCGGTCTTGTTGCAATTTTTCCATCGTCACATTGCCCACTTTATCGGGTCGATAATTGTCAGGTGGTGTTGGTATGGTGAGAGCTCCATAATCCGCCGCCACATAATTGTGCATTTGACGACTTTGTCCTTTTCCCTTGGCACTCAATTCTTCGGGCGGAGCATCATACATGGTATATTGCTCGGAAACAATATTGACACCCCCATGCGAACCGCCCAATGAAAAACCGCTGGGTTCTCCGTGATGACGAACGGCTTCATCGCGTTGTTTTTTCACCAAAGGATGCAAAATTGGCATAATTTCGTCGCCTAAAACTACCCGAAAGTTCTGTTTGATCATTAGGAGGGCGGGGACACTGTGTACATTGGGAGGCATCAACAATTTCGATCCATTTTCCAGGTGTACATATATTTGCCCTGTTTTTGGATCGCGACTACGTTTATCGATGCAAATACAGTTCAACGACGACGTCAAGTTCTCTTTGACTAAATATTGAATAATCTTTTTCGAATGAACACAATAATTACTATAATACAAAATATCCATGGTTTTTCTATAGTTTTTGACACTATAAAAAAAACAACCGCTTAACGTAATGCGTGATATCCGATTTATGCAGATCCTACACACATAGTATGTAATAATCTACTTTGGAAATAGAAAAGACCATAGACTAATGCGACAGATAAGCCGGAAATGTAGTGCATAAGTCCAAGACGTTTAGAAACACCGGATACAATTGTTCCTAAAATAACAACGGCGAATGAGATAAAACCGATGATGGATAAAATATAGAAATAAACACAGTATTTCTCTGGAAGAGGTCCGAATAAAGTTTGCATAGCACTATCCATTTTTACGAAGGATATAATGTATGCTCAGATAATTCTCCTAAATATATGCCACCCCATTTATTCATGGTTACCATTTAGTCATGGTTTATCTTTTATTCATGGTTTAGAAAAACACTGGTCCAAAAAACATCTAAAGATAGAGATGTAAATAATATTATAGTATATTATACACGCGATGAATACAACCATGGATAATACTATGAAATGGAAAATCATAAACTCGCATTTTCATGAAGATCCACATTCTTTAGTCAGACATCACTTGGAATCGTATAATGATTTTTACAATCACGATATTTTCAAGATTTTTAAGGAAAACAATCCGGTGCGACTTTCCTCTAAATATGACGAGTCGATTGAAGACTACCGGGAACAATGTTTATTGTATTTCGGTGGTAAAGATGGATCGAAAATCTATTATGGCAAACCCGTGATTTATGATGATACAAATGCTCATTATATGTTTCCGAATGAAGCGCGTATGCGAAATATGACGTATGGTATGACAGTGCATTATGATATTGAAGTGGAAATCATACGAATCTTGGAACCAGGACAAGAACCTACATTGATTGGTTTAGAAACTGTCAATGATTTGGTCGAACCCGATTACGCTGAAGAACGGGAAGAATATTTGCGTAAAAAGGCGATGGGCAAATTGAAAGTCGAACAAGGTAAAAAACAAACAGATGAAGAAAAAAAGAAGACATTGGAACCCAATAGCGATTCATCGTCGGATGATGACGAAACCAAATCTGGTGGTGCGCCAGTGAAACCTCGTCAGAAAAAACCAGAACTACCTATGAAACTCACTGCCGCAATTGCCGCCAAAATACGTGAAGAGAATGAGAAGTCTATGCAAAGCCAAAACAAACAAGTCTATTCATTCACATTGGACAAAATATATTTGGGCAAGTTCCCTATTATGATGCACTCCGAGTTTTGTGTTCTGCATGGACTTTCCCGCGAAGTCCGTTTTTCCATGGGTGAATGTCGTAATGATTTAGGCGGTTATTTCATCATTGATGGCAAAGAGAAAACCGTAGTTCCCCAAGAAAAGTTCGCCGACAATATGCTTTATATTCGCAAATATGCCAAAGAAGATGTAGACGATGATGACAGTGATGAATTGGCGAAATTAGATTATTTATATTCCGCCGAAATCCGTTCCGTTTCGGAAAATGTATCGAAACCCGTCCGCACGTTTTCAATCCGGATGGTAGCTCCCGATTCTACCTATGCGAATAAGAACTTGGTGGTCAATATTCCCAATGTGCGCAAACCCATTCCGCTTTTTATTGTCTTCCGTGCATTAGGTATTATATCGGACAAAGACATTATTACTACTTGTCTCTTGGACATGGAAAAATACGAATCGATGGTGGATTTATTCATTCCATCCGTCCACGATGCGGGCGGTATTTTAACCCAGCAAACAGCCTTAATGTATATTGCAACATTCACCAAAATCAATACAGTGACGTATGTGATGGAAGTATTGGCGGATTACTTTTTACCGCATATTGGCGAAACCAATTATTTGAAAAAGGCGTATTTCTTGGGCTACATGGTTTTCCGTTTGTTAAGTGTCCACAATGGCATGGAACCACCGACAGATCGCGATAATTTCAAATACAAACGTATTGAATTGGTGGGATCGCTCATGAATGAACTCTTCCGTGAGTATTATACGATGTATCAGAAATCCATCCATCTAGAGTTTGAGAAAATCCTTTTTAAGAACAAACCCATCTACGAATCCAATTTGGCTGCTCTTATTCGCGACAATCATCGCACTGTGTTGAAAGAACGTATTGTGGACGATGGATTCCGTAAAGCATTCAAAGGCAATTGGGGAGCGACGGCGCATACCAAACGTATTGGGGTGGTCCAAGATTTGAATCGATTGTCTTTCAATTCGGCTCTTTCCCATTTACGCAAAACCAATTTACCGATGGATGCGGGGGTGAAATTGGTCGGACCACGTGTATTACATAGTTCGCAATGGGGTTTTATTGATCCGATCGATACACCTGATGGTGGCAATATTGGTCTTCATAAACATTTGGCGATGATGACATACGTGTCTCGTAATATGTCGCGTGAACCTATTATACATTGGTTGATTGAAAAAGCGTCGATGAAAATGGTGGAAGATTGCGACCCTAGTTATTTGTCATCATTGACCAAAGTCATTGTGAATGGATTATGGGCGGGTGCATTGACCGATCCAGTGGAAACGATTAAGAAAATCCGGCTTTTCAAAAGAAATGCGCTCTTACCTCTCTTTTTATCGGCATCCTTCGATATCCAGAAAAATACGATATTCATTTACAGTGACGGAGGTCGTTTGTGCCGTCCTATTTTTTACCGTGACGATTCGTGGGATAAATTGATGATGTCCTACGAACATAAAGAAGTCGCCGAACTTATTAAAACGGGCGAGTTTACTTGGTCGTCTTTAGTTTCCGGATTCAATCCAAAAAAAGCCGACGCCAAGTATCGTATTACCGGAACGCAAATCTATGAATTGCCCGAACTCTTGGATGGAATCGATAACGAAACGAATCCAAAAAAGATTGAGCGTTGTTTGACGAAAAAAGCCATCATCGATTATATTGATCCAAGTGAGAGTGAAGACGCCTTTATTGCGTTTAATACCGAGGAAGCCGATCTTAAAAAACATACACATGTTGAAATCCACGAATCATTGTTATTAGGTATGATGTGCAACCAAATCATTTTCCCTGAAAACAATCCACCCACCCGTAACTCGTTTTCATGTGGTCAAAGTAAACAAGCCGTTTCGATGTATCATACCAACCATCAAGTGCGTATGGACAAGACCGCCGTCATTCTGAATAGTGGTCAAATCCCATTGGTGAAATCGCGTTATATGGAACATATTAATCATGAAGAGAATCCGTATGGCGAGAATGCGATTGTGGCGATTATGTGTTATACCGGATATAATGTAGAAGATGCCGTCTTGATGAATGAAGGGTCCTTGAAGCGCGGTCTATTTAGAACCACCTATTATACAACCTATGAATCCCATGAAGAGACGAGTGAAAATGCGCATGTTGTGGTAGACAAACGATTTACGAATATTGAACGCACCGAAAATGTCGTGGGATTGAAACCGGGATGTGATTATAGTAAATTGGATGCACATGGATTAGTACGCGAAGGCGTCGAAGTCAATGATAAAATGGTTTTGATTGGCTTGACGACCAATAGTGTGGAAAACAAATCAGTTAGACGCGACGAATCGAAGATGCCCAAGAAAGGACAACTCGGTATTGTTGATAAAACATACATGACCGAAGGTGAAGAAGGCGAACGTATTGCCAAAGTCCGGGTGCGCGAAGAACGTATTCCTAATTTGGGCGATAAAATGGCATCGCGATCGGGACAAAAAGGAACCGTGGGTATGATTATACCGGAATGTGATATGCCATTTACTCGCGAAGGATTACGACCCGATATTATTATTAATCCCCATGCCATTCCATCACGTATGACTATTGGTCAATTGGTAGAATGTATTATGGGCAAAGTGTCGGTGGAAATTGGTGGATTCAGTGATTGCACGGCATTCAATAACCAAGGATCGAAAATTGGAATATACGGTGAACTGTTGACCAAGGCGGGATTTCATTCGAGTGGAAATGAAGTATTATACAATGGTATGACGGGTGACCAGATTGAAACCGAGATATTTGTCGGACCTACCTATTATATGCGTTTGAAACATATGGTGAAAGACAAGATCAATTACCGTGCCCAAGGTCCACGTACTGCATTGACCAGACAACCAGTGAGTGGTCGTGCAAATGACGGTGGTTTACGTATTGGTGAAATGGAACGTGATGTGGTCATATCACATGGTGCGAACGAGTTTTTGCGCGAATCTATGATGGATCGTGGTGATAAATACCGTATGGCGGTCTGTAATAAAACGGGTATGATAGCTATCTATAATCCGGATCAGAATATATTCATGAGTCCCATGGCAGATGGTCCATTGAAATATACCGATGCATTGGATGGTAAATCGATGCGTATTGAAACCGTTTCGCGATTTGGACGTGATTTCAGTGTAGTGGCGATTCCATATTCGTTGAAATTGTTGATCCAGGAACTACAAACCATGAATCTGCAAATGCGTATTATCACGGAGGACAATATTAATCAAATGGAGAATATGGCATTTTCACGAAATATTGGGAAATTAATGCAGAGTGATGATGTAGTAGATCCAATGAAAGTGGTTCAGAATACACGTGAACAAATGACGAAAACAGTGGGTGCGCCAGCAGAACCAGTTTCAGCACCAACCAAGTATGAACCAGATCCATTAGCTGTATTTGATAATATTTCACCAGTAGATAATAAGTCACCAGCGTATGTGCCAGGCTCTTCAGATTCTATTCCATATGCACCTGGTGTTGCAAGTGATTCACCTCCATATGCCACGGGCTCGCCAGGCTTTGCGCCAGGTTCGTCGCCGTTCGATCCAACCCAAAAATATTACAATACAGAATCGGAAGAAATCATACAGAACAATCAGGTTTCACCTCCCTTTGCTCCAGGTTCATCTGATTCGCCTCCATTTGCAACAGATTCACCACCATTTGCACCAGGTTCATCTGATTCACCTCCATTTGCTCCAGACTCACCAGCCTTGATGAGTGGCGGAAATGTCGATCAAGATTTTGCAATTGGCGAAATCGTCTATATGCGCGGAGGAAAAGATGCCAGTGTTCCACATAAAATCATTAAAAACGGCGATAAGTTTTTGACATTGGAATCATTGATGCCATTTGCAAATGATCCAATCCAAGTCGTGTATAAAAACGAAGTATGTCGCCAAGCTGATATTCCCGATGTGCATGCTTACGAGCAAGCCGCCATGTTTAATCAACCACGCATACAAAATTATGAACAACCAGGATTAGCGATGCCAGCCCAATCCGGATTCACATTTGCCCCTAATATTAAAATCGTCAATGGAAATGACAATTCAACCGATAATACTCCCGCAACAACTTCAGATAATGCCATGTTTACCAAACCTATTATACAAGTGGGGGGATCCGATAAACAAGAAGTCGCAAAAGAAGATTCCGTCGAAACAACACCAGTATCAAGTGGAGGGGAACCTCCTGCCGGGTTTTTCAATAGTGTCAAAGATTTTGTCATTAAGAAACTAGGATAAATAGGTAAATCAACAAAGACATCGCCACTACAGATAAGCCGCGTTCATTAAGATGCCCTTCTTTGTATTCCATGAGAAATCCAGCCGCTTCTACCAAATAGGAAACTCGTGCTATTTGTTGCGATCCACAGTATCGCATCAAACCATATGTCGCTATCCAATAAGCCAAATGACGTTTTGTAGTCTGATCCAATTCATCGCGGTCGTCATGGTCCAAATATTCGGACTCTAAAATATACATATTTGTATGCAGAGTAGACAATATACTTGGATGTAAAATCTCCAAGATCGATACTGCACATCCCAAATCATAGATTCCATTCACAACAATCCACATCATTGTATGTTTCCAAGATGATCTTTCTATACAGTTTTTATCCACAACAAAATTGAAAAAAATAATACCACTCTTCTTATATATAAAAACACCATTCTATATATAACAATGTCAAACAGCGCTACTATTATCCGATTATATAAATCCAGACGCAATATTTTGGATATTTTAAATACTCTTGAATACAATATCAACGATTACAATGGATTTAGTATCAATGAAATCGATGCAATGTATGTCAATTCCCAACTCGATTTATTAGTCACTCACAATACCAATGGAAAAAAAGTCTATGTAAAATACTTCACCACTGCCAAACAAATCCGTCCAGCCAATTTAGAACAAATTATTGAAGATTTGTATGTCATCGACCAAGTCTTGACCAAGAATGATACATTGATTATTATTACTGAAGACGAACCCAATGATACGATTACTACTAATTTGAAATATTTGTATGATCATGACGGTATCTTTGTGGTTATTCACAACATCAGTCGTTTACAATTCAATATATTGGAACATATTTTGGTTCCAGATACCGAGATATTGTCATCAGATTCAGTTGTTGAAATGATGCAAAAATACAATTTGAAGGACAAATCGCAATTACCGGAAATATCGCGATTCGATCCACTGGCTTTAGCATTATGTATGCGTCCAGGGGAAATATGCAAGATGGAACGCAAAAGTTCGACGGCATTAGTGAGCAATTATTACCGTGTTTGTGTTTAGGACCGGTAAAAGGTTTGAACCGACCACAAGGTTTGAACCGACCACAAGTTTAGGACCGGTATAAAATTGAAATCTTTTTCTTTGATTCGATGTATAGTAAAATCGAATCAAACAATATGAAGAGCGCGCAACCAAAAGTTTACGAAATTGCCCATATCCGTCAAATTGCCGGAATAGCCGCGGTCCAAGATATGATCAAAAGTTATGCATTTCACGATCAAACATCCAAAACATTTAGAGAAAAAATGGCTGAAAAATTGCACCCCGTGACACAAGAGATCAAAAAAGCAGATTCACGTGCGAATCGATTTGGTGAACTCGATTTGGATGAAGATGATCCCCATTGGACATATACGGCAAACAATGAGACTATCTATATGCAAGCGGTAAATTGTCCTATTTGTGGCGAATATCAAGCCTATAATAGTTATTATGATTATAATATTCCCCATTGTAATTTCAATTACGAGTTTTACGGTTTGGACATAGATGCTCATTATGCACAACAAGACGATCAAGCACATAATATAAATAGTTTTGACAGTGATATCTATGATAGTCATGATGAAAGCGAAGAAGATTATGATTATTAGAACAAAACCCCAAAAAAATAGTGAATAGTGTTCACTATTTTTTATAGTCAGTATATAACTACGAATGTCCATTGTAACTGTCGCATATAGTCCAAATGATTTTTATTATGTATCCTCAAATGTAGATATGTCCACATGTGGTTCCGCTGATCCCACGGCATTAGACCTATCTTGTTGCAGTTCCGTCGAAGATAAAACCAACTGCAGCTATTATAACTCAAACAAAGAAGTCTGTTATAAACACGAAGTTTGCAAGAACAAAAAATATGCATTATTAGCCAACAAAATGGAGAACAATCATTCCGGATCTGAAGAACGTTATGCGAATACCAAAAAACAATATGAATATGAGATTATGAAAACCATCAATATTTCCAGTGGAATTGCCATTTTCGCCGTGGCTACGATTTATATGATGAACGGTGGAATACAAAAGGTTTAGCACATTATTTTACACATAAAGTATATAATAATGTCATCTACTACTTTAACCGGTCCAACGAGTAATATATTCGCCTTGGAAAAAGATGTATTGACCAATTTAAATAATTTTAATAGTCTTTATGCAAACTATGTGAATTGTACCCTCAAAAAATCCACTACCACTACATCATGCCCATCATCGGAAGTGTCGTTAGAAACAGTGAATTATGCATATGATGCGACGAAAAACTCTATTGCTGCACTACAAACTGCATTGGGTTCATTATCACCTACAAATGGAGGTCCTACACCTAGTCAATATGATACATCCTACAATGCAATCATGGGTCAATATGAACAAATGGTAAAGAATCGTGTTGAAATCGATGCCAAATTACGCGAACTCAACAATATTAATGGTGCTTCATCTGATTTTTACGAGAAACAATATATTTCCACGGCGTACACTAAAATATTATTGACAGTTTTAGCAACAACTATTGCGTATTATGTTTTTATGAAATTACGGAAATGAAAATATAGCCAAATAATATACAAATGGCATCGAAATCATTAATTTATTATCCTTATGGAAATACTGAAATCATACATGGCGAAGTTCAAACATACCAAGAAGGGTTTGATAGTCATGGATATACTGAGATAAGTGCCCCCAATAGTGCAGGAAATGTGATTTTCAATCAAGTACAACCATTACAACAAATATCCGCCGATTATTCCGTCATTATGAATACTATGAATCAAAATTATACCGATTTGTCAAATAATATTGACATCTATAATGATACTCGCAACATTTTACTTGCAAATAACAAGTATGAGTTTGATTCCAGTATTCCAGTAAATGTCGATACGCCTACTCTGAGTGACGGATTAAATAAAGATACCCAACTAATGGCTTTAGGACAAAATAATTTTTATATTGCAGGCACTATTTTGTCGGCGACTCTGTTGATTACGGGAATATATTTAGGCATGTAATCTTGAATCACTGATTTGTATTTTATATCATTATAAAATATAAATGTCATATACTGATTTATCGGGAGTATTTTATGTGCAACAACAATATTTAACCGATTTAAGTGCATTGAGTGTAGGGACCGATGTGTCCAATTATGTTTCTACAGTACAGAGTCAATTGAATGATGCATATGGAAAATATTCGAGTGCAAACATTTCGTCTGCAGCGGTGTTGGATCATCAAGTCCAAATGAACACTATTATACAAGCCGAAAATGATCGATTAAATGAGAAAAAGAAAAACGTAGATGATGCATTGTTTGCCCAACAACGTGTCATTGCATTTAACGACAGTTATCGTAAAAAATACCGGACTCAAATTGATATTTTGATTATTGTAGTGATTGCATTGTTATTATATTTAGGATTACTTTTATTGGAGAAAAATATCCCTATCATTCCAGGATTTGTGATTGGAATATTGAAAGCCGTTGTCATTACCGTTACATTTATTTTAGTGTATATATTAATGGCGAAAATTAACAAACGTGATAACATGGATTTTGATAAATTGTTATTGTCTACACCAACATCTGGAAATGCATACGTAAGTGGAAATACAACATCCACTGGAACCACAAGTGAATATGGCGGATATTGTGCCGGATCAGCATGTTGTGCAACCGGAACTACATGGAGTAATGCAGATGGTCAATGTGTTGTTTCGGGAAATACTTCGGGATTTAGTAATATAGCCGCCGAACCATTTACAACTTATGAGTTTTCATCCTATGGGGATTATTCCAAATAAGAATGGATTGTACATTATACAGGTAAACTTTTTATATGTATAATATAAATTGATGTCTATATTTCTTGGAAACTTATTTGAAGGCTTTGTAGAAGGGGCTACTTCAAATGAATTGTCTGTTCTGGAAGGTGTTGCAAAACAAGCCAAAAAAGATTATGACAATGCAAAGAAAGCATATGACAATGCAAAGAAAGCATATGATAAATCGGCGAAAACATATGGTGATGCAAATAAGAAATCATTAAAATCATGTGCAGATTCCGCAAAAAAACCGACAGATAAAAATAAAAAAGCATGTGCATCAGATAGTGCAAAAACAGCATCGGTAAAAACAACAATGGATTCAACAAACGGTATTATGCAAAATGCAAAAGGTGTTTTAGATGCCAAGAAAACAGCACTAGATGCAGCAAATAAAGCAGTTGCAGATTATAAAAAACAATCTAAAAGTAGTTCTAAAAAGAGCAAGTCCAAGAAAAAGAAATCCAAAAGCAAATCTAAGAAAAATAAATCCAAGAAGAAGTCCAAGAAGAATAAGTCCAAGAAGAATAAGTCCAAGAAAAAGAAATCCAAGAAGAAGTCCAAGAAGAAAAAGTCCAAGAAGAACAAGTCCAAAAATTGTAAAAATGATTTGAAAAAATGTAATCGGGACAAAACCAAATGCGGACTTGATTTAGGCGAAGAGAAAAAAAAAGTGCTTAAATTGACAGCAGATAACAATCGACTTATTTCAAAAAACAATAGTTTATTAGATACTGTTCAATATTATAGAAAGAATCTATTTGGTTCATCTAGTATATTAGGATCTATTTTGGGTTATAAAGACGCAACTATACAAGCCAACCAAGAAATCGATCAATTAAAACATAAAGAAATTGGGACAAAACAGACTCTTCCTCAAGCTCCCCAAAAACAAGGGTTTGAAAACAAGGAAGGATTTGATTCAATGGATGCTGCGTATAAATCGGTATCGACTCAAAATGCTGCGTTAGAAAATCAGATAAATACCAAACGAAATAATTATTCGGTCGATGATCAGGTCTATATGAATATGGCTGGAAAACGCAATAATTTGATTTATGTGAATAGTATTCTCATGTGGTTATTTTATGCCGTTGTAACAGTTTGTTCCATTTATATTGCAATTGATCCAACAATGTCCACCGAGAAAAAGTTCGTCGTGTTCAAATTGGTATGGTTGTTTGTAGTCATCTTGGAAATCGCCGAATATTTATTATATTATGCGGTACAATATGCCAAGGCGTTTATAACCGGAGTTCCTTATTCGTTTGAAAACTATTGGACCTATACATTGACGTTTTAGTAGATTTAGAAACAAATATATATGTATATAGTATAAAAATGTCGGTATCTACATTTTTAATGGATGGACCCAATGCTAGTGATCAGTTATTTAGAAGTAATATCACATCTTATATAACCTTTGGTACAGATGATTACGAAATTGAGACAGTAATGGCAATTGATATCGCAAATACTACAGCTGGTACTCAGCCATTTTCAGTACGCGATCTTAAACTGATTATACCCACAATCACATCAACAGACGTAGTCTTCCAAATAAGTTTCGGATCTTTTGGTCCAACTAGAAGTATTACTGTGCCATTATCTGAAGTGGATAATCAATTTATAAAGCTTAAGGTAGCACGTGTCACTGGTACAACAACAGTAACCGTTGATACGAATACTCAAAGTAGATCATCTAATGGACCATCGAGTTATGATATAGATAGTGCTTACAATGGTTTTTGGCTAGGTCTGTCAACATTTACTGCCAATTTTGCTTATTTCAAAGTTACAACTAATGAAGTTAAGTTTTTAATGGAACCTAACAGTATTACAGGTCCATTAGCTGAAGCAAATATAATTAGTTATAGTCATAATGGATCATCAACAACATCTAGAACTCCATTTCCATACACAGTTGAGAATATTTCCGGTGTTATCCCATGTTTCGGTGAAGGTACCCAAATCCTTACTATCGAAAACGATGAAGAAATATACGTTGCTGTTGAAAAATTGGTCGAAGGATCGGTGGTTAAGACCTACAAACACGGTGCTCGTAAAATTGCCAAAATCGTGAGTGGTTCTTTCATCAATGACCCACAAGAACCAAAGCGATGCATGTATAAATTACCAAAAACCGATGCCATGACAAATGATTTGATGCTTACCGGTGGTCATGCCGTTTTGGTGGATGAATCTCCAAAAGGTCTTCAATTCAAAATCGATGACAAATACTTGTCCTTTGCCGAAAACAATGCCGATTTTGTAAAAATCGATAACCACCAAATCTACAAATACTATAATTTCTCCATGGAAAACGACGGAGACAAAGATCGCCGCTTTGGTGTCTGGGCAAACGGTGTCTTATGTGAAACACCATCCGAGAAACAATTAGAGAGTTTTGAATTATAAGTTTTGAGTCGCTACGCTTCGAGACACTATAAGTTTCGATTTATAAAAATATTAGTGTGATTTAGGAATTGATTTGATTATTTATATGTAAAATTATATCTACTTATAAATATATAAAAATGTCACTAACAACATTTTTACTAGACAATTCTGGATCTAACGTTGACTCTTTAGAAACAAATAACAGTATCCCTTATATAAACTTTGGTACAGGTGATTATGAAATTGACATGACATTATCAATTGATCTTGATAAATGCTCATCCGGTATGCAACCATTTATAATTTCCCAGATAGGTGCGAATATTAATTTCGATTCAACAAATGTGAACTTCGGTTTCTTTTTCCTTTGGTCTGGTGGTTTAGGAGTTAATGT
>JACCED010883338.1_pt1 | contig 14357 bp, 4 predicted proteins | sample 7455021 | NCBI WGS metagenome assembly JACCED01 (sample SAMN15323456, study PRJNA562643) | freshwater metagenome | isolation source: river surface water | place: USA:Blue River Watershed | collected 2017-08-19 | reverse complement strand
TCGTTGACTTTGGTGCGCAGTACGCACAGCTGATTGCCCGCCGCGTTCGCGAGGCCGGTGTTTATAGCGAGATTGTTCACCACAATGTGACCGCCGAGCAGGTGCGCGCCAAGAACCCGGCAGCCATCATTCTCTCGGGTGGCCCTTCGTCTGTTTACGAGGATGGCTCGCCACAACTTGACCCGCAGATTCTCGAGCTCGGCGTGCCGGTGCTTGGCATTTGCTATGGCTTTCAGACGCTAGCCAACCTGCTTGGTGGTCGCGTTGATCGCTCGGGCATCAAAGAATATGGCGCAACCGAACTTCGCGTGAGCGACGGCGGCGAGATTCTCGAGGGCCAGCCAGCCGAGCAGATTTGCTGGATGAGCCACGGCGACCAGGTGATGCAGGCACCAGAAGGTTTCGAGGTTTTGGCTTCGACCGACATCACGCCGGTGGCTGCGTTCGCCAACAAGCAGCGCAAGATTTATGGAGTGCAGTGGCACCCAGAGGTGAAGCACTCTCAGTTTGGCCAGAAGGTTCTAGAAAACTTCTTGCACAAGGCTGCCGGCATCGCCCCAACCTGGAACTCGGGCAACGTTATTGCCGAACAGGTAGAAAAGATTCGTGCGCAGGTGGGTACCGACCGAGTTATCTGCGGCTTATCGGGCGGCGTCGACTCTGCCGTTGCCGCGGCTTTGGTTCACAAGGCGGTGGGCGATCAGCTGGTTTGTGTGTTCGTGAACCACGGGCTACTTCGTCAAGGTGAGGCCGAGCAGGTTGAGCGTGACTATGTGGCTGCCACGGGCATCCGTTTGGTTGTTGTCGACGCTGAGCAGAAATTCTTGGATGCTCTCGCCGGCGTCAGCGACCCAGAAACCAAGCGCAAGATTATTGGCCGCGAGTTCATTCGCACCTTCGAAGAGGCGCAGGCTGCGCTGATCGAAGAGTCGAAGGCCGACGACCGACCGATTCGCTTCTTGGTTCAGGGCACGCTCTACCCAGACGTCGTTGAGTCGGGTGGCGGCGCAACCGCCGGCATCAAGAGCCACCACAATGTTGGCGGCCTGCCCGACGACCTTCAGTTTGAGCTCGTTGAGCCACTTCGCACGCTGTTCAAAGACGAGGTTCGCGCCATTGGTGCCGAGCTCGGATTGCCGCACGAGATCGTTCAGCGCCAGCCGTTCCCAGGCCCAGGTCTTGGCATTCGCATCGTTGGCGAGGTCAACAAAGAGCGCCTCGACCTGCTGCGCAAGGCAGACGCCATTGTGCGTAACGAGCTGAGCAACGCTGGCCTAGACGGCGAGATTTGGCAGTGCCCGGTTGTGTTGTTGGCGGATGTTCGCTCGGTTGGTGTTCAGGGAGACGGTCGTACCTACGGCCACCCGATTGTGCTTCGTCCGGTTTCTAGTGAAGACGCCATGACCGCCGACTGGTCGCGTTTGCCTTATGACCTGCTGGCCAAGATTTCGAACCGCATCACCAACGAGGTCGACGGGGTAAACCGCGTAGTTCTCGACGTGACCTCGAAGCCGCCCGGCACCATCGAGTGGGAGTAACCGGGCGTTAGCTTTCGGTAGAGCCGACGCTGCACTTTCGAGCTTTCGATGGCAGTGCATCCGCTTATTTAGAAGTGACTGCTACCAGCCCTTGTACATACCCATGTTGCCGAAATGGAACAGGTAGGCCTTCTTGGTCGGTTTCATGATGCCGGTTTTCTTTCCCTTGACCAGAACGTAATTCAGCCCGGTAGTCGGGTAGGTCTTGGTGTAAACGCGGGTTGCGGTGACGTCAATTGTCGCGTCGCTCTTCATAATTTTCTTACCCAAGGTGCTCAGCAAACAAGGGCTCTTGAACACGACAGTTCGAAGGACAGCCTTCTTGTTGGCTGGCAATACCTGTTTTGTGTAACAGCTCGCACTGTCGGTGTTCTTGAACTTCACACAGGTTTTCTTGCCCTTGACAGTCTTGTAAGTAGAGCAAGTCTTCACCGAGAAAATCTTTTCACCGTTCTTCGCCTTCAAAGACCAGTCGAGCGAACCAGTGAAGGTAGTCGTAATCTTCGGCGAGAATTTGGCGCCCTTGGTGTCTAGGCCGAGATCGAAGAGCACCTCGTCACCGGTTAGGTTCACCTGCATCACGTTGCTCTTCATTGAGTTTGCGCCATTCACAGAGACTGTTGCAGCCACATTTTTCACACCACGCGGAAGCGAGGCACCAGGGTATTTGAACTGGATGCGCGTTGGCGAGAGAACCGTTGCGGGCAGAGTAACCGAAGATTTGCCGCCGGTTGCGCCATTTTTCAGCACCGGAAGATCGGCCTTGAATTCCACAGTCTTGGTCGAAGCCGATGAGAAGCCTGCGCCCGTCACCGTGATGGTTTCTTCTGTGGCAGCCACGAGAACTGTGTGAGAGAGCATGGTGATGAACCCGGCAACTTGGAAGGCCTGAGCCTGTTCGCCACCGTAGGTAGACCAGCTTCGCGAGTTTGCGGTGTCATATTCGGTTACCGGAGCAACACGAACATAGATTGACGTCCACGGTGTAACACCCAGCGTGGCAAGCGTGGTAGTCGAACCAGAGACGAGACCGCCGTCTGCAGTCTGCCAGTTAGTTCCAGTCTTGGTTTGCACTTCGTAGCCGGTGATTGGAGCGGCGGTAAGCGAGCTTGAAGGCAAGGTCCAAGGAACATCGACTAAGAACCCGTCGGTTGTTACATCAGTCTTGAGAATTGGTGTCTCAATGGCAGCAGCGCCAGGCAAAGTTAGAACAGTTAGCGAGTGAATGTAGCTTGCGTCGTTGAAGTCGCCGTCACCCTTTTTGGTGATTTGAATTTGGCAAGAACCAGGTGTAGTTCCCGCTTTGACGGTCACATTCTTGCCAGTAGCAATGGCGGTGCATCCGGTTGCAGATGTGATCTGAATTGGGCCGGTGCCATCGCCTCCGCCTACCACCAGGGTGGTCGAGTCTTTTCCGCCAATCGCAACGTTCGGAAGTGCTCCAGCGGCCAAGGTCAATGTCAGCGGTGTTTGGTTGGCTCGAATAACGGTCAGTTTGAGCATGTTTGACTCGGCAGGAATGTAGTCATTGCCTCCGGCCTTGGATGCTCGAATCTCACAGTCTCCGCCGTCAACGAAGTTGACCGTGGTTCCGCTGATGCCACACACGTTAGCGCCCGAAACGAGAGTGTAGGTCACGAGCCCGTCACCCGTGCCTCCAGCAAGTGAAAGTTGAACGCTTTCACCCTTAACGCCTTCAAGCTTGCTGGCCGACAGAACGAGAGCCGCTTGTTTGATCTTGGTGATCGATATGGTCACCGAACCGTTGCCGACCAGATAGTTCGCATCTGGCGCTTTGATGACATTCACAACACAGTTACCGGCGCGGAGTGCTGTTACAACTACCGGGTTCGAGGCGAAGTTCACTGAGCAGACTCCCTGCGACCCTGCGTCAACCGACCAAGAAACTGCACCGGTGCCACTGCCTCCGGTTACCGAAACCGTCGTAGTTGAGTTTGTGTTCGGGTTGAATTCAAGGGCAGTCACAGCCGCCGACGCTGACAGGGTTGCCTGTGCGGCCTTGGCAATTTCAATGTTCAATGTTGCAGTGGCGGCCAAGAACTTGGTGTCAGAAGCTTTGGCGATGTCGACTACGCAGGTTCCAGCGCCCTTGGCGGTTACGGTGGTTGCTGCGACTGTGCAGGTGCTCGAAGCGGTGCTGTAGGTGACGCTACCAGTTCCGCTGCCGCCAATAATGCTTAGGGTTGCGGTGGCTGGTGTGGTCGGGTTGAACACCAAAGCCTTAGAGGAACGACCCGCGATGGTGGCCTGAGCCGCCTTGGCGATGTTTAGAGTGAAAGTTGCCGAAGCATCGGTGTAGTAAGCGTCGCCACCTTTTGTGATGTTGACGACACAGGTACCTGCAGTCAATGCCGCGATCAAACCGTTTGCCGAGACGTTGCACACACCAATCGACGCATTGTTGATGGAGTAGCTTGTCGAACCGTTGCCAGTACCTCCAGTGATAAGAATTTGGCTTGTTGCCGCGACAGGCTCGCTGTAAGTGATTTGAGTGTCACCAGAAGGTGCCAAAGCAGCTTGGATGCCCTTGGCGATGCGAACCGTAACACTGGTGTTGATAGCCAGATAGTTGGTATCGGCATCCTTCAAAATATTGATGACACAGTCACCGGCTTGAAGAGACGTGACAAGTCCGCCGATGCTTACCGAACAGATTCCTGCAGAGTTAGCGCTGACGGTGTAGCTCAAGTTGCCAGTACCTGTTCCGCCAGACAGCGCTATCTGTGTCGTTGGGTGAGCGGGGGTGAACACTAGATCATTTGCAGACGCGCTCAACTGAACCTGGGCTGCTTTGGCAATCGAGATGGTTGCAGTTGCTGTGCGTTCGTTGTAGTTGATGTCTCCTGAACGCGTTACCGTGATTGAACAGGTGCCAGCCGTTAGAACGGTGACGTCGCCGTTGGAGTCAATTGAACAAACAGCAGTGTTTACCGAGGCGTAACTAAACAGCCCTGTTCCTGAACCGCCGGTGTATCCCACGCGCAAAACAGTGCCGTCGCCATAGGTCACGCTGTTGTCGTTTGCGGTCGCGGTAATTGTGGCTTGGTTCGCTTTAGCAATCGACACGGTCGCGGTGGTGGTTGCCTGGTTGTAGTTTGTGCTCGCTGCTCGGGTGACTTTGATTTCACAGTTTCCAGCGGTGATGATAGCGATTACACCAGTGCTCGCATTGACACTGCAGACACTTGAGGTGTTGCTGCTGTAACTGATTGCTCCCGTACCACTACCGCCGCTGGTGTTGATGGTGATAGGCGATGAGTTGCCGAACGTTGTCGATGAGCTGCTACCCGATGCCGAAAGCGCTGCTTGGGCGGCCTTCGCGATCGTCACCGTTGCACCAGCGCTAGCAGTCAAGAAGTTGGTATCGCCGGATTTGGTGGCGGTGATTGCACAAGTACCAGCGGTCACAACTGTGATCGCACCAGTAGTGGAGTTGACGGTGCAGACGCTGGTGTCGGTTGAACTAAATGCAACTGCACCAAATCCAGTGCCACCGCTTAAGGTGGCGACGTTTATTGAGCCGTCACCGTAGGTGGTGTTGGAATATGTTGTGCTGGTAGTTACTGCTGACTGGCTTGCCTTGGCAATGGTTATTGTGACGTCTGATGTGGCCACTAGATAGTTTGTGTCAGCGGCTTTGGTGGCACGAATCACGCAGCTGCCAGCGGACACGATTGTGATGACACCGGTAGAAGCGTTTACCGTGCAAACACCAGACGTGGTGCTTGCAAAACTCAAGGTACCTGTTCCGCTACCACCAGCTGCAGCGGCCGTCACAACGGTTGAGTTGCCGAAAGTTGTGTCACTGGTTTTTGTTGCCGTGAGAGTTGCCTGAGTGGCTTTGTTCACGGTCAAAGTACTCGTCGCCGAAGCTGCCAAATAATTCGCGTCGGCAGCTTTGGTTGAGGTGATAACGCAACTTCCAGCTGCAATGATGGCCACTTCACCGGTGTTTGGATCGACTGTACAGACGGCAGTGTTACTTGAACTGAAACTTATCGAACCGGTTCCAGATCCGCCGTTGATCGCGATCACAACTGTGCTTCCGTCTCCGAGCGTGAGGGTCTGGCTCGCCGGGGTAGCCGTAACCGTGGCTTGGCTGCCCTTGCTAACGGTAATTGTCACTGTGCCATCGGTTACTTCGTAGTTGGCATCGGCTGCCTTCGTGGCTGTAATCACGCAGTTACCAGCGCCCAGAATGGTCACAACGCCGGTTGCCGAGTTCACCGAGCAGGCAGTGGATGCTGTGCTGAAGCTAACCGCGCCTGTGCCAGAGCCGCTCGTGGCGGTAACCGTAATTGAATGACCCGCGCCATAGGTAGTGGTCGTGCGGTTTGATGACACGTTGAGGCTTGTCTGAGTTCCCTTGGCGACAGAAATGGTTACTGTGTCGCTCGCCACCAGATAGTCGAGGTCACTGGCTTTGGTTGCCCTAATCACACAGTCACCAGCACCGAGAAGGGTAACCGTACCCGTTGAAGAGTTCACTGAGCAAGTTGTCGACGTTGTGCTGAAACTAACCGCGCCGACACCCGAACCGCCAGTAAGGCTTACGGTTATCGAGGCTCCAGCTGTGAGAGTTGTCGAGCTGATGGTTGAGCTCGCAGTTACGGCAGTCTGGGCAACTTTTCCAAAGCGAATAAGAACGGATCCAGTTGCAGCGTTGTAGTTGTCGTCGGCAGCAATGCTGACGGTTACGGTGCATCGACCAGCTGAGATGTTGGTTACTAGACCCGAACCATCTACTGAGCAAACCAACGGTGTGGTGGTTGAGTAGGTGACAGCTCCAGTTGAGTTTGCGCCGCTATAGCCAACCTGGGCAGTCGCCTTAGGGTTGTCAACATAGTCAAGGATCGTGTTATCGGCTGTAACCACGACCGTACCCTGGTTTATTTTTGCAATCGTGATTGTTGCGTTTGCGCTTGCATCTGAGTAGCTAGCTCCGCCCGGTCTAGTAGCCGTAATAGAGCATGTTCCAGCAGTCAAAATGGTGACCGCACCGGTTGACGCGTTCACGGCACACACTGAGGCGCTATTGCTCGAGTAAATAATGGCCAACCCGCTTGTTCCACCGGTAGCGGTCACGGTGTATGCCACTCCGTCGTTATACGAACCTGTAGTGAAGTTTGCGGTTGCAGACAGGGTTGCTTGGCTGGTCTTCGAAATGACGATGTTCACGGTAGACGTGGCGTCGTTATAGCTTGTGCCACCTGGCTTGGTCGCGGTGATTGAACAGGTGCCGGCGGTTAGAACTGTTACGACACCGTTTGAGGCTACGGTGCAGATGCCAGTGTCTGCAGATGCGTAGGTGATTGTCGCGGTTCCTGTTCCGCCCGATGCAGACACCGTAATTCCCGAAGTGGCACCAATGGTTGCAGTCAGTTTGGTTGAAGTAGCGGTGAAAGTGGCTTGCGTGCCTTTGGCGATGGTGATGGTCACGCTTGCTGTGCCTGAGAAGTAGTTCGTATCGGCAGCCTTGGTGGCTGTGATCACGCAAGAGCCAACAGCAACAATCGTTGTTACACCGCTTGTCGAGTTAACCGTGCAGATGGCGGTGTTTGAAGAGGCATAAGTAACTGCACCGGTTCCTCCGCCACCAGATGTGCTGACAGTGAATGTGCCAGAGCCAAAAGTAGTGGAGGTCGTGGTCGAAGTTGCGGTGAACCCACTTTGCGACAGCTTCGATACGGTAATAGTCACGCTTGCCGAGGTGGCTGCAAGGTAGTTAGCGTCAGTTGCTTTAGTCGCGGTAACGCTACAGTTACCGACCGCTTTAGCAGTCACAATGCCAGTATTTGCATCAACTGTACAAATCGTTGTGGTTGAAGTTGCATAAGTCACGGCACCGCTACCGCTACCGCCACTTGATGACAGAGTTAGTGCGGTGCTATCTGAGTTTGTGAGCGTGGTGCGGCTTGGCACCACAGTTAGTGTGGCCTGGGCAGCTTTCGCAATCGTGATGGTTACGGTACCGCCGGTTGACTCTTTCCAGTTGGTGTCGGTCAATCGGTAGCCACGTACGACGCACGAACCGCCACCTAAAGCGGTGACTACACCAGAGGTTAGGCCGACGCTACAAATGGATGCGCTGCCGGGATCAACCGCATAATTGAAAGCCCCCGTTCCGCTACCTCCGGTTGCAGTGACAGTAGTGGTTGCAGGTGTGTTTGGGTTAAATGTCATCGAGCTTGGGCTCGAGGTGGTGGTAACCGTTGCCTGATTACCTTTATCAATGGGTACGGTGAACTGTTGGGTAATCGAGTTATAGTTTGAAGTTCCCGCTTTTGTGATGCTAAACACGCAGTTTCCAGCGCCGAGCGATTTAATTGTTCCGGTGCTTCCGCTGGCTGTAACGGTACAAATACTGCTCGACGAGGGATCGACTACGACTGAGTTTGCTCCCGTTCCCGAGCCTCCACCGGTGTCATAGCTCCAGTTTGGTTGGCTCGGGAAGTAAAAAATATTTCCATGGCTGATGGTGAGAGGTGCCTGGTCAATTCCGGTGATGGTGAAACTCGCGGTGGTTGGCGTGCCGGCCAGATAGACGCCGTTTGCTGTTGCATTTACCGAAATCGTGCAAGTACCAGTGAGTTTTACCGTTACGACACCAGTCGACGAAGCCACCGTACAGACCGATGTTGTGCTTGAGGTGAACGAATAGGACTTCGAGGAGCCGACTGTGAAATCTCCGCCAGAGGCAGCCAGTGTGAGCGGGGTTGAGTAGTCAATCGTGGTAGGCATGTTCGTGAATGAAACTGGCGTGATTTGCTCGGTAGCCGTTGTAATGAAAGTCTGGTTACGCGTCGTGGACAGGTAAAAATCATCAGCAGCCTTGGTTGCCCTAACATCGCAGCCCCCCGGTGCGATAACTGTAATCTGGCCAGTGAGTGCGTCAATCAAGCACCTTGTGTTTGTCGTCGATGACCAGGTGATTGCGCCAGACCCTGATCCGCCAGTTGTTGATGCCGTTGCTCCTGGGATTCCATAGTTCCATACGCCGCTTCCGGAGTATGTGAAAGAGGTGAGTGCTGCCTGCGTTGCCCCGTTGATTAACCAAGAAATGGTTTGGTTGTTGCTGGCATACATTGAGTTCCCCAACTGCTTGAGCTCTATGTAGCAATAGCCACCCCCTCGAAGAGCCGTTACTGTAATTGGAGATGAAACCCCGTCACTTGTAATTCGACACATGTTAGGCGTGCTCGTGGAATAGGTGTAGTTGCCCGATCCGACGGCTGCAGGAGTAAATGGGATGCTGGCTGTGGGTGGTGCTGCGTCACTCCACGCGGACATGGTGGGGTTGCTCACTGTGGCAACCCCCGATGCTGTTTTCACCGTCATGTTCACGTTGATTGTTGCTGTGTCTGCATAGACGTTGGTCGAAACCGACGCGCGAATTTTGAACGAATACGGGTAGGTTCCCGAGCCTGTTTTTCTGGGCATAGTTCCAGAAATTAACCCAGTACTGGCGTCAAGTGTCACGCCGTCAGGTAGTGCTCCTGACGACACCGAATAGGTAACTGGCCCACTCGCATGAGTAGCCGAGAACTGGTAGCTGAACGCCTCTTCTGTCACAGCCGAAATGTTCACGGCGGGCGCAGGGCTGAACACCGGTGCTGCAACTATGTTGACCGTGAAAGTTGACGATGCTACTTCGTAACCGTTGTCGCGAGCGAGTGTGAAGGTATAGGTGCCTGCGGTGGTTGGAGTGCCCGAGAGGTTTCCGGTAGTTGCACCCAGAGTGATGCCGGCAGGCAAGGTACCCGAGCTAACCGACCATCCGGTGTTGTTGTATACGTAAGGGCCCGACTTCATCGCCATGAAATAGGCAGAACCTACCGCGCCATCGGGCGGGGTTGTGGTGATGCTGTGCGTATAGGAGATTTGCGTGGTTGACGATTGTGAGATGAAGTACCAATTCTGACCATCGACATCGGTGATGATTTCGACCGCTCGCAGAAAATAGCCGGCCGCAGCTGCAGGAATGGTTAACGACTGCGCGTTCGAGTTTGCCAAATCTACCCAGGGGGCTACGCCTGCCGAAGAGCCGATCACGGTGTTGATCTGCCACTTGTAGTTACGAGTAACCGTGCCGGTGAGGTTTGGAAGTGTGTGTATTGGCGCTGAGGCGACCGAACCAACCCTCCAGCCGCCTGTTGTTGTTGCGATTGCTGGAGTCGTCGTGCTCGGCGAGCTCTCTAGCGTTACCTTGACGTAGCCATCGCCAGCGTTAATTGCCCCCAATGACATGAATTGACCAAGTGGCGATGTTGCATCGAGTGAGAAGTAGGTTGAGTTTCCACCGCCACCACCGCCTGTGGTGCCATCGGCGTTGATACCGCCACCGCCACCGCCGAGGCCACCGCCACCGCCACCACCGCCATTGGTAAGGCAGCCACAGGTAGCGCCACCATTAGGAAAACCACCGTCGCCACCGAGTCCAACGTTGGTCCAGCTACCGCCACCACTGCCGAGCATTCCTCCGACGGTAGTTTGAATCTGCGCGGGAACACCAATTGCGGTGTTACCTGCCGAAGTGCAACCACTACCGCCGCTACCACCAGTGAGCGGGCCACCTTTCGCTCCACAGTTCGTGTTAATGTTGGAGTTGTCTGTGGTTGCAGCGCCGGCATTGGTGCCATCTCCGGCAGTTGCACGGGTATGGTAGTAACTGCCGCCGTAGTACCAGTCTGTGGAGGCATTTTTACCTAGTGTGGTTCCACCACCACCTCCGCCACCGGCTGTCACGGAACCGCCACAGTTTGCAGTAGAAACTGTTGCCTGATCAAAAGTAATTAGAGTCGAACCGCCGCCGCCTCCGGTTTCAGGAAAGTTTGTTGCAGCCACACCTTTTTGGCCGATGGTCATGCAGGTGTAAGTGGTGGCTGACATTGTTCGCGTGAACTGGTAAACCATTCCCTTACCGCCGTTGGTACCGCCTCCGGCAGCACCCGCGATTTCAAAGGTGTATCTTCCGGCAACGGGTGCAGTCCAGTATTGATTACTCTTTGCGTTCACATTGAAGTAGGCGGTGTTATCTTCAAAGCTTGATGTAGCGTAGGCCGTTTGGCAAAGGGTCAGCGTTGGGCCGGTGCTGCCTACGGCACCACAGGGCGTGAAAGTCCAGCTGGTGAATTCGTAGTTGCCCACGGCAGCTGCGGGCTGAGCGGTGAAGTTAGCCCCTGCGATCGCGGTGGCCAAAGTTGCCAAAACAACGAGGGCCTTTCTCAGGCGCTCGCGCACGTTGCCCCTTTTAAACCGCAATGTTGCTCCACAAGTTTCCACACAAGTTGCCGAAGCCTCGGCGACGCTTAATTACACAAGCGCTACCTGAGTGCACTTGCCTAAATGTTGGGTAAACCTTAGGTGTCAAGACATGGCGTCAAATGTCGGTCTGCGGCTGCGCATCCGCGTTGTTGGGCGAGAATGAAGTGAGAGAAACTTGAGTAACAACTAAGTCAGGTAAAGCCTTGTTAGAGCGTCAAATTGTGATCGTCGAAGACGACGACTTTTTGCGCTCTCTGATCGCCAGCTACCTCGAACAACACGACTTTTCGGTGGCGACTGCTCGCACCGCGGTCGAAGCCGCCAAGGTCATTAAAGAAGTAGACCCCGATGCTCTGATTCTCGACATCGACCTGGGTGATGCTCTGACCGGCATCGATGTTGCGCGTAGATTTGGCCGAGCCGATCAGGGTGTTGCCGTGGTGTTTCTCACCTCTATCTCTGATTCGCGTTTCGTTGAGGGTGACATTGCCAAGGAGTTTCCGAAGGCTTCGTATTTGAACAAGGGTTTGTTGAAAGACCCCGCGCTACTGATTGCGGCACTCGAAGGTGTTCTGGTTGGCAACGCGGATGCTCGCATCAGGCACGATCGCAACCCGGAGCGACCATTCGCGGCTCTGACCCAAACGCAAATTCAGGTGCTGCAGCTTGTGGCATCGGGCAAAACCAACCGTCAGATTTCAGAACTGCGCGGCACTAGCATCGAAGCCACCGAGGCAATCATCGCTCGAATCATGCGAGCACTGGGCCTTGACTCGGCAGTCGAGCAGAACTCTCGAATCTTGGCGGCCCGCACGTATATCGAAAAGGTCAACTTTCCTTATCGCGATGGGTCAATCAAGTGACGCGTTTTGGCTTGTTCGATTCGGCTTGGCTGGCCAGCAAATCTGGAGGTGGCGTCGCGCTCGCCGGCACCATTGCGGCGAACTATTTTGTGACCGGGTTTCTGGTTCAAGATGCGTCACTCACATACAACGGTCTGAATGTGCACTTATATGACGCTCTATTTGGCGTCGTGATGGCCGCTTCGATTCTGCTCTTTTCTAACTTGGGTCGATTGCCTGGTTGGTCACAGCTGACATCGAATCTTGCGACTTGGCTATCAGCATCAACGGCAACGGCGTTCGCTGCCCCGACGGTGCTTTCACTCGTCACAGCAGCTCCCGCCCCAAGCTGGATTTGGGAGTCGGTGCCGGCAACCATCACGTCATTGCTGGCGAGCTGCTTGGTGTTCACGCTGCTTATCGCAGGCATTAACGAGGGGCGGGCCAATCTTCGACTTTTGCGTCGAGCTCAGCTTGAGCTGGTGGCTGTGCGGTCATTCTCGGCTGACAAGTTCGATAGATTCGCGGCTGAATTGCGTAACCCGGTTCGTGAGCGGGTTCTCGCTTTGGTTTCTGAAGCCAAATCAACGTTGCTGGTACAGGCTTCAAAGCCAGCTGACGTGTCTGACCGTTTGTTCGCATTTCTCAACTCTGAACTCAGGCCCTTGATGGGTGCACTTGCAGATGGTTCAGTGGCCTCGACTGAGCAACTAAAAGTGCGTTCGCGCAAGCTGCCAAAGTTGGCCCGCTCGGTCAACAAGGTCACGTTCTCGCAGTCGCAAAACCCTGTTGCCATTTGCCTAATCATCGGCCTCTACATGGTGCCGTCGATGGCGTTTTTCGGTGGCCAAGCTGGATTGTTTGCCGAACTTCTAGTTCTTGCAACCGCTGCAACCCTGTGGATGGCCGTCTCGACACTGGTGGGAAAGCAATCGGGCGACTGGCGTCTCTGGGCTTTGCTAAACGGGCTGTTGTTTGGGTTCAGCACGTTGTTGCTTGTGGTCTACTCGGGTCTTTTTGGCGACCCGCTAACTTTTGACATCGTGGTTGCGACATCGGTTAGCAGCGGTTTAATGGCTGCAGTGGCCAGCTCGCTGCAGTCGCTGATAGTTAGGCGTTCGAGCATTGCGACTGCCACAGAGTCAATAAACGCAACTCTTCGAGAAGCGGTTGCTGCCATGGATGCCCGTATCGTTCAACTTCGCACCAACGTCTCTCGCCACTTTCACAACCAGGTTCAGGCGAAGATCGTGGCTCTTGCACTCAAGCTTGCGGCCGAGCCAGCGCTAGATGACGGGGTGCGAGTGCAAGCTGCTAACGGCCTCGAAGAAATCGAGCAAGCTCTTGATGTTTCTGAGCAAAAGGCAGTCGCCTTCGAGGCTCAAGTTGCCCAACTAGCCGAGTTTTGGCAGGGCGCGCTCGAGCTCGAAATGCAGCTCGACCCATCAGCTGCCGAACTTCTGAATGCCGACGCAAACCTGGCCGTGAGAGTGGTCGAAGTGATGCGCGAAGGATTGACGAATGCGGCTAAACATTCAACCGACGGCAAGGTGACAGTAGCCCTCGAGCGCGACGGGTCGCAGGTGCTTCTTCAAATGACAAATCTTCGGTTCGATGGCCTCGAAACATTGGCCCCGACCGGTATCGGTGCGGCGACGATTAGCGAAGCATCCACGTCATTCACTAGCGGGCCTCAAGGCGAAAGCTTTGTGCTCGAAGCGAGGTTTGAATGAAGCCATTGGTTTTCGGCCACCGAGGCGCATGCGCCTATCGCCCCGAGAACACGCTCGAGGCGTTCGCGCTTGCCTATGAACAGGGTGTCGCGGCGATCGAGTGCGACATTGTGCCGACCAAAGACCACGCCCTCGTGCTGCGACACGAGAACGCGCTTTCTGGCACCACCGACATTGCCACCCGCCCCGAATTCGCGCACCTAAAGCGCGCCGGATTTGTCGACGGCCATGCCGTGAGCGACTGGTTCACCGAAGATTTCACCCTCGCCGAGATCAGGCAGCTTCGAGCCATCGAGCGCCTGCCCGAATGGCGGCCGGGGTCGGCAGCATTCGATGGTCAGTTTGCCGTGCCAACCCTCGGCGAACTTTTGGCGGCACCGTTTTTGAACAACCGCTCGGTGATTCTCGAACTCAAACACGGCGCTTATTTCGAGGGTCTCGGCATTCCGGTGCTCGACCTGCTGGCCGCCGAGGTCGAGGCGAGCGGTTGGCGTGAGCGCGGCATCCGCTTGATTTTTGAAAGCTTCAACTTGGATGTTCTGACTCGCGCCCGCGCCAAACTCGGCGAAATCGGTCAGTATGTGTTTTTGGTTGACCGCGACCACCTGCCGGGTCAAACCCGTTATGTGAGTGACGAGTTTTTGGCTGCGCTCGTTGGCAAGGTGCACGGAGTTAGTTTCGACATCGACCTGCTGTTGGGGCAGAAGCCGGCGTTTTCGAGTGCCGATTTTGGTTCTCCGACCGGGCTGGTTGAGCGGGCTCATGCCCTTGGTTTCACGGTTTACACCTGGACGGCTCGGGTTGAGCAGGCGCTTTATTCGGTCGAGGAGTACTTCTCGCACTTCGTGAATACGGGCGCAGACGGCATCTTTGCCGACCACCCAGACCTGCTGCAGAACTATGTCGCTGGTCACGCCTAAACTTGCCTAAGTTATGACGCAACTTGACCTCTTTTCAAC
>JACCED011543358.1_pt1 | contig 14371 bp, 8 predicted proteins | sample 7455021 | NCBI WGS metagenome assembly JACCED01 (sample SAMN15323456, study PRJNA562643) | freshwater metagenome | isolation source: river surface water | place: USA:Blue River Watershed | collected 2017-08-19 | reverse complement strand
GAGCGGCGGGAGAGCATGGAGGCGGAAAAGATGAAACGTTTGAAAAGTGGGAAGGCGGAAGGCGGAAGGCGGAAGGCGGGAAAGAACAGAGAGGGGAAGTAACTGAATGGTGCGCGGACGGCAAGGCGGAGGGTGGCGCGTGGGGTGGGAAAGGGTGAGCGGAATTGGGCGGGGTCAGAGTTTGAGGCCGAGGGGGAGGGTGTCGCCGAGGGCGCGGGGTTCGTCTTCGGCGGTGAGGGTGACGACCTCGGTGACGAGCTGGAGCCAGCGGGCGGGGACGGCGGCGGCGCGGAGGGCGTCGACCGTTTTGGTGCGGAGTTCGTCGGGGACGTCGCGGGTGCGGTCGCCGGTAAGGCGGGCGAGTTGGACGGCGGCGAAGGCGGCGCCGTCGGTCGTGCCGAGGCCGCGTTGGAGCAGGAGGTCGAGCCACTCGGCGGCCTGCTCGACGGGCACGGTGCGGTGGCCGCTGCCGTAGATCGGGGCGCGGGCACCAAGGCGGCCGAGGGCCCACGCGGCGGGCGCGAGGGGCGTGGCCTGCGGGGCGAGGCGGGTGGCGAGCCAGTGGCCGAGTGTGGTCTTCTGCGCGGGCGGGAGGTGTTCGAGGGAGGCGGCGGTGCGGACCATCTCGTCGAGGCCCTCGGGTTGGAGGCCCTTGGCGCGGGGAGCGTTTTTCGCGGCGGCGGCCGGGACGCGGCGGGCGAGGTGCGGCTCGAGCACGCGCCAGAGGGCGAGCTGCTGCTCTTCCGTAAGGCCGCCGCTGATACGCCGCCAGAGGATCCAGAACTCGTTCCACACGGACGTCTCGCCGTGGAAGTTCACGTTCTCCGTGAGCAAGGTGAAGGTCTGGCCGCAGCGCCACTCGTCGAGCGGGTAGCCGAAGCCCGGGCGCAGGCCGTAGCCGACGAAGCGGTAGAAGAGCCGCTCGTGGACGGCGGAGCGGCGGCGGCGTTTGGCGTTGGCGAAGAGCGTGCTCCAGAGCTCGCGGAGCAGCGGGACGCTCCAGGATTCGCGCGGGCCGAGGGCGGTCTCGAGGGTGTCGCCGAACTTCTTCACGTCGCGCGGATCGACCGTGCGGGCGGCGGGACCGAAGACGCGGTCGACGAGGTCCCGCACCTGGCCGAAGGCGGCGGGCATCGATTCGACCACGGCGGCGCCGGTGTGGGCGCGGGCGGCGGCGGCGCGCAGCTCGAACTCGAGGCGCCAGCGTTCATCGCCGACGTTGGAGACGCAGAAGAGTTCGAGCGTGCCCAGTTCGGTGAGTGCGGAGCGCAGGTGGACGGGCAGCGGGCGGGCCGTTGGGGTGGGCTGCGCGTTGGCCGGCAGCAGCGAGGAACGGAGCAGCGTGTGGAGTGGCTGCAGGGGGCGGAAGGTGTCGGGGTCGCCGACGTCGACGATGGCGCCGGGGGCGTCGGCCCGGTCGGCGGTGGTGACGTAGAGGGGAAACTGGACCGGGCGGCCGACGGTGAGCTGGAATGGGCGCTCGGTGAGTTCGAGGGTCTGACCCTCCTCGTGGCCGCGTGGGATGATGCAGACGCCGGGGATCTGAGATTTGAGATCTGAGATTTCAGATCGGTTCGGATCGCCGGGGGCGCGGGAGAGGCCGAGGTAGAGGGCCTGGGCGGCACCGCCGCCGATGCGGCGGCCGATGCCGCGGCGGACGAGGCCGTAGGTGGCGGCGCCGCGGGCGACGGCGAGATCGAGCGAGTCGTGATGGAGGAGCGGGATGCGCGGCTGCTCGGGCCACCAGGCGGAGACGACCTCGACGAGCCGGTGGGCGAGGCGGGAAGAATTGAAGACGCCGCCGTTGAGCAGGATGGCGTCCGGCCGTGGCAGGGCGCCGTTGGCGCCAGTTGAAAGTTGAGGGTTGAGAGTTGAGGGATCGGCGGCGGCGTGGGCGGCGGGGGCGTGTTTGCGCAGGAAGGCCGCGAGGTGGCGGGAGATGGCGGGATCCTGGGCGAAGGGGAGGCCGAGTTCCTGGAGGGCGGTGCGGCTGGCGCGGCGCGGTTCCTCGGTGGGCGCGACGTGCGGGAAGAAGCCTTCAACGATGAGCTGCTCGACCTCGTCGCGCGTGAGCTCGGTGGAGAGCGCGGAGCCGATGAGGCGGCTGCCGGAGCCGGCGATGGCGAGCGGGTGTTTCTCGGGCGCGGTGACGGCGAGGAGGTTTTCCTTGGCGACGCGGGCGGCCTGGACGAGCTGCGTCCACTGCGTCGCGGAGAGTTTGCGGCCGGAGGCGGTGAGACGTTCCTCGGCGCGGCGGGCGAGGGCGGCGTCCATGTTGTCGCCGCCGAGCATGAGGTGTTCGCCGACGGCGAGGCGTTTGAGCACGGGTCCGTCTTCGCCGACGCCGACGGAGATGAGCGTGAAGTCGGTGGTGCCGCCGCCGACATCGACGACGAGCACGAGGCGGATGCCGGCGAGGGCTTCCGCGAGGTCGAGGCGGTGGCGCGCGGTGAAATCGTAGAACGCGGCCTGCGGCTCCTCGACGAGGGTGAACTTCTCGAGGCCGGCCTGGCGGGCGGCGGTGACGGTGAGGGCGCGGGCGACCTCGTCGAACGAGGCGGGCACCGTGATGACGACTTCCTGCTGCGCGAGCCGGGCGCCGGGATGGGCGTGGTCCCACGCGGCGGCCATGTGGGCGAGGAGAAGCGACGAGGCGGTGGTGGGGGAGAGTTTGGCGACGTCGTCGGGGGCGCCCCAGGGCAGGATGGGCGCGGTGCGGTCGACGCCGGGGTGGCAGAGCCAGCTTTTCGCGGAGGCGACGAGGCGGCCGGGGACGCGGGCGCCGTGGGTGCGCGCGAAGGCGCCGATGGTAGGCGTGAGGTCGGAGGCGGGAGGCGTGAGGGAGGGAGACCAGGGCAGCTGGAGGGCGGCGGGCGGAAACTCGGCGGCGGCGGGAAGGTAGAGCGTCGAAGGCAGGAGCGGGAGCGGCTCGATCTGCCCGGGGCGCGTCAGCTGCGGTATCGGAAAATCCAGGACGGTCGCATCGGTGCCCGTGACCGGCGCGTAGGCGACGGCGCAGTTGCTGGTGCCGAGGTCGATGCCGACGACGTAGGACATGGAGGCGCGGAAAAGAGGAAACGGGGGAAGGCGGAAAGGATGAAACTTGGGAAAGCGGGAAAGAGGAAACGGGGCGGCCGGACGAAGGACTTTCCGGTCTTCGGTATCCGGGCTCTGGACTCCTGGCTATCGGCTCCTGACCCGGGGCCGCGCTTACTCCTTCATGCGGACGTTGAGTTCGAGCTTCCAGCGGCCGGGGCCGTTTTTCTCGAGGAGGCGGAGTTCGAGGGTGCCGATTTCGGTGACGGCGGCCTGGAGGTTGACGGGGACGAGGCGGCCGGAGTCGCCGTTGGCGGGCGAGAGGGTGGACTCGATCGGGGCGACCTCCTCGAAGTCGTCGCTGGTGGCGGGGTCGTCGATGAAGGCGCCGACGAGGTCGTCGCGCCGGACGGAGCTGGAGAAGAAGCGGAAACGCGTGGGCTCGCCGACGACGAGGCCGAACTCCTGCGGGGGGATGTCGGCCCGGGTGCCTTCCTCCATGCCGAAGGGGGCGACGCAGAGGGCGCGGACCGGGGGCTCGATGCCGGGGACGGCGGGCATGGCGGACTCGATGCCGACGTAGTAGGCACGCGCGGTGCCGCCGCGGATGCGCAGGCCGTGGCCGTGGCGGGCCCAGCCGTAGTAGGCGGCGCCGCGGGCGACCGCGAGATCGAGCTCGGCGCCGGCGAGCTCGGTGACGGGGTGGCCGCCGTCGGCGGCGAGCCAGCGGTTCACGACCTCGAGGACGCGGCGCTTGAGTATCCCGGACTTGAATACGCCGCCGTTGAAGAGGATGGCGGTGGGGTGCACGAAGGCCCGGGCCGTCGAAAGTTGAAGGTTGAGAGTGGAAAGATCGGACGCGGACAACGCCTTGGCTTGGCGGGTGAGGAAGGCGGCGAGGTGGCGCGTGACGGCGGCATCCTGCGCGTAGGGCAGCGCGATCTGGGCGAGGCCGGTGGCGCGGGCGGTTTTGGGCAGCTCGGTGACGGCGACGGCGGGGAAGAAGCCGTCGGTGAGCACGCGGGTGAGTTCCTCGCGGGAGAGCTCGGTTTTGATCGTGCCGCCGATGAGGGAGCTGCCGCGGCCGGGGATGACGAGCGGGCTCTGCTTGAGTTTCTCGTCGGCGAAAAGGGTTTCCTTGGCGGAGCGGCAGGCGTGGGTGAGCGCGGTGAACTGCCAGGCGTCGAGTTTCCTGCCTTCGGCGGCGAGGCGCTGCCCGACGGTGTAGGCGAGCGCGAGGTCCATGTTGTCGCCGCCGAGCAGGATGTGGTCGCCGACGGCGATGCGGGTGAGCTCGACCTCGCCCTGGTTGTCGGTGACGGCGATGAGGGAGAAGTCGCTGGTGCCGCCGCCGACGTCGACGACGAGGACGATGTCACCCGGGCGGACGTGTTTGCGGAAGGCTTCGCCGGCCTGCTCGGTCCAGGCGTAGAAGGCGGCCTGGGGCTCCTCGAGGAGCGTGATGTTTTTCAGGCCGGCCTGGGTGGCGGCGGCGAGGGTGAGGTCGCGGGCGGCGGCGTCGAACGACGCGGGCACGGTGAGGATGACCTCCTGGTCGGCGAGCGGGTCGGTGGGGTGTTGGTGATCCCACGCGGCGCGGAGGTGGGCGAGGTAGGCGCGGGAGGCGTCGACGGGGGAGAGGCGGGTGACGTCGGGCGGGGCCTGCCACGGGAGGATGGCGGACTGGCGGTCGACGCCGGCGTGGCTGAGCCAGCTCTTGGCGGAGGAGACGAGGCGCGTGGGGACTTTGGCGCCGTGGGCGCGGGCGAAGGTGCCGACGAAGGATGCGGGGCCGGAGGTGGCCGGAGTGGCCCAGGGCAGCTGGAGGGCTGCGGGGGCAAACTCGGTGGCGGCGGGCAGGTAGAGGAACGAAGGGAGCAGCGGCAGCGGTTCGACGGTGCCGGCGGCGGTGAGCTGCGGGATCGCGAGCATCGTCTGGTCGCGGCCGCGCGGGGCGGTGCGGGAGAGCTCGAAGGCCGAGACGGCGCTGTTGGTCGTGCCGAGGTCGATGCCGATGGAGAAGCGCGACATGGATCTGAGATTGGGGATCTGAGATTTCGGATCGGAAGGCTCAGAGTTCGACTTCGGCGGGGGCGAGGACGCGCGGGTCGAGGGCGGCGGAGACGGTGGGAAACGCGACGCGGGTCGCGACCCAGCCGTGGTGTTTCAACGTGCCGCGGAAGGGCGGCTGGCCGGTGACGGCGCCGGTGAGGCGGATGCGTTCGGCGTTGAAGCCGGCGGGGACGTTGACGGTGTCGCCTTCGGCGCCGGACAGGGCGGGCTCGAGGGTGAGGTATTGGTGGAGGGCCTTGCGCGAGCCGGCGTGCACGACGCGGGCGGCGGCGCCGATATCGGCGTCGGAGTAGGCGGAGACGTCTTCCTGAAGGAAATCGATCAGGCGGCCCTCGCGTTGGAGGAGGCCGAGGACGGCGAGGCCGGAGGCGTGGGTCTTCTCGGGCGCGGGCGGCGGGGCGGCGGGAGCGGGTGCCTCGGCGGCGACGAGTTTCTGCGCGAGGGCGGCGTCACCGAGGACGCGGAAGGCGAGGCCGAGGCGGGCAAGGAACGACGGTGCGGAAGGCGACGAAGACATGTTGAATCGTCGAACGGAACAGAGATTCCGGGGAGATTCAACGCGGGGAGAGAATGCGGGAGCGGAGAGTGGAGACCGGAGACCGGAAACCGGAGAGTGGAAAGCGGAGAGACGGTGGAATACGGGGGCAGACTTAGCGGTCGGAGGGAACTCCGGGGGTGGTCCAGGTGCGGACGATGCGGCCGGCGCGGACTTCGTGGACGGCGAGCTGAGTCTGGAGTTGTCGGGAGCCGTCGCGGTCGGTCCAGGTGACGCGTTGGCGGAAGGAGACGTGGGGTCCGCTTTGGGTGAGCTCGGAGATCTCGACCCGCAGATCCGGGGCGCCGGAGAAAAGGCCCTCGATCCATGCGCGCACGGCGGGGAGGCCGTTGAGCGAGAGGTTCTCGTCGGGGTCGAGGCTGACGACGTGGATGTGGTCGGCGAGGAGGGCGAAGGCGGCGGGCTCCTGGCGGTTGAAGGCGGCGAAGAATTCGCGCACGACGGCGGCCTCGGGGGTCGCGAGCGGGGCGCGCGTATCGCCGTGTTGGAAGGGGCGGAATTCCTCGACGGTGGCGGCGAAGGTGCCGGCGGCGACCGAGGGGTCGGCGGCGACGGCGGCGCGGGCGGCAGCCAGATCGCGGGCGCGGAGGAGGAGGAGGCCTTTGTCGCCGTGGCGGCCGCCGAGCACGGAGACGTTTTCCGTGCGGAGGCGGGCGAGGTGGGCGGAGTGTTCCTTGAAGAAGGCCTGGTCCTGGGGCGGCTTGGTGGCGTCCCACTTCGGGCCGGTCGTAAAGGTGACGGCGAAGAGCGGCTCGGCGGGGGCGGCGTTTGGGGCGGCGGCGAGGCGCAGGGGTGCGAGCGCGAGGGTGAGGAGCGCGAGGAGGAGCGCGGTGAACCCGCGGGAAGGAAAGAGTGAGGGGCGGGGTTTCACGGGTGGGGCGGGATCAGGGAGCGATCGGCGGGCGTTGGAGGGCGATCTGGTAGGGGTGGAGGGTGGCGCTCATGACTTTGGCGACGAGGGCGGGGTCGCGGTTCATGAAGTTGCGCGCGGCTTCCTCGTCGATGTCTTCGAAGATGACGATGCCGAAGGTGCGGCTGCCGGGCTCGAGGGTGCGGCCGGCGAGGATGACTTTGCCGGTGGCGGTGGCGGCCTTGAGGTGGGCGAAGTGGGCGGCGACGGTCTTCTTATCCTCGTCGGTCCACGCGTTGTCGTCGTGGAGACGCGGGGCGAGCTTGAGCAGGTAGATGAATTGGCGGGGCTTAGGGCCGGCGTCGGCGGGCGGCGGGGTTTTCTTCGTTTCGGCGGCGGAGAGGAAGGGTGCGGTGCTGGCGAGGAGGATCGCGAGAGTGAGGAGGAGGCGGCGGAAGGACGCGGAAGACATGGAAGACGGGGAGACGCGGGAGACGCTGAAGATGGTGAGACGGAGGAGGGGGGCTATTTGAGTTTTGCGAGGGATTCCTTGGCGGGGGCGAAGGCGGGGTCGAGTTGGAGGGATTTCTCGTAGGCGGCGCGGGCGGCGGCGCGGTCGTTTTTCTTCTCGTGAAGTTGGCCGAGGCGCCAGTGGGCGTTGGCGTGGGAGGGCGTGTTGGGCGCGGCGGGCGGCGTGAGTTCGAGGTAGCGCTGGAGGCTGCGGATGCCGCGATCGATCTCGTGGCCCGAGAGCGCGGCGATGCGGCCGATCTGGTAGAGGGCGGCGTAGTCGTCGGGAGATTTGGTCAGGACTTCGTCGAACTGGGCGAAGGCCTCGGGGATTTTTTTGTCCTCGAGGGCGATGCGGGCGAAAAGGATGCGGCCGGCGTGGGCGTCGAGGCGCTTGATCTCGGTGGCTTGGACGAGGGCCTTGTCCCGGCCGCCGCCGGCGAGACCGGGGGCGCGGAAGTAGTATTCGAAGAGGGATTGGCGGAATTCGACCCGGTCGGGTGCGAGGGCGACGGCGCGCTCGTAGGCGGCGAGGCATTTTTTGGCGAAGCCGAGTTGTTTGAAGATCGATGCCTTCTGGGCGGAGCGGCCGTAGGCGTCGCCGGCGGCCTTGTGGGAAGCGCCGTCGTTGGGTGCGAGGGCGACGGCGCGCTCGAGGTAAGGGAGGGCGGCGTCCATGTCGTCGCGCCGGAAGGCGAGGAGGCCGAGGTGGAGCTGGGCGGCGTGATTGTTGGGGTCGGCCTTGGCGATGGCTTCGAAGGCGGCCTGGGCCTCGGCGGACTTGCCCTGCGTGCGGAAGAGCATGCGGGCGGCCTCGACGGTGGGAACGACGGTGGCGGGGAGCGTCGCCGGGCTGAGCAGGATGGCGGCGAGCAGGGAAAAGACGCGGCGCATGTGGGAGACGGAAAAGAAGAAAGGCGGAAAGGAGAAAGAAGAAAAGGAGAGGGCGGCGGCCGCGGGACCGGAGCGCAGGGTTTATTCCGCGCGGAGGGCGGCGATGGGGTCGACGCGGAGGGCGCGGCGCGCGGGGATGAGGCACGCGAGGGCGGCGACGGCGGCGAAGAGGGCCGAGACGGCGGCGAAAACGAGCGGGTCGAAAGGGCTGACCTCGTAAAGTGCTTCCTGCAGGAGACGCGTGGCGGCGAAGGCGCCGCCGAGGCCGAGGAGGAGGCCGACGGCGAGCAGCGCGAGCGCGCCGCGCAGGACGAGGGCGAGGATGTTGCCGGCGGTGGCGCCGAGGGCGATGCGGACGCCGATCTCGCCGGTGCGGCGGGCGACGCTGTAGGCCATGACGGAGTAGATGCCGACGGCGGCGAGCAGCGCGGCGATGGCGGCGAAGGCGAGGAGAAGCGTCATCATGAGGCGCGGCACGGCGACGGAGGCGCGGACGAGCTGGGTGCCGGTGGTGGGCTGCGCGATGGCGAGGGCGGGATCGACTTCGCGGATCACGCGCCGGAGGACCGGGAGGACGGCTTCGGCGGAGAGGCCCGGGCGGGCTTGGCCGACGACGGTCATGAACGCGCCGCCGCGCTGGCTGCGGGGAAAGTAGACCTCGTCGGGGATGGGCTGGGAGACGCCGCCGGTCTTCACGTTGCGGATGATGCCGACGATCTCGACGCGGGCTTCGGCGCGGGGGCCGAAGAGGAGGGTTTTGCCGAGGGCGGACTCGCCGGGGAAGAGTTTGCGGGCGAGCTGTTCGTTGACGATGCAGACGCCGGTGGCGGCGCTGTGCGAGTTGGGCGTTTCGCCGGGCGGGAGGGGGCGGTCGTCGGCGTGGAACGCGCGGCCGGCGGCGAGCTGCACGCCCATCGCCTTGAACCAGCCGGTAGTGACGGTCCGGATACCGGCGAGCGGGCGCTCGGGCATGGGGAGGATGGGGCGGCCGAGCACCGAGTAGGGCGAGTAGGAGGCGGCGTCGGTGAGCGGCATGACCGTGGTGGCGCCGCCGGCGGCGAGCTCGGGGGCGGCGTCGAGTTTCTCCTGCAGCTGGCGGTAGAACTCGCGGGAGACCTCGGGTTTGGCGTAGCGGTCGCGCGGGAGGTTGATGATGCCGCCGGCGATGCCGGCCGGATCGAAGCCGAGCTGGGTGCGCTGGAGTTTGATGAAGCTCGAGATGAGCAGGCCGGCGCAGATGAGGAGGACCATCGAGAGGGCGACCTCGGCGACGATGAGGGTGCTGCGGAAGCGGCGGCCCTGGGTGCCGGTGTGGCCGCGGCCGGCGTCCTTGAGGACGATCTGCACATCGGTGCGGGAGGCGGCGATGGCGGGGTAGAGGCCGACGAGGAGGGCGGTGACGCCGGTGATCGCGACGGTGAAGGCGAGGACGGTGCGGTCGAGCGAGATGTCGCCGGCGCGCGGGAGTTGGTCGCCGGCGAGGAGGCGGATGCCTTCGAGGCCCCAGATGGCGACGAGGATGCCGAGGGCACCGCCGACGACGGCGAGGACGAAGCTCTCGAAGAGAAACTGGCGGACGATATCGGTGCGGGTGGCGCCGAGGGAGACGCGGACGGCGATCTCCTTCTGCCGCGTGCTGAGGCGGGCGAGGGCGAGGTTCGCGAGGTTGGCGCAGGCGATGAGGAGGACGGCGGTGACGGCGCCGGCGAGGACCCAGAAGGTGGCGTTGAGATTGCCGTAGACCTCGTCGGCGAGGAGGCGGAGGCGGGGGACGTTGGAGGCGTCGGGGTGCGCGGGATTGGCGGCGATGAAGCGCTTGTGGAGATCGAGGACCTGGGCTTCGGCGGCGGCGCGGGAGATGCCGGGTTTCAACCGCGCGGTGACCTGCCAGACGCCGGCGAACTCACGGTTCGGTCCGAGGAAGGAGACTTCGTAAGGGCGCGGGTGGATGACCTCGGGCGTGTGGAAGGGGACCGGCAGGCGCGGGAGGACGCCGATGATTGTGTGCGGGGTGCCGTCGAGGCTGACGGTCTTGCCGAGGACGTCGGGTGATTTGCCGTAGCGTTGTTCCCAGAGCCGTTGGCTGATGAGGGCGACGTGCGGGGCGCCCTCCTTGTCCTCGGCGGCGGTGAAGACGCGGCCGAGGGTCGGGGTGAGGCCGAGGAGCGGGAGAAAATCGGAGGAAGCGAGAAGCGTGGGAACCTGCTCGGGTTCGCCGCCGTCGGTGACGGTGGCGCCGTTGCCGACGGAGATCGCGAGCTGGGAGAAGACGGACTGGTTGGCCTGAAGATCGAGCCACTTGTTCCAGAAGATGACGGGCGCATCGAGGTTGCGCTCCTGGTTGCGCGCCCAGTAGCGGACGACCGAATCGGGCTGCGGGAAATCGAGCGGCCGCAGCACGACGGCGTTCATGACGCTGAAGAGGGCGGTGTTGGCGCCGATCGCGATGGCGATGGTGAAGACGGCCACGGCGGCGAAGCCGGGGGCGGAGGTGAAGATGCGGAGGAGGGGGCGCACGGGGGAAGACGGGGGAGACGGGGTGTTACTCGGCGCGGAGGGCGGTCATGGGGTCGACGCGGGTGGCGCGGCGGGCGGGCACGAAGGTGGCGAGGAGGGCCACGGCGGCGAGGAGGAGGGCGACGGCGCCGTAGGCGAGCGGGTCGAGGGGGCTGGTGTTGACGAGGACCTGGGCGATGCCTGCGCGGAAGAGCAGGGCGATGGTGACGGTGAGACCGAGGCCGACGCCGAGGCCGAGGGCGAGTTGGACGGCGCCCTGGCGGAGGACCATGCCGAGGATGGTGCGGGTGTCGGCGCCGAGGGCCATGCGGATGCCGAACTCCTGGGTGCGCTGGTTGACGGCGAAGCTGGTGACGCCGTAGAGGCCGACGGCGGCGAGTGCGACCGCGACGAGGCCGAAGACGCCGAACATGAGGGCGGCGATGCGATTCTGGGCTACGAAGGCATCGAGGGCGCGGCGCGGGGTGCCGACGAAGTAGAGCGGGAGATTGGGGTCGACGCGGTTGACGACGGCCTGGAGGGCGGAGGCGAGGGCCTCGGGCCGCTGGCCGCCGGGCGGGCGGACGAGCACGGTGCCGAACTGCGTGGCGACGGGCGCGGGGGCGAGGGGGCCGGCGGCGGTGGCGAACCACGGCACGTAGAAGCCGGAGCCGTCGGCCTGGGCGTTGGGGAAGGGACCCTGCATCCGGATGTCGGATACGACGCCGACGATGGTGCGCCAGGGGCCGGCGTTGGTGCCGTTCTGCAGGGTGGTGCGGAAACGGCGGCCGAGGGCGGAGGCGTTGCCGAAGTATTTCCGGGCGAATTTCGCGTTCACGATCGCGACGGGTGCGCGCTGGTCGGAGTCGGCATCGGTGAAGTCGCGGCCTTCGAGCACGCGGGCGCCGAGGACATCGAAGTAGCCCGGGGTGATGTTTTCGAACTGGGCGTTCTGGCGGTCGGAGTCGGCGGGGTATTCGCGGCCCTCGATTTCGACGGGACCGCCGCCGGAGAAGACCATGCGGAAGCGGTTGGTGAGCGCGGCGCCGGCGAACTGGGGCGCGGCGCGGAGTTCGCGGAGGAGACGCTCGTAGAAGACCTGGCGGCGGGCGGAGTCGGGGTAGTCGCCTTCCATGAGCCCCATGCGGGCGGCGAGGACGGAGCCGGTGTCGTAGCCGTAATCGAGGTGCTGCTGACGGACGAGGGACTGCGTCTGCAGCAGGGCGCCGATGAGAAGGACGGAGGTGACGACGATCTGGGCGACGACGAGTCCGCGGGTGATGACGGTAACGGTGCGGCCGGTGTTGCCGCGGCCGCCTTCCTTGAGGACATCGAGGGCATCGGTGCGCGAGGAGAGCCAGGCGGGAACGAAACCGGAGACGAGGGCGGCGAAGACGGTGGCGCCGACGACGAAGGCGAGGACCGGGCCGTCGACGGTGAAACGCATCCACGACGGAATCGGGTTCTCGAGGTTGTGAGCGGCGGCGTCGAGGTAGTCGGTGGCGTAGAAGGCGAGGCCGACACCGAGCAGCGCGCCGAGGCTGGCGAGGAGCAGGCTCTCGGTGAGCATCTGGCGGATGAGGCGGAGGCGGGTGGCGCCGAGGGAGGAGCGGATGGCGAGTTCCTTGGCGCGGAGGGTGGCGCGGGCGAACTGCATGTTCATGACGTTGACGCACGCGATGAGCAGCACGCCGACGCAGAACCCGAGCATGGTGTAGAGCAGGCCGGGCAGGGGTCCGCCGGTGAAGGCGCGGATCAGCGGGCGGACATAGCCGACGCTGAATTGTTTGTTGGTCGCGGGATACTGTTCGCCGAACTGGCGGGCGAAGCGCGTCATCTCGTCCTGCGCCTGCTCGAGGGAAACGTCGGGTTTGAGGCGCGCGATGATGGAGACGAAGTTGATGCCGCGGTCGGATCGTTCGCGGACGGGGAACTCGGCGTTGAGCGGGATCCAGAGTTGTTCGTTGGCGGGGAACTGGAACTTGGGCGGCATGACGCCGACGATCACGCCGGCGCGGCCGTTGACGCGGACGGTCTTGCCGAGGACGGAGGGATCGCCGCCGAAATCGGAGCGCCAGAGGGCATCGGAGAGCAGGACGGCTTTCTCGACGCCGGGGCGATCCTCCTCGGGGAGGAAGTCGCGGCCGAGGACGGGTTTCACGCCGAGGGCGGCGAAGAAGTCGTGGGTGACGTAGGCGCCGGTGAGGCGCTTGGGCTGGCCGTTCCAGGTGAGGTTGACGGTGGAGCCGTTGATGTAGGCGACGAAGTCCGCGAAGGACGTCTGCTGGCGGCGGAGATCGACGAAGTCGGCGGTGGCGACGCGGGCGTTGAAGTTGGCCGGGGAGAAGTTGGTGGGGTCGACGAGCTGGACATCGACGAGGCGTTCGGAGTCGCGGAACGAGAAGGCGTGGAGGAGCACGCCGTTGACGACGGCGTATTGGGTGGTGACGGCGCCGATGCCGAAGGCGAGGACGGCGACGGCGAGGGCGCAGAAGGCCTTTTCCTTGGCGAGGACGCGGAAGCCGATGCGGAGATCCTGGAGGAAGGAGTCGAACATGAGGTGGGCCCGGGCGCGTAGTGGCGGCGTGGGGCGGGCGACCTATCGCAGGGCGGGTGCCAGCGTGGGGCGACGTGCTTTAACTGCGCTGCGGCCGGGAGATATGATTTTCGGGCCCGAGTCGGGGAGCGGCGGGGCAATCGAAAACGAAACGGATGGGTCCCACGAATGGGACGGGTGCGGGCGCGATGGTTGGGCGGCGAGGACGGAGAGTAGACGCGGTGAAGTAGGCAAACCGTGCGTGGAGGAACGGAGGGCGTGCAGGTAGAGTCGGGGCATGAACCCGTCGCGCGCAGCTTGGGGGCGTCGTGAATTTATTGCCGGAAGTGCGGCGGCGTTGGCGGGCGGGGCGTTGGGCGGGGTGCCCGTCGCGGCGGGTCCGCGGACGGCCCGGGTCGCGGTGGTGCGGTGCGGAGGCTACGGCCGCGAAGTGCGGGCGGCGTTGGACGCGAGTTTCGATGCGCTCGGCGGGATCGGGCGGCTGGTGAAGGACAAGACGGTGACGGTGAAGCTGAACCTGACCGGCTCGAATTTCGCGGCGATCCTCGGCCGGCCGGTGGGGGAGAGCTACATGACGCATCCGGCGACGGTGATGGCGCTGGTGGCGGCGTTGAGCGACGCGGGGGCGCGGCGGGTGCGGTTGGTGGAGTCGACGAACCTGCGGCGGCCGCTGGAGCGGACGCTGGTGGATGCGGGCTTCGATGTGAACGCGCTGCAGGCGCTTGGCCGCGTGGAGGCGGAGGACACGCGCAATCTCGGGCGGTCGGGCGACTATGCGGCGCTGAAGGTGCCGGGCGGCGGGCACCTCTTCGAGCACTTCGAGTTGAACCGGTCCTATGCGGACACGGATGTGTTCGTGTCGCTCTGCAAACTGAAGACGCACAAGACGACCGGGATCACGCTGACGATGAAGAATCTCTTCGGGATCACGCCCAACGCGCTCTACGGCGACGAAGCGCCCTCGGAGAACGGCACGAAGGGGCGCGGGCGGATGCATGACCTGAAAGGCTGGGACACGCGGGAGAATCCGGCGCCGTTCGATCCGCCGGGATCGAAGCCGGAATTCTTCGTGCCGAACGACGGCGGTTATCGCGTGCCGCGGATCGTGACGGATCTCTGCGCGGCGCGACCGATCCAGCTCGGGATCATCGATGGCATCACGACGTTGAACTATGCGGAAGGGCCCTGGGTGCGCGGGCAAACGCAGCGGATCGCGCGGCCGGGCGTGCTGGTGTGCGGCTTCAATCCCGTGGCGACGGATGCGGTGGGCACGGCGGTGATGGGCTTCGACAATCTGCGGGCGAAGCGTGGCACGGCGCCGTTCGGGCCCGGCGACAATCACCTCGTGTTGGCGGAGCAGGCGGGGCTGGGTCCGTGCGACCTGGAGCGGATCGATGTG
>JACCED010284696.1_pt1 | contig 14380 bp, 14 predicted proteins | sample 7455021 | NCBI WGS metagenome assembly JACCED01 (sample SAMN15323456, study PRJNA562643) | freshwater metagenome | isolation source: river surface water | place: USA:Blue River Watershed | collected 2017-08-19 | reverse complement strand
TTTCGGTGATCGGGCCACGGCTGCCAATGCCGATCTGGATGCGGTCGAGTTCGCGGATCGGGGTGACTTCGGCGGCGGTGCCGGTGAAGAGGGCCTCGTCGGCGATGTACACCTCGTCGCGGGTGATGCGCTTTTGCACAATCTCGAGGCCCAAATCTTTGGCAATGTGAAACACCGTGTTGCGGGTGATGCCGTTGAGCGCACCGGCCGACAGGTCGGGCGTGTAGACCTTGCCGTCCTTGATCACGAAGATGTTCTCGCCAGCGCCTTCGGAGACAAAGCCCGAGGAGTCGAGCAGCAGCGCCTCGTCGTAGCCGTCATCGGTGGCTTCCATATTGGCCAGGATGGAGTTGGTGTAGTTGCTCACCGCCTTGGCCTGCGTCATGGTGATGTTGACGTGGTGGCGGGTGTAGCTCGAGGTCTTCACGCGGATGCCGCGCTTGAGGCCTTCCTCGCCCAGGTAGGCACCCCAGGCCCATGCGGCGACCATCAGGTGAATGGTGTTGCCCTTGGGGCTCACGCCCAGCTTTTTGTCGCCAATCCAGGTCAATGGGCGCAGGTAGCAGCTCTCGAGCTTGTTCTCGCGCACCACGGCCCTCTGCGCTTCATTGACCTGCTCCTTGCTGAAGGGGATGGCCATGCGCAGGATCTTGGCACTGTTGAAGAGGCGGTCGGTGTGCTCCTGCAGGCGGAAAATGGCGGTGCCATTGGCCGTGTTGTAGGCGCGTACACCCTCGAATGCGCCGCAGCCATAGTGCAGCGTATGGCTCAGCACATGGATCTTGGCGTCGCGCCAGTCCACCATTTGGCCGTCCATCCAGATCTTGCCATCACGGTCTGACATCGAGGGGATCACGTTGGTCATGGAATTTCCTTCGGTTACCTGGGAAGCACTCCGCGGGCGGGAGCAAAGCGGTCATTTTACGTCCGGCAAGGCGGGTTGCCCGACCGATTCCGGCGCCGGTTCCTGGGCCGGGCGGGTGAGCGTCCAGGCCTGCAGCTTGCCGCCCACGAAGGTACAGGCCACGCGCGACTGACCGCCGTCCGTCCAGTGGAAGATTTCAGGCTGCTCATCCTTGGGCGTCTGCAGCGCGCCCAGCGACCGGGTCATGGCGATCACATGCATGAGGTTCATGCCTTTTTTGAGCTTGGCATTGAGCATCACCGCGCTGCCGACATAACCTACCGGACGGTCGGCGGCCTTCTTGAGGATGTGCATGAGCCGCGTGAAGTGCAGCAGGACCCACATGAGCACGCCACCGGCGGCCAGACCAATTCCTGCCCAGCCAAACTGCCGCCAGGCGCCAATGGTGAAGACGATGACCGCCAGCGGGCCGATGATTCTGGTGAAGTTCATGGGGTCGTGATTGTGCCCGTCAATCCAGTCCACGCACCACCTGCATGGCCTCTTCGATGCGATCGACGCCGTGGATGTGCAGGCCGGCATAGGCCTGGTCCCCCTTTTTGGGCAGGTTGGCCTTGGGCACCACGGCCACCGTAAAGCCCAGCTTGGCCGCTTCTTTCAGGCGTTCCTGTCCGCGAGGTGCGGGCCGCACCTCGCCGGCCAGGCCCACTTCGCCAAAGGCGAGGAAGCCCTTGGGCAGGGCCTTGCCGCGCAGGCTGCTGGTGATGGCCAGCATGACCGCCAGGTCAGCCGCCGGCTCGCGGATGTGCACACCACCCACCGCATTGACGAAGACGTCCTGGTCCATGCAGGCCACGCCCGCGTGGCGGTGCAGCACGGCCAGCAGCATGGCCAGGCGGTCGCGCTCGAGGCCCACGCTCAACCGGCGCGGGCTGGGGCCGCCGGCATCGACCAGGGCCTGGATTTCGACCAGCATCGGCCGCGTGCCTTCGAGCGTGACCATCACGCAGCTGCCGGGCACCGGCTCGCTGTGCTGGCTCAGGAAGATGGCACTCGGGTTGGCCACGCCCTTGAGGCCTTTTTCGGTCATGGCGAAGACGCCGATCTCGTTGACCGCGCCAAATCGGTTCTTGATGGCACGGATCAGGCGAAAACTCGAATGCGTGTCCCCTTCGAAATAAAGCACCGTGTCCACCATGTGCTCGAGGACGCGGGGTCCGGCCAGCGCGCCCTCCTTGGTCACGTGGCCGACCAGCACGATGGCCGTCCCGCTGGCCTTGGCTGCACGCGTGAGGTGGGCCGCACATTCGCGCACCTGCGCCACCGAGCCGGGCGCGCTGGTGAGCTGGTCTGAATAGACGGTCTGGATCGAGTCGATGACGGCCACCCTGGGGCTGCGTGCCTGCAGGGTGGCGAGGATTTTTTCGAGCTGGATTTCGGCCAGCACCGGCACTTGCGAGCCTGCCAGGCCCAACCGGCGCGAGCGCAGCGCGACCTGCGCGCCGCTTTCTTCCCCGGTGACGTAGAGCGTGTCCAGGCCCGCGCGCTGCAGGGCATCGACGGCCTGCAGCAGCAGGGTCGACTTGCCGATGCCCGGGTCGCCGCCGATCAGCACCACGCCACCTTCGACGATGCCGCCGCCCAGCACCCGATCCAGTTCTTCCTGCCCGGTGGGGTGGCGGTCCACCTCGGCGGCTTCGATCTGCGACAAGGGCATCACTTCGGTGGCCGGGGCCAGGCCCTGGGCCAGCGCACTGCCAAAACGGTTTTTGCCGCCTGCCGGCTCGGCCACCGACTCCACCAGGCTGTTCCAGGCGCCGCAGCCGGGGCACTTGCCCAGCCAGCGGGGCGTGGTGCCGCCGCACTCGTTGCAGGAGTAGAGGGTTTTTTCCTTGGCCATGGGCCAATTGTGCCGCCTGCCGGCGCCGGACGGACGTGGACCTGGCTATGCAAAACCCTCTGCCAGTTCGGCCGTGAGCTCGGCGGCTGGCACGGGCTTGCAGCCCGAGGTGTTCTGCCCAGACCACAGGGGTGTGCAGTCGCTGCGGCCTTGGGCCTCGAAGTGGGCGCGCAAGGCAGCCACGGCGGCTGTCGCCAGGGGGAAGGCCGGTGCCGCCGGGTGCAGGGGCCCGAGTGTCTGCATCAGGCGGTTGACGATGCCCCGCGCCGGCCGGCCGCTGAAGAGGGTGGTCAGTGCGGTGTGCCGGGCCGCCTCGCCCATGAGCGCCTGGCGGTGCAGCACGCTGGTGCCGGCCTCGGGGCAGCACAGGTAGGCGGTGCCCACCTGAACCCCGGCCGCGCCCAGTGCCATGGCGGCCCGCACGCCGTCGGCGCTGGCGATGCCGCCAGCCGCCACCACAGGCACGTCCACCGCTTGAACAATCTGCGGCAGCAGCGCGAAACTGCCCAGCTGGGTGCTCAGGTCGGCCGTCAGGAACATGCCCCGGTGGCCGCCCGCTTCGAGGCCCTGGGCGATCACGGCATCGGCACCATGGGCCTGCAGCCAGAGCGCCTCCTGCACCGTGGTGGCAGACGACAGCACCACGCTGCCCCAGCCCTTGACGCGCGCCAGCAGGTCGGGCGCCGGCAGGCCAAAGTGGAAGCTCACCACCGGCGGTGCAAACGGCTCGACCAGGTCGGCCACTGCATGCGAGAAGGGCAGACGTCCCGCGCCTGCAGGCACGCTGTCCGGGTCGATGCCGGCTTCGGCAAAAAAGGGCTGCAGCGCCTGGCGCCAGCGGGCTTCGGCGACGGCGTCCGGTTCGGGCGGGGTGTGGCAGAAGAAGTTGAGGTTCCAGGGCCCTGGCGCCTGCGCCTGCAGCACCTGGAGTTCAGCCAGCAAGGCCTCGGGCGAGAGCATGGCGGCCGGCAGGCTGCCCAGGCCGCCGGCTGCGCAGACGGCCATTGCCAGGGCTGAACCCTGGGCGCCCGCCATGGGCGCCTGGATCAGCGGGTGGCGGGTCGGGATGAGGTCACAGAGGGCGGGGAGTGCACGCATGCGCACAGCTTATACCGACCGCGCCATCAGCGGCACGGCTCAACTGGCCAGGGCTGCAAAGGGCAGGCTTTGCTTGACCAGGATGACGGTGCAGGGCGCATCCATGGCCACCTTGATCGGCACGGTGGCCACCAGGCGCTGCATCTGCAGACCATGGGTGGCGGCACCCATGATGAGCATGTTGACCTGGTTGGCCTGCGCATACTGCAGCAGGGCCTGGGCGACGTCGCCCGCTTCGAGCACATGGTAGGAGGCCTGGTGCTGTTGCAGGTCCAGCGCCTGCGTCCACTGCTGCATGCGGGTGATGTGCTGGCGGCGCAGGGCCGTTTCGCTGTGTTCACTGTCGGTGCTGCTGGCCTCGCCGGGCGAGACCACCGTCACGCAGGCCAGCCGCGCGCCGGGTCGGATGCCCAGCGAGCGCCCCACCGCCTCACGCAGCGAGTAAAGCGTGGCGTCGCTCACGTCCTGGTGCGGCAGGGCCACCATCACGATGGGCACTTCCTCGATGCGCCGCGAGGGCGGTGGCGAGGGCTGGTAATGCTTGCCAGCGGCGCTCAGCCAGCGCCTGAAGTGGGTCCAGAAGCCAGTGCCCTCGGTTTGCCGGCCGCGCGCGCTGATGGCGATCTGCTCCGGGTGGGCCAGGTCAAAGGCCAGCAGCGAGGCCGAGCCGTAGCGCCGCTCGGCTTCGGGCTCCAGGCAGCGCAGGATCACCTCCTGCAGCCATTCGGGCAGATCGGGCCGGCGCCGGCGCGGCGGCACCGGGTCCATCCACAGGCGCTGGCGCATGCCTGCGGTGGTGGCCGGTTCCCCGAACGGGGCGCTGCCGGTGGCCAGCTGGTAGAGCATCACGCCGATGGCGAACACATCGCTGCGCGGGTCGCCGCGCACCCCGACCACCTGCTCAGGCGCAATCCAGATGGGTGAGCCCACCGCCTTGCGGAACTCTTCGGCCAGCAGGTCGGGGTAGTGCGCATGGCAAGACAGGCCGAAGTCCAGGAACACGGCCAAGCCGTCGGACCGGACCAGCACATTGGCAGGCTTGATGTCGAGGTGGCAGACGTTCTGCCGGTGCAGGCTTTGGGCCGCCCGGGCCACGGCCGCGCCCAGCCGGGCGATCTCCAGCGGCGCCAGCGGCCCCTTCTTGTCGAGCCAGTGCGCCAGGGTGTGGCCCTCGATGTATTCCATCACCAGGTAGGGCAGGCGGCTGAGGTCGCCTGCCGCCACAAAGCGCGGCACGTGCGGTCCTGTCAGCGCGGGCAGGATCATCAGCTCCACCTCGAAGCTCAGGATGTTCTCGGCGCCGTCGCCCGCGGTCATGCGCGGGATCTTCATGGCCATGGGGAACTCGGCCGGGCGGCGGGTGCCATCGGCCGCGGGCGCATGCTGCACCTCGTAGATGTGGGCCATGCCGCCCGCGTGGATGCAGCGGCCAACCTCGAAGCCGTCGATCAGCGTGCCCGGCTCGAGCAGCTTCAACGGCCTTCCTCCAGACGGGTGGCAAAAAACTCCGGCAAACCGGCCCGCCGCACGGCGGCTGCGGCGGCCGAATGGTCGTATGGCACCCGGTGGAAAGTCAGGCGGTCGGCCACATCGTCGTAGAGGGCGTACATGGCACGCGGATCGCCATCGCGCGGCTGGCCCACCGAGCCCACGGTGGCCACCCAGGCGCGGTGCTTGGGCAAGGGCACGGGCACCCCGGCGGTGGGTGTGAAGGGCATCAGGCCTTGTCCGCTGCCCCGGTAGTAGAGCGTCTGTTCGTGCACATGGCCGACGAAGACATGGGTGCTCTGCTGGCCGTGCGCGGCCGCGTCCAGGCATTGCCCCGCCGCGCGCTCGTTGTCCACATAGCGCCACTCGCCGGGCTGGTGGGCGCTGGCATGCACCAGCAGCATGTGTTCAAAGCGCTGCGACAGCGGCAGCTGGGCCAGGAAACGGCGGCAGTGGGGCGGCAGCTGCTGGTAGGTCCAGGCGGCCGTCATGGCGCCCAGGCTGCCCTCGACCTGGGGCGGGGTGATGGCCATCGCATCGTGGTTGCCCTGCAGCACGCAGGCGCCATCGGCATGCCAGCGCATGAGCCGCTCGACCACGGCCAGCGGGTCGCCGCCGTAGCCGACCAGATCACCCAACACCGCCCAGCGCCCGACCCCCTGGCTCCGGGCATGGGCTTCGCAGGCGCTCAGGGCCTGGATGTTGGCGTGGATGTCGGACAGCAGGGCCCATTTCATGGCAAATACCTCTTGCGCCGGATCTTCGTCCAGCTGGCTGATGGCAAGCTTGCAGCATCGACGGCCCGATCGGATTGACGCCGGTCAGTTCGGGCGGTCGGTGGCGAGGGACAATGGGAACATGAAGCTGAGAAAAAAACGCGTCCAGGGGCTGATCCGCCAGGGCCTGGTCTACTCCCTGTTGCTGGCCCTGGGCATCCTGGGTCTGGGCGGCCTGGGCTTCTGGCTGATCGATCCGCGCATCCAGAGCCTTGGCGATGGCCTGTGGCTGGCTTTCACCACGGCCGCTACGGTGGGCTATGGCGATGTGATCCCGCACACCACGGCCTCGCGCCTGTTCTCGGTGCTGGTGGTTCTGCTCGGGTTGGCCGTGTTGTCGCTGGTGACCGCGTCGCTCTCGGCCATCCTTGTCGAGCAGGAGGTCGAGGCCGAAGACCGGCAGATCGAGCAGGACCTGCTGCGTGAACTGCGGGTGTTGCGCGAGGAGATTAACGGACTGCGCCAGGAGGTCGGCGAGCTGCGGCGCAGGCGATGAGACTCAGCGTCCGCTGAAGCGGGCGGGGCGCTTTTCGACAAAGGAGCGTACCCCTTCGGCGGCATCCTCGCTGCGCGCGAGCCGCTGCTGCACCCCGATGAAATCCTGCATGGCCAGCAACGGGCCGTGCTCCACGCCCTTGAGCACATTTTGCCGGGTGGCTACCACCGCCATTGGGGCCTGCGCCGCAATCTGCTGGGCGATGCGCAGGGCCTCGGCGCGCTCCTGTCCGACCGGCACCACCTTTTGCACGAAGTTCAGCCGCAATGCCTCGGCGCTGTCGAACACATCGCCGGTGAGCAGGTGCAGCAGCGCATTGCCCATGCCGGCCCGCTCGGCCATGCGCAGGGTGGCGCCGCCGGTGGCCATGATGCCGCGCGCCACCTCGAGCTGTGAAAAACGGCAGTCCTCGGCCGCCACCACGATGTCGGCGGCCAGCATCAGCTCAATGCCCAGGGTGTAGGTGATCCCCTGCACCGCCACCACCATCGGCTTGGTGCGGCGGCGGTAACCGTCCATGCCCAGATTGAGCGGGTCGACCAGGCCCAGCGGCACGGCCTTTTCACCACGTTGCATCAGCGGGGCGATGGTGGGCAGGTCCAGCCCGGCCGTGAAGTGCGCGCCCTCGGCGCACAGCAGGCCCACGCGCAGCGCGGGTTCGTCGTCGAGTCGGGTGTAGGCCTCGCCGAGCTCACGGAACATCTTGGGCGTGAAGCCATTGCGCTTGGCCGGGCGGTTGATGGCGATCTGCAGCACCTCGCCCACCACGGTGGTGTCGATGCGGCCTTCGGGGTGGGGTGCGGGGGCGTTCATGGTGTCGCTCGCGGCGAGCTGCCGCGATCATCCTCACTCAATATTTGTACACGCCCTGCCCTGTCTTGCGTCCCAGACGGCCGGCGGCCACCATTTCCTTGAGCAGCGGGCTGGGGCGGTATTTGCTGTCGCCAAACTCCTGCAGGTAGACCTCCATCACCGCCAGGCACACGTCCAAGCCGATCATGTCGGCCAGCGCCAGCGGGCCGATCGGCTGGTTGCAGCCGAGTTTCATGCCGGCGTCGATCGCTTCGGCCTCGGCCAGGCCCTCGCCCAGCACGAAAAAGGCCTCGTTGATCATCGGCACCAGGATGCGGTTGACCACGAAGCCCGGCGCATTCTTCACGGTGATCGGGGTCTTGCCCAGGGCCAGTGCCAGCGCATGCACCGCGTCGTGCGTGGCATCGCTGGTCTGCAGGCCACGGATGATTTCCACCAGCGCCATCATCGGGACCGGGTTGAAGAAGTGCATGCCGATGAAGCGGTCAGCACGCTGCGTGGCCGCAGCCAGCTGCGTGATCGAGATCGACGAGGTGTTGGAGGCGATGATCACGTGGGGCGCCAGCAGGCCATCGAGCTGCTGCAGGATCTTGACCTTGAGCGCGTGGTTCTCGGTGGCAGCCTCGATCACCAGCTGCGCGCCCTGCAGGTCTTCGTAGCGGGTGCTGCCCTGGATGCGGCCCAGGGCGGCGGCCTTGTCGATATCGGAAATCTTTTCCTTTTTGACCAGACGCTCCAGGCTGGCCGTGACGGTGGCGATGCCCTTGGCCACGGCGGCCTCCGAAATGTCGACCATGACGACCTTCACGCCGGACACGGCGCAGGCCTGCGCAATGCCGTTGCCCATGGTGCCGGCACCGATGATGCCTACGGTCTGGATGCTCATGCGGTCTTTCCTTTGTGGTTGTGGACAGGATCAGCGGATCTTAGCGAGTTGCGCTGCGGCCCCTGTGCCTGGCCCGTTGCCCCAGCGGTCGTCGGTCGGCAAGCGTGTGATTGTGTATTTGAAATCACATAAAATGTGATTACGAATTACATCGAGGATTTGCCGGCGGCGTAACTTCAGCGCATGGACCGTGTTGCCGAATCCCAGGGATTTTCAGAGCGTTTGCGCAAGGCGCTGGATGCTGCGGGCATCCGCCCATCACCCACCATCGTCGCCAACGAATTCAATCTGCGGTATTGGGGCCGCAGTGTCACGCCCCACACCGCCCGCAACTGGCTGCTTGGCCAGGCCTTGCCCACGCAAGACAAGCTGGTGGTGCTGGCAGACTGGCTGCAGGTGGGCCCCGACGAGCTGCGCTTTGGCAAGGCCGCCTCGGCCCTGCGCCTGACCGACGCAGATGCCCAGTTTGAGCACATGGACATGGCCGACCGGGAAATGCTCAAGCGCTACCTGGCCCTGCCCAAGGCGCAGCGCAAGACGGTCAGGGAGGTGGTCAGCGCCATGGCGGTGGCCGCTGCCCACGCCCCCAGGAAGTAATCGGGCGTCTGCCGCCCGATGCAGCTTGGCGTGGCTGGCCGCAGGCACAATCGGCGCATGCCCTCCCCCGCCCCGCTGTCCGCCGCCCAGAAGGCCCTGCACAGGCTTGGCTTGGCGCGCGACATCGACCTGGCGCTGCACCTGCCCCTGCGCTACGAGGACGAGACGCGGATCGTGCGGCTGTGCGACGCCAGGGACGGGGACACGGTGCAGATCGAGGCCACCGTCACCTCTTGCGAGATCGCCTTCAAGCCTCGCCGCCAGCTGCTGGTGACGGTGGACGACGGCAGCGACACCTGCACCTTGCGGTTTTTTACCTTCTACCCCTCGCACCAGAAGGCGCTGGCCGTGGGCCAGCGCCTGCGCATCCGCGGCGAGGTGCGGGGGGGCTTCCTGGGGCTGGCGATGATGCACCCCAGCTTCAAGGTGGCGGGCGGCGCGCTGGCGCAGGCCCTCACCCCGGTCTACCCGACCACCGCCGGCCTGCCGCAGGCCTATCTGCGGCGGGCCGTGGTCAATGGCCTGGCCCATGCCGAGCTGAGCGAGACCTTGCCGCCGGGCATCCCCTGGCCCGACCGGCGCGCGGCCATGACGCTGCGTGAGGCGCTGCAGTTCCTGCACCACCCCACGCCCGATGTGGCCCTGGCCACGCTAGAAGACAAGACCCACCCGGCCTGGGTCCGCCTCAAATGCGAGGAGCTGCTGGCGCAGCAACTCTCCCAGCTGGCGGCCAAGCGTGCGCGCGACCGGCTGCGCGCACCCGTGCTCCAGCAGCGGCCGCACGGCCTGCACGCCCGCCTCCTGTCGGGCCTGCCCTTCGCGCTGACCGGCGCCCAGCAGCGGGTGGGCCTGGAGATTGCGGCCGACCTGGCCCGGCCGGCGCCGATGCACCGCCTGCTGCAGGGCGATGTGGGGGCGGGCAAGACGGTGGTGGCGGCACTGGCGGCGATGGTAGCCATCGACGCCGGCTGGCAATGCGCGCTGATGGCGCCGACCGAGATCCTGGCCGGGCAGCACTTTGGCAAGCTGGTGGGCTGGCTCGAGCCGCTGGGGGTCAAGGTGGCCTGGCTGACCGGCAGCCAGAAAAAGAAGGAGCGGGCCGAGATGCTGGCCTTGATCGCCTCCGGCCAGGCGGCGCTGGTGGTGGGTACCCATGCGGTCATCCAGGAACAGGTGAAGTTCAGTCATCTGGCGCTGGCCGTGATCGACGAGCAGCACCGTTTTGGCGTGGCCCAGCGCCTGGCCCTGCGCGGCAAGATGCAGGAGGACGGCATGGAACCGCACCTGCTGATGATGAGCGCCACGCCGATTCCGCGCACCCTGGCCATGAGCTACTACGCTGATCTGGATGTCTCGGTCATCGATGAACTGCCGCCTGGCCGCACCCCGATCGTGACGCGGGTGATTTCGGACAGCCGCCGTGATGACATCATCGAACGCATCGGTACCCAGCTGCAGCAGGGCAGACAGGTGTACTGGGTTTGCCCACTGATTGAAGAAAGCGAGGCGCTGGACCTCAGCAATGCCACCCAGACCCATGCCGAACTGAGCCAAGCCCTGCCGGGGGTGATGGTGGGGCTGCTGCATTCGCGCATGCCAGTGGCCGAAAAAAAGGCGGTGATGGACCTCTTCACCAGTGGCCAGATGGGTGTGCTGGTCAGCACCACCGTGATCGAGGTGGGGGTGGATGTGCCCAACGCCTCCCTGATGGTGATCGAGCATGCCGAGCGATTCGGACTGAGCCAGCTGCACCAGTTGCGCGGCCGGGTCGGGCGGGGCGCTGCCGCCTCAGCCTGTGTGCTGCTGTATGGGACGGGCGAGAGCGGTCGCCTGGGCGAAACCGCGCGTGAGCGGCTGCGCGCCATGGTCGAGACCAGCGACGGTTTCGAAATCGCCCGGCGGGACCTGGAGATCCGGGGCCCCGGGGAGTTTCTGGGCGCGCGGCAGTCGGGGGCGCCCCTGCTGCGGTTTGCCGATCTGGCCCTCGATGCACCCCTGCTGGACTGGGCGCGCGCGCTGGCCCCGCGCCTGCTCGAACAGCACCCAGATCTGGCCGCGCGCCATGTCAGCCGCTGGCTGGGCGGCAAGGCCGAATACCTCAAAGCCTGAAGTGGTCTCTACAATGGTCCAGCCATGACACTGACCGAACTCAAGTACATCGTTGCAGTGGCCCGGGAAAAGCATTTCGGCCGGGCGGCCGAGGCTTGTCATGTGTCGCAACCCACCCTGTCACTGGCGATCAAGAAGCTCGAGGAAGAGCTGGACGTCAAGCTGTTCGAGCGCAGCGCCTCCGAAGTCGCGGTCACCCTGCTGGGTCAGGAGATTGTTCGGCAGGCCCAGAGCGTGCTCGAGCAGGCGGCCGAGATCAAGGAAATTGCCAAGCGCGGCAAGGACCCGCTGGCCGGTCCGATCCGCCTGGGCGTGATCTACACCATTGGCCCCTACCTGCTGCCCGACCTGGTGCGAGAAATCATCCGCTCGGTGCCGCAGATGCCGCTGATGCTGCATGAGAACCTCACCGTCAGGCTGCTGGAGATGCTGCGCACCGGCGAAATCGACTGCGCAATCCTGGCCGAGCCCTTTCCCGACGCCGGGCTGGCGATTGCGCCCCTGTATGACGAGCCTTTCATGGCCGCGGTGCCGGCCAAGCACCCCCTGGCCAGCCTTGCCACCGTCACGGCCGAACAGCTCAAGAACGAGACCATGCTGCTGCTGGGCACCGGCCACTGTTTCCGCGACCATGTGCTGGAGGTCTGCCCCGAGTTTGCCCGTTTTGCCAACCACACCGACGGCATCCGCAAGACCTTTGAGGGCTCGTCGCTGGAAACCATCAAGCACATGGTGGCCGCGGGCATGGGCATGACGCTGGTGCCGCGCCTGTCGATCCCCGAACTCAAGCCGGTGACCCGCCGTGTGGCCAGCCGCATGGACGACCCGGTGCGCTACTTGCCGGTGGTCGATGCCCATGGCGGGCCGCCGCCAACCCGCCGGGTGGTGCTGGCCTGGCGCCGCAGTTTCACGCGCTATGAGGCGATTGCGGCGCTGCGCAACGCCATCTATGCCTGCCCTCTGTCGGGCGTGCAGCGTTTGTCCTGAAGATGGTCGACAGACTCAGGCTCTATCTGGACCTGATCCGCTGGGACCGACCCGCCGGCTGGCTGCTGCTGTTGTGGCCTTCGCTGGCGGCGCTGTGGATCGCGCAAGGCGGCTTTCCCGGCTGGCATCTGATGGGCGTGTTCACGCTGGGCACCATCCTCATGCGCAGCGCTGGCTGCTGCATCAACGACGTCGCCGATCGCGATTTCGATCGCCACGTCAAGCGCACGGCCAACCGACCGGTCACCAGCGGTCGCATCGGCAGCCGCGAGGCGCTGGCGGTGGGCGCGGTGCTGGCGCTGTGCGCCTTCGCGCTGGTGCTGACCACCAACGCGGCCACCATCGCCTGGTCGTTTGCCGCGCTGGCGGTGACGCTGGTGTATCCCTACGCCAAGCGTTATGTGGCCATGCCGCAAGCGGTGCTCGGCGTGGCATTCAGCTTCGGCATCCCGATGGCATTTGCGGCGGTGCAGGGCGAAGTGCCGGCGCTGGCCTGGCTGCTGCTGCTGGGCAATCTGTTCTGGGTGCTGGCCTACGACACCGAATACGCCATGGTCGACCGCGACGACGACCTGCGCATCGGCATGAAAACCTCGGCCATCACCCTGGGGGAGCGGGATGTGCCGGCCATCATGGCTTTTTACATGGCCTACTTGTTCGGCTGGGCCGTCCTGCTGCCCGAGCCGCGCCAGAGCCCGCTGTTTGCGCTGGGCTGGGCGCTGGCGGCGGCGCAGGTGGCCTGGCACTACATCCTGATCCGCGAGCGCACCCGCGAGGGCTGTTTCAAGGCCTTCCGCCTGAACCACTGGCTGGGTGCCAGTGTGTTCGCAGGGGTGGCGCTGGGTTACGGCCTCTGATCAGGCCTTGCCGAATTCGTCACCCAGTTCGCGGGCGCGCTGCTCGGCCGCCTGCATGGCCCGCACAAAGGCCGGCTTGATGCCTGCGCCTTCCATCGCAGTGATCGCCGCGTGGGTGGTGCCGCCCTTGGAGGTGACCCGTTGGCGCAGCACCTCGGGCGTTTCGTCGGAGGCGGCCGCCAGTGCGGCCGCACCCTGGAAGGTGGCCACGGCCAGCTGGTAGGCCTGCCGTGCAGACAGCCCCATGCCCACACCTGCTTCGGTCATGGCTTCCAGGAAGAAGAACACATAAGCCGGGCCCGAGCCGGAGAGGGCGGTGACTGCGTCCAGCAAGCTTTCCTGCTCGACCCACAGGTGCTGGCCGGTGGTGGCGATGATGTGTTCGACCGCAGCCCGTTCAGTGGTGGACACGCCCGCACAGGCAAACAGGGCGGTCATGCCCTGGCCCACCAGGGCCGGGGTGTTGGGCATGCATCGCACCACGCGCTCGGTGTCCAGCCATTGGCGGATGCTGCCGGTCCGGATGCCGGCTGCCACCGACAGGTGCAGGGCCTGCCGGGTGTGGGCGGCCACCGGAGCGGCGGCCTCGCGGAAAACCTGGGGCTTGACCGCCCAGACCACCAGCTCGGCGGCGGCCAGCGCCGGGCTGGCCGTGGGCAGGACGCTCAGGCCGAACTGCGCCTGCAGCCGGGCAGCGGTGTCGACAAAAGGCTCGACCACCGTGATTTGCCCGGGCGCCATGCCCTGGCGGATCAGGCCGCCAATGATGGCGCTGGCCATGTTGCCGCCGCCGATGAACGCGATGTGTTGGAGTGCTGGAGTCATGGCTTCAGGGAGAAGGGGTCGGAGAGGGCCGATTGTCGCCGCTCGGCGGCAGACCAAGCGTTTCTGCAATGTATTTTTTGGTATTCAATTTTGTTCTGGGTGGCTGCCTGTCCAGGCTGTCGGAGAAAACTGTTGACCCGAACCGGGCTTTTTGTGATAATAGAGGGCTTCGCCTTTGCAAAAGGGCGTGGTTATCTGCCCAATCTGAAGCGCAGCGAGTGGTTCGCTGCGGGGATGACGGGTCCAAGACTGATTCCTGGCCGACCTTCGGGTCATGCAGGAATACAAGTTGGGAATATAGAAATGATCCAGACAGAATCTCGGTTGGAGGTCGCCGACAACACCGGCGCCAAGTCCGTGCTGTGCATCAAGGTGCTCGGCGGGTCCAAGCGTCGTTACGCCAGTGTGGGCGACATCATCAAGGTGAGCATCAAGGAAGCCGCACCGCGTGGCCGCGTCAAAAAAGGCGAGGTGTACAGCGCGGTGGTGGCCCGTACCGCCAAGGGCATTCGCCGTGGCGATGGCTCCCTCGTCAAATTCGATGGCAACGCAGCCGTGTTGCTGAACAGCAAACTTGAGCCCATCGGCACCCGCATCTTCGGCCCGGTCACGCGTGAACTGCGTACCGAGAAGTTCATGAAGATCGTGTCCCTGGCTCCCGAAGTGCTCTAAAGAGGACGCGC
>JACCED010958442.1_pt1 | contig 14396 bp, 10 predicted proteins | sample 7455021 | NCBI WGS metagenome assembly JACCED01 (sample SAMN15323456, study PRJNA562643) | freshwater metagenome | isolation source: river surface water | place: USA:Blue River Watershed | collected 2017-08-19 | reverse complement strand
GTATTGGCCCTTGCTGTGCGAAATTGTAATGACCCCAAAGAACGCAATGAGTGTGCTTACAACAGTAAATAGGGTCGTATTCGCCAGTTTAAGCCCGGTCAACCATTTATGGTCTTTGTCTTTGAAATTATCCAGTTGATGGACTGCGATGAGCCCCGCCAACGCAATCAAAAACCCCGACATAATATGTTTTGGCACATATGTGACGTATTTATAGAGACCGGTTACAGCAGCTAAAATCTGGATGAACCCGCCAACAATGACGGTCGGAATGATGTATTCTTTCCCGAGTAATGTAGAAACGCCAGCAATAGATGTCGCGACCGCAGCAGTTGACCCAGAAATCATTGTTGGCATACCTCCAAATAGTGACGTGATGAGAGACATCACCATCGTGTTTTGGATTCCAGTGTTCGGGGAGAGTCCCATAATAAATGCGAATGCGATGGATTCGGGAATCAATAAGAGCGCGATCGTGAGACCCGAGAGAAACTCATTGATGAGTAATGTAGGTGACGCAGATGTCACGACGGCGTTCATCGGCGAAATAGATGCTGTAATATTATATAAACACAAGAAGATATATTGTAGTAATGGATAGAGTAATGAACCCCCGCGACACTATTACCATTGAAGGCACGACCTATGACATCACTGATTTCAAACATCCCGGTGGAAGTATTATCAACTACGTGAAAAACACATCGGATGCGACGGAGACCTTCCGTGAATTTCATTATCGTTCATCGGAAAAGGTGAATCGGGTTCTTCAATCACTTCCGAAATGTGAGAATGAGAGTGAATGTGCGTCGGTGTCGGCGAGAGAACCTGTATTGACCGAGCAACAGAAAGCAATGACCGCCGATTTCCGAGAGATGCGCGAGAAGCTCATCGCGCAAGGGTGTTTTGAACCAGATTATATTCACGTTTATTTTCGCCTTCTTGAAATCGCATTCTATTTCGGGATGGGTGCGTGGCTTGCCTCGCATAATATTTACGCATCCATTCTCTCGTTCGTCGTATTTAAGACGCGATGTGGGTGGATTCAACACGAAGGAGGGCATATCAGTTTAACCGGTTCGCGCACCATTGACCGCGCGATTCAGTCGTTTGCAATGGGGTTCGGAAATGGTGTAAGTGGCGCGCTAACAAACATTACACATTTTCGTCATCACGCGGCACCACAAAAAATAAAGCGTGATATGGATATGGATACAACACCACTTGTCGCATTTTTTAATCGCGCATTTGAATCGTCCTATCACGGCAACTTACCAGCGCGTTATATGAGTCGTTGGTGGATGCGACTTCAGGCGTGGCTCTTTTTACCTATAGTAAGTGGAATCATAGTTCATTTATTTTGGGTGTATTATTTATTTCCGAAGAAGGTATTTCTACAATTGTGTTCTGCGAAGACAAAGGAACAACATCGTATCGCGACGATTGAAGTAATATCAATGACCGCACATCATTTATCCTTGCCACTAATTTTTTACAACGGCGGTGTTTCTGGTGGAGGTATCGCGTGGTGCTATTTTCTTCTTATGGTGACGAATTTCTTTGAATTCGTTTGTTTGTTCGGACACTTCACTCTCTCGCATTCATATACGCCAGTTATTCCTGAAAACAAACATCTCTTGTGGTTTGAATATGCTCTGAATCACACTGTCAATATTTATACCAGGTCTGCGCTGGTAACGTGGATTATGGGATATCTTAATTTTCAGATAGAACATCATCTATTTCCGTCAATGCCCCAGTATAAAAATGCAATCGCTGCGCCGTATGTTCGCGCATTTTGCGAGAAATGGTCGTCAGCCCTGAAATATACCGAGCATTCGTATAAGGATGCGTGGCGGTTGATGTTATCAAACCTAAACCAGGTTGGAAAACATTATTACGAACACGGGATTGAGCCCTGCGCTGAAATACCGGCACACGACCACGACCACGTGGATTAAAACCCGGGTGTATCTATAAATACCGCTGGCGCGCTACTGTTGCCACTGCCACTGCCACTGCCACCGCCCATACCACTACCGCCACCACCACCAATCTCACCAAACTGGGTTAATATAAATACCGCTACTACCGAAGAAATACACACAACTAAAGAATCGCGGATAAGCACCTTCACGGGTTTTTGGTTGTCGGTTTCAACAAACCGCATCTCCATAAATTTCAATAAAAAATAAACGATGGCGACAACCACCCCGATGACGAATGTTTTCGTAGAGGTAAACATTACAACTATTTATCGTTCTAAATATATACATACGATTTCAATTAATTATCGTATATTATACGGATTCCTATACGGATTCTGTATAATATAGATTCTGTATACGACCCGTTACGTCTGGAATGCCATCAGCACTGGCGGATAACAAAAATACATAACCGCGCCTCCGATTGCTAAAAACACAAATGAAAATATAAATATAAGTATGTCTATCAGGAAAATATTGTCATACCACGCACCTTTTTCTTCGTCGTCTTCTCCCGCCATTATTCTACGTATATGTATCTACTATAGGAATATTTATTCTCTACGCTACTATTTCAATATCATCTAATAGTGGTGGGGCATTGATACTTTGCGAATCATTTAATGTATAGATATCCAATGTATCCAATTTGATATCCCCGCCAATATTCAACCGTCCGCCGTCGTCGTCGTCATCCGCGTCATCCGCGTCATCTGGGTCGCGTGTCATATATTCATTCTTTCTCTCTTGCGAGTCTGTTTCAAATGTGCGGATTTGATTCTCTCCAAATGATACACCACCGCTGGTGGTTGTCGCGTTGTTCGTATAATTATTACCTGACGACGACGATGACGACGACGATGACGACGACGACTCGGGAGGACTACTGCCATTTAATTCGCCAACAAAATCCAGTTGTCCTACACCAGCACCAATGCCATCGGCTTGGGCGTCGGCATCAGCATCAGCGCCGACATTGCCATCGTATTCGTCTAAAACACGGTCACGCTCACGATGTCTCCGTCTGCGCGTAGATGAACCGGACGACCGACGCCTCGCAGAGAGATTCGCGTCCTCTTCCGATATAATGGGGTCTTGTTTGATCACTTCTTCATTTTCAGTGACCTCTACAACATCCTCAATCGTTTCTTCTAAATACATCTTAATCAAATCTTCTACCGGTATATTATCGCGGATGGTGTTATAAATACACTCCTTAACAATGATTTCAAATTCACGATTATTCCGTTGTGTGTGAAGTGGCGGAATACCTCTCTCAAAAATATACACATTAGAGTATAACTTTCGCGCGCTATTGACGTAAATCTTGTGAATGAAATCCGACAATTGCGGAATTTTAATATCCACCTTCTTCTGCTTATTTCCAACTCGCATAACTGTCATACATTTGAGATGAATGATATGGACACACGTAATCAAATCTTCTAAATACCCGCAAGAACTGCGTTCTTTAATTCGCGCGGTTTCGTCCTTTATGATATTAGGGTTCCATTTGGGAACTCGCGAGAGAAGGTTCTGGAATGTCATCAAGTATTTGTCCTGTTCTTTGTTTCCAACACAGAGTTTCACTGCCTCGTCAAGAATAGACCGAAAGCCTTCTTGGACTAAAGGGGTCAATATATTCACAAGGCGAGACGCCCATTCGTTCTTGGACTCATACAATGATGTCACAGAATAATCATCCATAATTGTGTTACTGATGTATTATAGTCAGTGATATGTGGGGTGGTATTACATAAAAGAAATATTTTCTAAACTCATTTTACAACGAAATACAATAAAATGAAGCATATACAGCATTAAAAGTTTCTCATTTCTAAACTCCTTTCTCACCTTATCAAACATAATGAGTAGCTCATATCGTTTGAGTTCTATCATATTCGGGTAGGTGTGAACGAAATCAATGACGTCTAAAGCACAATATCCTTGTTCGTATAACGACACAGATAAATCCAGTATTCGCGTATATTCTTCACGGGTTGGTTCGGTCTCGGCGACCATACCTCCTCCTTCTCCACTGACTAAATAACTAGGATGGATTGTAATCAATTCTGATAATGTGTGATCTCTCGCCTTTATGATTTTATACATATCACCGCCACACGCGCGGTCTGCAAAGTATCTATGTAAATTAACGGGCATCCCGGCGCTCGCGCTCACCGGTGGCGGAATATAGATATCACAGAACCGCGATAGAATCGGTTTCAAAAGGCTGTCCTTATTTTCAACCACAATAAAAAACCGCGTAGATGAACTGAACAATTCAATACATCGTCTCAATGCAGATTGTGCGTCAATCGTCAGTTTGTCCGCATTTGTCAGAATAACCGATTTGAAAATAGCGCCTTCTTTCAAGTCAATATTCGTCTTCGCGAAAAACTTCAATTCCTCGCGGATGAATCGGATCCCCTTTCCGTGCGCACAATTCGCGCGCATAACATAGTTTTTCATTGCGATTTTATCCCCGCCATATACTTCCTGAATAAACCGGTTCAGGATATACGTTTTCCCGGAACCGTTAGGTCCATAAAAAATAATATTGGGGATTTTCCGGTTCTTGATGAATACCTCTAATTTATTATGGATGTTTTGATGAATACCTTCTAATTGTGTTGTCATTATTCTATTGTTGTAATAATGACAAAATGGTTTTACATCCTTTTATGTTCCGCGTAGCGTTCGTTCACAGATTAATAATTTGTTCGTATGGCATAACCTTTGACGCATTACTACCGCCCGCAGCACCGCCCGCAGCACCGCCCGCAGCACCGCCCGCGCTACCGCTTGCTTCGCCATCCGTATAATAATAGTTCGTAGTGTAATAATAGTTCGTCGGTTTGGCCGCGCCATAAAACGGCGACTCTTCTTCATAGCCTTGTCCGTTATACATGCCGAGATAAGCCGTCGCAGCGGGCGACCCGTCCTCATAATAATACGCATTATGTTTTGCGGTGCGTTGACTGCTTGCGGGATCATTGGGGTCAATCCAGTTGCCAATCCCGCGGATGATATTTCCGGTAGCGTCACGGATGGACCCGAAGAGTCCGGGTGAGCCACCGTAGGGTCCGCCTGGTCCGCCTGGTCCGCCTGGTCCGCCTGGTATCCGTCCATACCCCCGGAAATTCCGCGTAATACCGCGCCTGTAAATGTCATCTTCGCTCAGGTCGGAAGTACTTGTATCGCGCGCGATGTCGTCGTATTGCGACCGGGTAGATGCCAACAGATTCTTTTCAATCTGGGTTCCATCGGGTAAATACGTCGCCCAGCGCGTGACCTTCAGGCAGTCCGCGTCAATACGGCACGCATCAGAACCTGTCTGACCGGGGTTGTTACACTTCCACGGGCATTTACGCATCAGCAGTATATTATTGCCATCCGCCGATTTTACGAGATTTCCGCTGACGTCCATCTTATAGATATTTTGGCAGTTGCCTTCATTGCTTGACAGGTTGGATGGTTCGGCGCATTTTCGCACATGGCCGTCATCGCCGTATCGCCAGTTTGCGCCGTCATACCACGAATCGGGGTGGCTCGCGATGAGACGGTTTCGGCGCGCAACGGCGACATCATAATTCAGTTGCGCGTCCGTTTTCGCCTGCGGGGTCGTAGCAGACCGAAGGGCTTTATATGCGGATTCATACCCCTTCTGTGCGTCGACCGCCCAGTTCATCTGGCGTTTCACATCAGAAATGAGGACGGACGATGCTGCGCTGGTGACATATGTCGTGCCATCACTCGCAGTTCCGGAAGAGGTAGGCGTGCCGGTGGATACAGTCGTGGCAGCCCTGCCCTCAATTGCCGAGAGAATATATTCACCTTGGTCAAGAACGCCACCATCTACTGTGAACGCATTATTAAGCGTCGCGCCTGTTTTATAGGTGCGGATTTTCGCCGACGTTGTGCTTGTTTTCGCTGCAGGAGTTTGAAGCCCGGCGATGGTTAACCTAACAGGGATATTGTTTGGCAAGGATCCGCCCAGTGTAAACACGACGACGTTATGGCCACCACCGTATGTATTTACGTCGGATGTAACGACGCCTGCACTTGAAATGGTAGAGAGAGTATCTTGAAGACTCGTGGCGGGATTCGTCCATACAAAAGAGATACCCAAGTCAATATTTGCGGTGCGTGTTACATTCGGGACTTGAACCAGGAAAATATCCCCCGACACCAGCGCATTCGTAAGCATCATTGTAATAGAAAATGTCGTAGCACTTCCCGTATAATTTGGAGATAATTGTGGACTTTCGGTAGATATTTTACGGCAGGGCAAAAATGTTGACAATCCGCCGTAGGTTGTATCATTGAAGATACGCAATTGTTTCGCTGCGTCAGACGGCGACAAATTCACGAGGACGAGTGTCTGGGCGGCAGAAGCAGTCTCTGCGTTACTTATGAGAGATACATTTGCCAAACCGGCCCCAGGTGCGGCAGTCGTTCCAGGGGTTATTTCATTATTCACCCACTTCAGTCCAGATATTTCCAGCGCATATTTGCCAGCGGCCATCGGATTTGCGGTTTGAATCGTATAGGTTATGACACAATATCCAACATCAGCCACCGGTGGCTGACCGTCAGCACCCGCTACCGGAATTGATACTGCCAGACCGCGACCATTTTCCGCAGTATCCAAGTCTGCACCCGTCCCACTTGTCGTTCCAACCGTTGCTGGTAGTGGACCAGTATACGCACGCATCGTCGCCTTCAATCCCGAAGCACTTGTATTCTGGATATAATACGTAGGGACCTTAATCGTGATCACTTTCGCCGGGGTAGAGCCGGATACACCGCGCAGTTCAGCGGTGGTTGTAAAAAGAAACCGAAATGTAGTTTCAGAATTCTTCACATATGAACATTGATTAATGATAAGGGTTCCGTCCGATCGCGAACCGGATGTAACCGCGGGGGCGTGTGAAAGTTGTGTCCGGAGTTCGCCCTGATACCGAACATGGTCGGCCACCGCAAGCCCTTCAATGACCCCCGTCCCATATCCCTCCGATGGCGCGATCCACGACCCAAACCCGCCATTTCGGTAGGTTCGCGAGATCCATACACTCACTAATAACACCACGATTAGAATAAAGACTATCGTATATTTATCCTGGAATAATTCGCGAAGATTCATATCGCCGAATATAATATTATAACTACTATAATGTTATAAAATTATCTATTGGAAACATTGTAAAAATGCCGATGACTCCGTGCCTCCGTGACTCCGTGACTCCTCCGTTAATACGTCTGTAAGCTATGTGTGTATGGATTCTGTCTAAATGCGTTCAAGATGTCCGGCTGGATTCTCTCATTGAGTTTGCTTTCATCGTATCCTTGTGGCATCGTCATCTTTCCATAAATATCAATACTTGGAATAGACGACGGCGCATTCGTCGCGATCATCGCGCGGTTATTTGCACGGTCGGCATCCAGACGATCAATCTGGACGTTGGTATTAGAATTAAACAGCGACATCGCACCGTGATTGGTTATATTTTTATAGGTCTTATTCACATTATTGCGCTGGTTATATGCGGCGTTATAGAGGCCGTTCCCCATTCGGGTCGCGGTCCCGCCGGCGCCTCCTAAATAATCGGTGCTGGTTGTTGCGCGCTCCGTTTCTTCTGGCGTGTTCTGAGAGATTAAATAACCCGCCGCCGCCTGACGCTCTACATTCAAATGGTTGTATCCGACCAGACCCACGGTGGTTTCTTTAATCGTGGTGGGTGCGCGGTCGGCGGGATTAAATGTCGCGGTGACTGCAGCGGGGACCGGCATTCTCGCATTCTCATACAAGCGCGCATTTCCGACCACATTTTCTTTACGCGACGGTTTCAGAACATCCATCAGAGGCGCGATAACTGCCTTGAGTGCGCCGTGGATACCGCCCATCTCATTGGGACGCACGGTCGTCCTATTATTATGTGTAAATTTATAGCTCGTCCTGCCGAAATCGGCCTCGGTCGCGGTATTTTTCTCGGCGGCATAAGGGTTGATCATCGGTTTACCGTCATAGGTCTGGCGGCGTGTGTCTTCAAAATTCTTTGGGGCATACATTGCACCGCCGCCATCTGCAGGTGCGGTAGCACCGAAATACTCGCTTGTCGTCGTCTGGCGATTACTCTCGCGGTCCATTTCAATCGCGCGCTGGGTTTCTCCCTTCTCTGCGCCGGTGGTCGTAAACCACCGATCGGGTGTATTTACGAAGAATGTGTCCGGCAGGTGTTTCTCCATTCGCCCTAAACTCGCCGTAGTTGGCGCGGTTTGGATGTAATGTGCGGCGGGTCCCTGATGTCCTTCGAGAGAATACGAAAGCTTAGGGTTGGTCTTCACGCGCAATTCATCTACGCCACGGTCAATCCATTTCTCTCGTGCTTCCATTCCAGAATTGAACCCGAGCGTCCCACCCGCGCTATATCCTTGGTCCAGACCCGGGCCGACGCGCACCTCCTCCCACGGCTTCACATTTGCGATTTTCATACTGGGGTTCACACGTGACTGATAAAAATCGTTCTGGTTTGGCATACCATTTGGAAGATGAAGATTATCCAAAGGGCGAAAAAGGGGTGCTTGCTCGGTCTTGGAGAAGAACTGCGAACCGCCGCCAATCTTATTATCCAGCACATTTTCGTGCATATTTGCGCCGGTCGTCGTCCCGCGGATTTTCGCGCCATAATACGGCTCCATATTGTTATGCGTAAATGTTCTCGGATCAATCTTGGAACCCATCAACGACATAAATCCGTCTTTACTGTAATTATCACCGAATTGTGTATCTAACCCGTCACTGTAAGGGGTTGAAGGCGCATTGAATGCGGGCGCGGGCGCCGATGCCGATGCCGATGCCGACGAAGCAATGTCATTTTTATCATTGGAAGGGTCACGCCCCCTTTCCGCGATTCCGCGCAGGATACCTACCCCGCCGACCCCTCCGGCAACACCGGCCGACATTTTATCAAAATCCACTCCCCTGGCATAATACCTGTCGGTTGCCGTATTTGGATTCCGGTAATCATTTACATTGGACCCTGTATTCGGGCGAATCACCGGGTAATTCGTGGTTGGAATGTTTGTATTGGGGAGATACCGTGCTTCGTGCTTGCCCGCATTTCGGTATCCTTCGCGCGCACCGCCACCACCACCACCGCTATTTCTGTTGGATGCGATATATGCCGCACCAAGACTTCCTAATATTAATGCGATTTCGGCCATATTACGGTATTATATCTATATTATTCCGCTACATATAATATTCCGCTACATATAATATTCCGCTTCATATAACATTCCGCGACATATAACATTCCGCGACATATAATATTCCGCTTTTATGAAAACAGTGCGGTTGTTCCGCTAAACTGACGAATGTCGCCAACATTCTGGATTCCACTGGCGTCTCCGCCCACGCCCGCGCCTAAACCACGCTCATTATTGCGTCGCCCACCAACCATTCCCTCCAGAGCTGGATTGGTATTCGCGGGATGGACCGTAAAATAAGTATCATCCGTTAATCCCGGCACCGTCGTCTGTGGAACAAACCGATCCTTTTCAATGATCCGTGTATTCAGGTTATTGTTAAATGGCATAAATACGTTTTCCTGTGGGTCAAAATGAAGCATTTTCCAATTATCTTGTTCTATATCGCGCAACATCCACGCTGGGTGGGTGGCGCGGGTCTGTTCTACTGAACTGCCACCACGAACCGGGCATCGGATCATCTCGTTTGTGCGTGTTGCGACGGATGCCTGGTGATCGTGATGATAATTCTCCACCGAATCTCGGTTAAGTTTGCGCGATAAACCAAACAACTCTGCCTCAATATCAACGGAATTCGTCATAATATTACCGGCCCAACCTTGCGCGCGGATATACGGGTCTTCTATATAAAGAGGTTTATCGCCCGGGCCAGGCGCATTCAGATGGTATCGTCCTACATCACTAGACTGCTGAAGTTGTTTTTTGATACGAGCTGGGTCGTCGCGAAATCGTGTAAATGACATACGAAACGATATAACGATGTAACGATGTAACGATATGACGAAATAGGTGAGTGATGCTATTATATCGTGGTAAAATAAAAACAGACCTAAAAACAATAATAGAATAGCATTATCCGCATCATATCATTTATTGATCCAACGATGTTAATTACTGAAATATCCGATGATACCATCATTATACCGCGCAAACCCTCTAAATCTTATACAATTTGTCTGAATATGATTGTAAAAAACGAGTCACATATTATCATCCAAACACTGACAAACCTGTATAAATACGTTGATTTTGATGCGTATTTTATCTCGGACACCGGCTCAACTGATAACACAATAGAGCTTATTCGCGCATTTTTCAAGGAGCGCGGTATCCCAGGCCACATAGAACAAGTCGCGTGGCGTGATTTCGGGTTCAATCGCACATTAGCACTTCAGATGGCGTTTAATAGAACAGACTATCTCTTTATATTTGACGCGGATGACAGTATACACGGCGATTTTCGTATTCCGCGCGACCTAACACACGATGCGTATCAATTGAAACTTGGCGAATCCTTTGTATACCTGCGAACACTCATTGTCAATAACCGAAAACGGTGGCGATTTGTCGGCGTTCTACACGAGTATATTACGTGTGTTGATAAAGAGGAAAGTTCAATGGCGATTCAAGGCGATTATTATGTAGAGTCCGGGCGTGGAGGAAGCCGTAGTAAAGACCCGAATAAATATATTAATGATGCTGCGGTATTAGAGCGCGGGTATAATGAAGAAAGCGGTGGCTGCGGTGACCGCGCTCTTGCCGATAGATACGCATTCTACTGCGCCCAGAGTTGGATGGACGCAGGTGTCGCGTATATCGACAAGGCGATTGGATGGTATCTCCGGGTTCTCACGCAAAATAACTGGTCCCAGGAGAAATATTACAGCGCGCTTTGCCTCGGGGACTTATACAATAAGAAGGGCGATAAATACAATTCGTTGAAATATTACTCTAAAACGATGGAATATGACGATGAGCGCATTGAAGGGGTCGCATCCGCGATGGAAATCCTCCGTTCGGATGGAAACCACGTTCTCGTAAATGCGTTATATCATAAATATAAGGGGTATAACAAGTTCCCGCAAAATAAACTCTTCCTAACCACGGATAAATACCACGATGTCATAGAATATAACAATTCCATCTCTGCGTTTTATATTTCAGACAAACGAAGCGGGTATGAATGTTGTAAAACCATTCTCCGACATAATATTATGGCATTTCATTTATTAAAATCCACCTATAGCAATCTGGTGTTTTACCGTCATTTTTTTGAAGAAGATACATTTCCGGAGATATTGCGCCTATTTTATGCAGTCGACCATTATCTCGCGATCGTTGCGTCTAAAAATGACAATTATAGTGATGATGATATTGAGACGTGGGACCGTCTCTTTGCGAAGGTGAGAGATTCGTTGGTGGCGCCTTGCGAATTATTGAAGATCGCGGGCAATGCGGGCAATGGCGAATATCATTTGTCGCGTCCAATTGGGAGATTGCCTTATCTGGATAAAAATATACCTGCGCAGGACCCATCTGTCATTGTTGTAAATCACAAACGCGGAATTTCGCAGCAGCGCGTCATTATAACATTTACCACGTGTAAGCGATTTGACTTATTTCAACAAACCGTGAATTCTATTTTGAATATGTGGACAGATGTGAATGTGATAGACTACTGGTATTGTGTTGATGATAATTCAAGCGAAGAAGACCGCGTAAAGATGCGACAAGCATATCCTTGGATGGAGTATTATATGAAATCCCCGGAGGAGAAGGGGCATCGTGCGAGTATGAAAATAATATGGAACAAACTAAATGAATTACGCCCCGAATACTGGATTCATATGGAGGACGATTTTCTGTTTCATACCCCAGGAAGTTATATCCATAAAGCCAGACAAATGATGACAGACGCGCGCAATGCTGGCCATAATGTCCATCAAATTCTATATAACCGAAATTACGGCGAGACGGTGCGAGATTATAAGATACAGGGGCATAAGATATTGCGACGAACGGTAAACGAGATCGCGCTTCATCAGCATAAGGTCGGTGGGGGTGACTTCAATTATGGAAATTGTCATTATTGGCCACATTATAGTTTTCGCCCGTCATTGATTGACGTATCCGCAATTTTGGCGATAGGAAATTATGATACACCCAACCAATTCTTTGAGATGGATTATGCGAACAAGTGGACAACCCTCGGATACGTATCCGGGTTTTATAATCACATCACCAATCGGCATATTGGACGGCTTACGTCCGAGAGAAATGACCGGACCCAGCCGAACGCGTATGAACTGAATAATGAGAGTCAGTTCATTGCAGTGGATGCGCCGACCGCGACCGCGACCGCGACCACGACCACGACCACGACCACGACCCCGACCCCGACTGTAAAACGATACTATTCTACAATTCCATTTGATGACGGGTTTGGTGCCCAATTTCAACGATTTATATGGACATGTATTTACGCGGAAGAGTGTGAAAATAGTCAATTTATTTACAGAACGCCGAAAAAGATAGCACACAACTATAATGGCGACCCGCAGTTCATCTCAAAACTGGAGACACTAATGAATATGAAACCACATTATATAAATTACGACGATATCATCGCACAAAATGCGGAACACGCAAACGCCGGCAGGCACGACGAAGTGATTCAAGTCATAACACCCGACTTTTACGATATATTCAATTACGTTGAGCGCAATATAGACGTGTGTATGAAAAGCAAGAGTATGGCGCGAATCAAAGAGAATTACTGGCGAAATAAAGACCGTGCAAGCGAACGTGCGCGCGTTTATCGCATCGGTGGCGACGGCGATGGCGGCGGCGATTATACACACCACTTGGCAGCGCATATTCGGCGCCCGAATTGTGATGATACACGTCCCAATGGTGGCGAAGAATATACAAATGCGTATTATATCCAATGCTTTTTGATGATACGAGAGAAATATCCGAATGCCCGCATTCAGTATCACGTGTATTCACAAGGAACTGACGACAAATTCGCGGATATAATGACACACGATATTATCGGAAAAGATGTCGTCCTTCATTTAAATGATTCCAATGAAGATACGTATCTTGGAATGACGCTGGCGGATATTCTGGTAACATCCGCCAGTTCATATAGTTATAGCGCGGCCTTCTTCTGTGAAGGCGATATTTATTACACTGAATTCTGGCATAAACCGTGTAGTTGGTGGAACAAATTGAAAAAACTGGCAGGATAGTGTGCGTGTTGTCTGTCGCGTTTTTATTCTAATCTAATAATAACTATTATCGGAGATGACCATAGACACTGACGCGTATGGTGATTCTTATTTTTTAGCACAGCGCGACAAGACGATCAATGATTTTCGTGAGAGCGATAAGAATACAAAACGTAAAATCATAGAAAAAATGCTTACCCTTCGCCATAATATGAAATATAACAAACATTTACTGTCGGTGTATCTGAAAGCGAAGAGTTTATTTGATACAATGATAGAGGAGCATCGGGCGCAATTACATTCTTTAGATGAAATATATCGTCATCTTAATCATATTATTCGGGAGAATCTCACGACGCAGAAAAACAAGAACAAGAACATTAAGAATGCTGGAATAACGACACCGATGATGGCCGAACTTGTCAAAGATAAGAAACGTATTGGCGCATTATTGAAAAAAATGAGAGATAGTTTTAACAAACTAATGGATATTGACACGGTGATTGGGGTGACTATCGCCCAAATAAATGAAATTACATTTATGGAAGATCACGACAGCGAAGGCAAAGCCGAAGACGACGATGACGACAGCGAAGACGAAGAAGACGAAGACGACGAAGACGAAGACGACGAAGACGAAGCCGAAGCCGACGAAGACGACGAGAGCGAAGGCGAAGACGACGACAGCGAAGCCGACGAAGGCGAAGACGAAGCCGAAGCCGAAGCCGAAGCCGAAGCCGACGAAAGCGAAGACGATGAAGACAGCGAAGCAGAAGCCGAAGCCGACGAAGCCGAAGACGAAGGCGAAGACGAAGACGAAGCCGACGACGCCGAAGCCGACGACGACGACGCCGAAGCCGACGACGACGAAAGCGAAGAAGCCGACGACGACGAAAGCGAAGAAGCCGACGACCGTGATCAAGACTCTATTATATATTCATTTTAGTGTATTGATATTCCCGTTTTAGCAATAATGAATATAAACGAGGTGATCGTGCGAACCTATACCCTCTCACCCATTTCCGACACATACGTTGAAAAATACGCAACCAAAATGTTTTATAGATTGCGACCATTTCTTCCCCTGGATATAGTAACTGGGTTTCCACAATTTCAACTGTGG
>JACCED010055915.1_pt1 | contig 14396 bp, 9 predicted proteins | sample 7455021 | NCBI WGS metagenome assembly JACCED01 (sample SAMN15323456, study PRJNA562643) | freshwater metagenome | isolation source: river surface water | place: USA:Blue River Watershed | collected 2017-08-19 | reverse complement strand
GGGATGCCGAGTCGGTCGCAGGCCGCATCGATGATGCGAGTGTTCGCCTGGTGCGGCACGACGAGCGCAATGTCATCGCCGCTGACGCCGGCGATGGCGAGGGACTTCTGGGCAGAGTCGACCATGATGCGCACCGCTCGGCGGAATACTTCCTTGCCGTCCATCTGAATGTTGCCGCCGATTTCTGCGTAGAGAAGATCCTCGGCCGATCCGTCGGCATCGAGATCCCAGGCCAGGAGATGTCCCGGTCCATCGACGGCTTCGAGCACCGCGGCGCCCGAACCATCGGCAAACAGGACTGCGGTATTCCGATCGGTCCAATCGGTGATGCGCGACAAGGTGTCGGTGCCAATCAGGAGCACCTTCTGCGAACCGATGGCGATGAGGCCGTGCGCGACGGCGAGCGCATAGACGAAACCCGAGCAGGCGGCATTGATGTCGAAGGCGCCGCACGACAGTCCGAGCTCGCGGGCAACGGCGGCAGAGGTGGCCGGAACTTGACGATCGGGGGTGGTGGTCGCGAGGACCAGCGCATCGATGTCGGATGGCTGCAGACCAGCCATCGCAATCGCCTTGCGGGCACTGTCGACGCTGAGTGACATCGTGGAGCCGCCCACGTGCCGACGATGGATTCCGGTGCGCTCGCGGATCCATTCATCCGAGGTCTCCATTGTCTTGGAAAGCTCGTCGTTGGTGATGACGCGCTCGGGAAGCGCGAGGCCCCAGCCGGTGAATCGTGCGCCGCGCGCAGTTGCGGGAACCTTCGGCATCGATCAAACCCTAATCGTTGAAATGGGTGCGCCTATCGACTGCGCAGCCACGCAACTGGTTGATGTGGCGTGAGACGCTCACCGTCCACGGCGATGAAACTCTGCAACATCCCTGCAAAGGGTGAACGCACCTCGACGTCGCCGACATGGCCGAGCACCGTGCCGACCTCCACGAGAGTCTGGTTCGTGAGATCTGCTCGACGTGTGAAGACTCCCGCACCGGGGGAGACAACGAGTCGCTCGACGGCGAAGAGGTGTTCACCTTCGTGGCGGGCCGTCTCGGGAATCGTTGCCGCGTGGTCGAACGTGTCGAGCCAATCGATGAGCTTGTCGAGGTCGTCGGGGGTCGCGACGCTGATGTTTCGTGAATCTTCGATCGTGCGCTTCACCATTCCAGTCAGAACGCCACCGGGTCCGAGCTCGATGAATCCCGTGATGCCGAGCTGTGAGAGCTCGAGGAGAACGTGCTTCCATCGCACCGGGCTCGAGAGCTGCGCGGAGAGCAACGAGGCCCACTCATCGCCAGCGGCGTGAGCACGCGCGTCCACGTTCGACACCACGGGCACTTCCGTGTCTCGTGGTTTGGCGGCCGCGATCGCGTCGCGCAGTCGATCGCGAGCGGACGTCATATAGGGAGTGTGGAATGCACCGGAAACGGCCAGAGGCATGATTCGCGTGGCACCGAGCTCCTTGGCGTGTTCACCCGCCTTTGCGACTCCTGCCGGGGAACCAGCGATTACAACCTGTCCAGGTGCATTGAAGTTCGCCACCCACACGTCTGCGTCGGCTCGACGACAGGCGACTTCCACGTCTTCATCGTCCAGCCCGAGGACGGCGGCCATCGTTCCGGGTGACGCGAGACCGGCATCGTGCATTGCCGCAGATCGTTCGCTGACGAGTCGTACCCCGTCGTCAAAACCGAGCGCGCCAGTCGCGGTGAGTGCGGTGTATTCGCCGAGGCTGTGGCCGGCGCAGTACGTGGGTTCGATACCGAGACGTTCGACGGCGTCCAAGACCATGAGCGAAGAGACGAAAGTGGTCAACTGCGCATTGCGCGTGTCCTTCAACTCGTCGGCATCGGCATCCAAGAGCAGTTGTGCGACGTCGCGGCCGGCGACCTCGGATGCTTCGGCAACGAGTTCCCAGCTCTCGTGGTCAACCCACGGGCGACCCATGCCGGGGCGCTGTGAGCCCTGCCCCGGAAAGGTAAAGGCCAACATGACCCACACAGCGTAGGTCCCTGATCGGCTCGGTACGATACATCGCTCGGCATGCGCCGAATTGGTCCGATACTCAGGCCCGAGTGGCGGAATGGCAGACGCGACGGACTCAAAATCCGTTGTTCGAAAGGGCGTGTGGGTTCAAGTCCCACCTCGGGCACCAGATGGAAACTCCTACAGTTACGGACGTGTTCGGCACGCGGCTCATCGAACGTCGCCTGCGCACCGTTTCGCAGTCGCTCGCAGCGATGCGCGCAGAGCTCGTGATCTGCGACGAGCAACTCGCACACTTCGAAGACGACGCCAATGACAAGGAGATTCGCGCACTCGTGTCGGAGACTGCATCCGCAGCCCATGAGCACCGCGACGCTGCTCGTCACCTCGAGTTCGTGCGTCGGCGACGAGCGGAGCTCATGGAGGACATCCGCGAACTTGAGGTTCGTCAAGACGATCTGCTCGACGGGTTGAACAAGAAGTCCGGTTCGCGGTGACGTCTCCGGTTCGCATCGTCGTCGCCGAGGACGAAGCGATCATTCGGCTCGACCTGGTGGAGACGCTCGCCGAAGAGGGTTACGTCGTCGTCGCAGACACCGGCCGTGGTGATACGGCGGTCGAACTCGTGCGCGAACACCAACCAGACGTCGCCATCTTTGACATCAAGATGCCGGGACTCGACGGCCTTGAAGCTGCTCGGATGGTCGCGGACGAAAAGATTTGTCCGGTCGTGATGCTGACTGCCTTTAGCCAGCGACAAGTGATCGAACAAGCACGCGACGCCGGAGCGCTCGCATACCTCGTCAAGCCATTTCAGAAGACCGACCTTGTCCCTGCCATCGAATTGGCGATCGGACGATTCGCCGAAATGAAGGCGATTGCAGGTGAACGTGACCATTTCGGACAGCAACTCGAACTGCGCAAGCTCCTCGATCGAGCCAAGGGCATTCTCATCGACGAACATCAGATGAGCGAACAGGACGCATTCAACTTCATCCAGAAGACGGCGATGAGTCGTCGTTTGAAGATGCAGCAAGTCGCCGAGGGTGTCCTCGATCGCTCGATCACGCCGAACGACTGACTTCGTTCGCTGCGATTATCGTTGGTCGCGGTGAGGACTCGATGAAACTGCTGGCTCTCGACGGCAACTCCCTCACGTACCGGGCGTTCTTTGCATTGCCCACCGACATGGCGACGGCTTCGGGTCAGGTGACGAACGCCGTGTACGGCTTCACGTCGATGCTCACGACGCTGATGAAGGACCAGCGTCCTGACGGTGTCGTCGTCGTGTTCGATCGTAAGGAGCCGACTTTCCGGCACGAAGCTGCGCCCGAGTACAAGGCGCAACGAGAGAAGCAGCCCGACATCTTGTACCAGCAGCTCGAGATCGTGCGCGAACTTCTGGACGCTCTTGGTGTGGCGACGCTCGACTACCAAGGCTTCGAAGGTGACGACCTGATTGCCACCATCGTCGACCGTTGCGAACGTGATGGCAACGACGTTGTGATCGTGACCGGAGATCGCGACAGCTATCAGCTCGTTCACGATCCACATGTGCGGGTGCTGTACAACAAGCGAGGGGTGAGCGACTATGCGCTGTATGACGAAAAGGGGATCTTCGAACGCACCGGAGTGACACCTGCTCAGTACGTGGACTATGCCGCACTGCGCGGTGACCCGAGCGACAACCTCGACGGCCTTCCCGGAGTGGGAGAGAAGACCGCCGCGAAGCTGCTCAATCAGTACGGGTCACTACAGGCAATCATCGCTGCAGCTGGCGAGCAGACCCCGAAACTGAAGGCGGCAATCGTCGAGCATGCCGATCGAGTCGTGCGCAATTCGGAGTTGATGCGATTGCGACGTGACGTCCCGATCGAGATCGACTATCGCTCCTACGTCCCGCGACCAGATCTCGCGCGCACCACGAAGATGTTCGCCACGCTCGAGTTCAAGAACATGTTGGCTCGTGTCAAAGACGCATTCTCTGCCTTCGTCGGCGAAGAGGTGATTGCATCGGAAGGCGACTCGGCGAGCGCGAGTGTCGGCGCATCGCTTGAGGCGAAGATCACGAATGGGTCACAGTTCCCATCGAAGACCAAAGGTGAAGTGGTCGTCTTGGCGGGCTGGGGTCCCGGGAACGCACTCGGTGATACACCGAGTGGTCTTGCGGTCGTCTCCGATGTGTCGGAGGGGGGCGTGACGTGGATCGATGACCCAGCGGCAGCTGTGGAGTCGTTGTCGAAGTTGCAGATGGTCGTGACCCACGACGCAAAGCGATTGCATCGCTGGTTGTTGTCACACGGGGTTGATCGTCTTCCGAACGTGTTCGACGTCGCCATTGCCGGCTACTTGCTCGACCCTGCCGACGGTGAACGAAGTGTCGCCGACTTGGCTGCTGCCCATCTCGGAATCACGATTGAATCCTCCAATCAGGCACCGACTGGGCAGCTCTCCTTCACGGAATCTGATTCTGACATCGTGAGGAAGACCTGTGTGGAGGCACTCGCGGTCGCGCGCGTCGTCGATCCGCTACGTGCTGGTTTGACGGCCCAGGAGATGTTGAAGCTGGCCGAGGAAGTCGAGATGCCGTTGATCGCAGTCCTTGCTCGGATGGAGCATCTGGGAATTGGTGTCGACCGTTCGGCTCTCGATCGCATCGCGGCGCATCTCGAGAGTCGTGTTGCCGAACTGACGAAGAGGTTGCACGGACTTGCGGGCAAGGAGTTCAACATCAACTCCCCAGCTCAACTGCGTGTCATTCTGTTCGAGGAAAAGAAACTGCAACCGGGAAAGAAGACCAAGACCGGTTTCAGTACCGATGCCGCGACGTTGGAGAAGATTCGCGACCAATGGCCGGACTTCATCGATGCATTGATGGAGTTTCGCGAACTCGACAAACTGCGGGGGACGTACGGCGAAGGACTTCGCGAGGTCGTCGCAGCGGATGGTCGTATCCACGCAACGTTCAATCAGATGGTTGCGCGAACCGGTCGCCTCAGCAGCGAAAACCCGAACTTGCACAACATCCCGGTGCGCAGTGACGAAGGCAAGGTGTTCAGAACTGCGTTCGTTCCTGCCAAGGGCTCGCAGTTCCTCGTAGCCGACTACAACCAGATCGAACTGCGCTGCATCGCACACCTTGCGAACGATCCCGGGCTCATCGAGGCATTCACGAAGGGCGAGGACATCCACACGAGTACCGCAGCCCGAGTCTTCGGAGTCGCAGCGTCGAAGGTGACGGGGGAGATGCGATCGAAGGCGAAGATGGTGTCGTATGGCCTCGCATATGGCATGGAGGCGTACGGCCTGAGCCAGCGACTCGGGATCGGAGTTGACGAAGCGGCAGAGATCTTGGACGCCTATTTCTCCGCGTTCCCCAACGTGAAGCGGTACATGGACGACGCAGTCGAGACGGCCAAGAAGCGTGGATTCACCGTGACGTTGTTCGGGCGTCGTCGATTCATCCCCGAATTGAACAATCCGAATTTCCGAATTCGTCAGATCGGCGAGCGTCAGGCCATGAACGCCGCGATCCAAGGTCTCGCCGCAGACATCTTCAAGATTGCGCTCGTGTCGATCGATGCGAAGCTGATGGCCTCCAAGACCTCTGGTCGAATCGTTCTACAGGTCCACGACGAAGTCATCGTCGAGGCGAAGAAATCGGAGTCACAGGCAGTCGAAGAGATCGTCCTCGGTTCGATGCGCGAGGCCGCTTCGCTGCGTGTGCCACTCGAGATCAACGCCGCATGGGGCGACTCGTGGGCGTCAGCCAAGTCGTAGCTCGACATGTCTGAACCACACCACTGGTTCGAGGAACTTGCCGACCACATGGGTGAGGCTTACCTGCGTTACTCGTTCACCAAGGGAACGGTTCAGGAAGTCGATTTCTTGGTCGATGAACTCGGGCTCACGTCGTCGACGTCGATCCTTGACGTCGGTTGTGGACCGGGGCGACACAGCCTCGAACTCGCGCGCCGAGGATTCCCGGTGACGGGGATCGACATCAGTGAGACCTTCATCGACATTGCGAGATCGACTGCGGACCGAGAGGGTCTGACGAATGCCAAGTTCGTCGTTGCTGATGCCCGTGACGAAAAGGCGATTCTCGGGAGCGTCGGACCAGTGGACCGCGTCGTGTGCCTGTGTCAAGGTGCGTTTGGTGTGATGCGCGATGACGGTCACGATGAGATGGTCCTGCGCACGATGGGTGCGGCGCTGAGGAGCGGTGGACGGCTTGCACTAAGTGCGTTCAATGCGTATTTCTCGGTGCGACATCACCAGGAGGCGGACTTCGACGCAGCTCATGGGATCAGTCACGAGCGAACCGTCATCAAGGATCCCGCAGGGTCGGCCAGGGAGGTCTCGTTGTGGACGGGGTGCTACACCCCCCGTGAACTCAGGCTCCTCCTGACCAAGCATGGTTTTTCGGACCCCACCATCTATGGCGTTGAGCCCGGTGCCTACGGACGGGGCTCGCCGAGCGTGGATACAGCGGAGTTCCTCGTCATCGCCGAACGCGTCTGAAGCCCTCACTGGTAGCGTGAAACCCCTGTCCTTCCGCCGGAAGGACCATGCGGGTGACCGTATGCCATCTCTCCATATCCACCGAAAGAACTTCCATGTCCGACCTTCAGACCATGCAATCCCCGCCAATGGGCACCTTCGACAAGGACGGCAACTACACGCCACGCCAAGTCGTCGAACGCGATCTCTCCCAGCCATTCGCCGAGGCCATCGGCAACACGATGGTGGAACTGAAGGAAGGCCAGCTCGTGACCGGAACGGTCGTGCGCATCACCCGTGACGAAGTGTTGGTGGAAATCGGTTACAAGACCGAAGGCGTCATCCTCTCCCGCGAGTTGAGCATCCGCAACGATGTCGATCCGAACGAGATCGTCAAGCTCGGCGAGAAGATCGAAACGCTCGTCCTCACCCTTGAGGACAAGGAAGGTCGTCTCCTTCTCTCCAAGAAGCGCGCACAGTACGAGCGTGCTTGGGGAGACATCGAGAAGGTCAAGGCTGCGGATGGAACCGTCGAAGGTCTCGTCATTGAAGTCGTCAAGGGCGGTCTCATCGTCGACATCGGTCTGCGCGGATTCCTTCCCGCATCGCTCGTCGAGTTGCGTCGCGTTCGTGACCTCGCGCCGTACATCGGCCAGCGAATCACCGCGAAGATCCTCGAACTCGACCGCAATCGCAACAACGTCGTGTTGTCGCGTCGCACGCTGCTCGAGCAGAACCAGCGCGGCGCTCGCGATGAGTTCCTCACCAACTTGAAGATTGGCGAAGTCCGCAAGGGTCGCATCTCGAGCGTCGTGGCGTTCGGCGCCTTCGTAGATCTCGGTGGCATGGATGGCCTCATCCACGTGTCGGAATTGTCGTGGAAGCACGTCGACAACCCGACGGCCGTCGTCAACATCGGTGATGAAGTCACCGTCAAGGTGCTCGAAGTCGACATGGAGCGCGAGCGCATCAGCCTCTCGCTCAAGGCGACGCAGCAGGATCCCTGGCAGGAGTTCGCCAACGGTCACCAGGTCGGCCAGCTCGTCTACGGTCGCGTCACCAAGCTCGTGCCGTTCGGCGCATTCGTCCAAGTGGGCGACGGCATCGAAGGTCTCGTGCACATCTCGGAGATGTCGGCGCACCACGTCGAGGCTCCAGAGCAGGTCGTCACACCGGCTGAGGAGTTGTGGGTCAAGATCATCGATCTCGACCTCGCTCGCCGACGCATCAGCCTGTCGATCAAGCAGGCTGCCGAGGGCGGCGAATTGGCCGAGGAGTATCGCGGACAGTTCCAGGTCGACGAGCAGGGCAACTGGGTCGGTGGCGGCGACGACAGCGCGCGTGAAGCAGCGTGGTCGGAGTACTTCGACAACGCCGGCTCGACAGAGTCCTCCACTCCAGCCGAATAGGCGCAGCGTCGGGGTCTTCCCCGAAGATCGGGTGACGAGTCGTGATCCTTGTTGGTCTGACGGGAGGTATCGGTTCCGGCAAGTCAACGGTGTCGCGTCTTCTGCACGAACGGGGTTGCTCGATCGTCGACGGCGATCAGATTGCCCGTGACCTTCAGGTTCCGCATGGTCCAGCTATTCCCTCGTTGGCCGCGAGGTTCCCTGAAGCGGTGGATGACGGAGTTCTCGATCGGCAAAAGCTCGCTCAGACAGTGTTCACCAACCCCGATGAGTTGGCGGCACTGAACGCGATCATGCTTCCCCTGATCAACGAGGGAATCATGGCCCAGATTGCAGATCACGCAAAGGGCGACGGTCTCGTCGTGCTCGACATGCCGCTGTTGGCCGAGTTCCCGCGTCGCGATCTTTCCGGCGTCGTCGTCGTCGACATCGACCCAGAGATCGCCGTCGTGCGGCTTGTGAATCAGCGCGGCATGAACGAAGCAGACGTGCGCGCGCGGATGTCGAAGCAGGCAACGCGTGAGAAGCGACTCGCTATCGCCGATCGGGTGATCACGAACGATGGCTCATTCGAGGATCTCGTCCGCCAGGTCGACGAATGTATGGTCTGGGCGAAGGGGCTGCCACAGGCCGGCCCACGAGCAGGCGAGCCCATTCGTTCGTGAGTGCACAACGATTCCAGGTCGTCAGCGACTACCAGCCGGCCGGCGACCAACCGAAAGCAATCGACGCGTTGTCGAAAGGCGTCGATGAGGGGATGAAGTTCCAAACGCTCCTCGGCATCACCGGAAGCGGTAAGTCGGCAACGATCGCATGGACGATCGAACGTGTACAACGCCCGACACTGATCCTCGCGCCGAACAAGTCGCTCGCCGCCCAGCTCGCCCAGGAGATGAAGGAGTTCTTCCCGAAGAACCGCGTCGAGTACTTCGTGAGCTACTACGACTACTACCAGCCCGAGGCCTACATCCCCTCGAGCGACACCTTCATCGAGAAGGACTCGTCGATCAACGATGAGATCGATCGTCTAAGACATTCGGCGACCGCGGCGCTGTTGACACGACGCGACACGATCGTCGTTGCCTCCGTGAGTTGTATCTACGGCATGGGGAACCCCGAGGAGTATCGGGGGACGTTGCTCGAGCTACACACGGGTGTCGACTATGACCAGCGCAGCATCCTGCGCCGACTCGTCGACCTGCAGTACGACCGCAACGACGTGACGCTCGGTCGAGGAAATTTCCGCGTGCGTGGCGACACCATCGAGATCCAACCTGCCTACGACGAGACGGTGACACGAGTGGAGATGTTCGGCGACACCGTCGATCGCATCACGGTCGTCGATCCGCTGACCGGAGAGACGATCAGCGAGCACAGCGAAATCATGATCTTTCCTGCAACGCACTACGTGGCAGGTGACGAGCGCATGCGTACGGCAGTGCAGGGGATCGAAGCAGAACTGCAAGTTCGACTGAAGACCTTCGAAACCGAGGGCAAGTTGCTCGAGGCGCAACGCCTTCGGATGCGAACGCAGTACGACCTCGAGATGATCGCAGAGATGGGATATTGCAACGGGATCGAGAACTACTCGATGCACATCGACGGCCGTTCTCCAGGCGAGCCTCCGTTCACGTTGCTCGATTATTTTCCTGACGACTATCTGCTCGTCATCGACGAGAGCCACGTCACCGTTCCCCAGCTACACGGCCAGTTCGCAGGTGACCGCAGCAGGAAACAGACGTTGATCGAGCACGGGTTCCGTCTGCCCAGTGCTGCAGACAATCGACCACTCCGATTCGAAGAGGCGATGTTGCGGATCAACCAGTGCATCTTCCTTTCTGCGACTCCAGCCGACTACGAACTGAAGAACTCCCAACAGATCGTCGAGCAGATCGTGCGTCCAACGGGTCTCGTGGACCCCGAAGTAATCGTGAAGCCGACGACGGGACAGATCGACGACATCATCTCGTTGGTCAAGGAGCGCGTGGAGATGGAGGACAGGGTCCTCATCACCACCCTCACGAAGAAGATGGCTGAGGACTTGAGCGAGTACCTCCTCGAACAAGGCTTGCGCGTCCGGTATCTGCACTCGAACATTGACACGATCCAGCGCATCGAAATCCTGCGAGCGCTGCGTCTCGGCGAGTTCGACGTACTCGTCGGCATCAACCTGCTGCGTGAAGGTCTTGACCTGCCCGAGGTGTCCCTCGTAGCGATCCTCGATGCCGACAAGGAAGGGTTCCTGCGCAGTGAGACTTCGCTCATCCAGATGATCGGCCGAGCGGCTCGAAACGTGAACGGACAAGTCGTGATGTACGCGGACAAGACGACTGCAGCGATGACGAAGGCAATCGGGGAGACGAAACGCCGTCGCGAGCGCCAGATCGCGTACAACCTCGAGCACGGGATCGATCCTCAGACGATTCGCAAGGCCGTCGGCGACATCCTCGGTGTGTTGCGCCCGAGTGAGACTGCATCGGGCCAGTTGAAGAGTGATCGTCGAGATCGTGACCGTCGCAAGGTCGTCGAGGAGTTGAAGAACCTTCCCGAGAATGAATTGGGGCGCCTCGTGCAGACCCTGGAAGAAGAGATGCACACCGCAGCGGAAGAGTTGCGTTTCGAATACGCGGCTCGACTCCGTGACGAGATCAAGGAACTCAGACGAGAACTTCGCGACGCTCGATAGTCGCTGGGTAGTGTCTGTCCGTGGCCTCCCGTACCCGTTCGACGAAATCCAGTCCCCGGAAGCGGTCGGATGACGTCATCTCGGTCAAAGGGGCCCGTGAGCACAACTTGAAGAACGTGAGCTTGGAGATCCCTCGCAACAAACTCGTCACCCTCACGGGTCTATCGGGGTCGGGAAAGAGCAGTCTGGCGTTCGACACGATCTATGCCGAGGGTCAGCGCCGCTACGTGGAGAGTCTGAGCGCGTATGCGCGCCAGTTCCTGGGCCAGATGGACAAGCCTGACGTTGACGTCATCGAGGGCTTGTCGCCTGCGATTTCCATCGACCAGAAGACTGCTTCGCGGAATCCGCGGTCGACCGTCGGCACGATCACCGAGGTCTATGACTACTTGCGTCTCCTGTGGGCGCGCATTGGTGTGCAGCATTGCTGGAAGGACGGAACGGTTCTTCAGCGCCAGACACCGCAACAGATCGTCGATCGAATCCTCGAACTCGACGAGGGGATTCGATTCCAGGTTCTTGCGCCGGTCGTTCGTGCGCGCAAAGGTGAGTACGACACGTTGCTTGGCGATCTCCTCGGCCAGGGGTTCACTCGGGCAAAGATCGATGGTGAGACCGTCGACATCCAGGACTTCCTGAAACGGGACAGCAAACTTGCGCGGTATGAGCAGCACTCGATCGAGATCATCATCGATCGACTCGTCAAGAAGTCTGGAATCTCTCGTCGGTTGACCGACAGTCTCGAGACCGCTCTTAAGCTCGCGGAGGGAGTCGCCCAGATCGAGATCATGGGTGCCAACGCGTCGGAAGCCGGCGAGGTCGTGACCTTCAGTCAGCACCTCGCGTGCCCGAAGTGCGGTTTGAGCTTCGAGGAGCTCGCACCACGAAACTTCTCCTTCAACTCACCATTCGGTGCATGTGAGACATGTGCCGGTCTCGGCACTCGTTTCGAGGTCGATCCAGATCTCGTGGTCCCCGATCCCGAGCTGTCCTTGAGCGAGGGCGCGATCGCCCCGTGGAGGTCTGCACACACCCAATACTTCACGCGGATGCTCGAGGCCGTGGCCGAAGAGTTCGAAATCGACATGGATCGCAAGTGGTCCAAGTTGTCCGAAAAGCATCGGAACATCGTGATGAATGGGGCTGGCGACAGCGTCCTCGTTAAGTACCGCAATCGTTACGGGCGCACTCGCGAGTACTCCACCTCGTATGAAGGTGTCGTGCCGTGGATCAAGCGTCGACACGAGAGTGCGGAGAGCGATTTCTCGCGCGAGCAGTTCGAGTCGTACATGCGTGAAGTTCCATGCAAGGCCTGCAAGGGCGCGCGCTTGAAGCCATCGTCGCTCGCCGTGAAGGTCAACGGTATGAGCCTGAGCGATGTGTGTGATCTGTCCATTGGAAAGTCGGCGAAGTTCCTCGCTGGGCTCACCCTGTCGGATCGCGACAAGATGATCGCGGAGCGGGTGGTGAAGGAGATCAATGCGCGACTCGGGTTCCTCCTCGATGTCGGACTCGAATACCTCACGTTGTCACGTGCGGCGGCCACGCTCGCAGGTGGGGAGGCCCAGCGAATTCGCCTCGCCAGCCAGATCGGCTCCGGTCTCGTCGGAACGTTGTACGTGCTCGACGAACCCTCCATTGGGCTCCATCAGCGCGACAACCATCGTCTGATCGAGACGCTCGAACGGCTTCGTGATCTCGGGAACACCGTGCTCGTGGTCGAACACGACGAGGACACGATTCGGGCGAGCGATTGGCTCGTCGACATCGGTCCTGGAGCAGGTGAACACGGTGGGGAAATCGTCTACTCAGGACCGGTTGACGGCGTACTTCGGGTCTCCAAGTCGGTGACGGGGCAGTACCTCTCGGGGAAGAGATCGGTCGCGGTGCCCGCGAAGCGGCGACCGACCGGTGACGACTGGCTGACCATCCGTGGTGCTCGAGAACACAACCTGAAGAACCTCACGGTGAAGCTCCCACTCGGCTGCTTCGTCGCCGTCACCGGAGTGTCGGGGAGTGGGAAGAGCACCTTGATTCGCGACATCTTGTTGCCTTCGTTGATGCAGAAGATCTACAAGTCCAAGGATGCACCCGGTCGTCACACGGCCGTCGACGGCGTCGGCAAGTTGGACAAGGTGATCGACATGGATCAGTCGCCAATCGGTCGAACCCCGCGGTCGAATCCTGCGACCTATACGGGGGTGTTCGATGACATTCGCAAGCTGTTCGCCAACACGCCTGAGGCAAAGATCCGTGGCTACATGCCGGGGCGATTCAGTTTCAACGTCCCCGGAGGACGCTGCGAAGCCTGCTCCGGTGACGGCACGATCAAGATCGAGATGCACTTCTTGCCGGACGTCTACGTCCCCTGCGAAGTATGCAAGGGCGCGCGATACAACCGAGACACGCTCGATGTCACGTTCAAGGGCAAGAACATCTCCGACGTGTTGAACATGCCCATCGAGGAAGCCGTCCAGTTCTTTGCGAATCAGCCGCGCATCGCCCGACACATGCAGACCCTGTTGGACGTCGGACTTGGTTATGTGCGGCTTGGTCAGAGCGCGCCAACGCTCTCGGGCGGTGAAGCACAGCGTGTGAAACTTGCGGCGGAGCTTGCCAAGCGCGGCACGGGGCACACGATCTATCTGCTTGATGAACCCACGACCGGGTTGCACTTCGAAGACGTGCGTCGCCTCCTCGTCGTGCTCTCGCGACTGGTGGATCAGGGGAACACGGTCCTCGTCATCGAACACAACCTCGAGGTGATCAAGACCGCGGATTGGATCATCGACATGGGGCCGGAGGGTGGAGACGGTGGAGGAGAGGTCGTCGCGCAAGGGACACCGGAGACCGTCGCCAAGGTGAAGGCGAGCTATACGGGACGGTTCCTGCAACCATTACTGAAGAAGTAATGGACGCCGCACCGTCACTCATTCCCGAGGGCCCTGGGTCGTATCAGTTCAAGGATGCGGTGGGGCGCATCATCTACGTCGGGAAGGCCAAGAACCTACGGTCCCGAGTGACCTCGTACTTCGTCGATCGTTCGACGCAACACCCGCGAACCGCGGCAATGGTTACGGCGGCACACAGTGTCGAGTGGATCGAGGTGCGCAATGAACTCGAGGCGTTGATGCTCGAGTACAACTTGATCAAGGAGCACAGACCGCGATTCAACGTCAGGCTTCGAGACGACAAGAGCTACCCCTTCCTCGCCGTGACGACGTCGGATGAATGGCCACGAGCGACCGTCATGAGGGGGCGAAAGCGCCAGGGGACCCGATATTTCGGTCCGTATGCGCATGCGTGGGCGATTCGCGACACGCTCGACCAACTCGTGCGAACCTTCCCCGTGAGAACGTGCTCCGAGTCCAAGTTCAACCAACACCAGCGACTCGGTCGACCATGCTTGTTGTTCCACATCGAGAAATGCTCGGGGCCATGCGTTGGTTCGGTGGATCGAGAGACGTATGCCGGTCACGTCGAAGGAATGTTGCGGTTCCTTGAGGGGGAGAGCGCACTCGTCGAATCGCAACTGCGATCCGAGATGCAGGAGGCATCGTCGTCACAGGACTATGAGCGTGCGGCCCGCGTACGAGACCGTCTGGGTGCGATTCATCGGGTCCTCGAACGCCAGCAGATGGTGGGTGAGTCGAATGAGTCATTCGATGTGATCGGCATTGCTGACGATGATCTCGAAGCATCGATCCAACACTTCTACGTGCGCAAAGGACGCGTCGTCGGTCGCAACGGCTACATCGTGGACAAGGTGGAGGACCTCTCGCCTCCGCGACTCTTGCATCGAATCATCGAGTCG